>Ga0126335_1000080_pt1 | contig 42157 bp, 34 predicted proteins | sample OlaspJWI45metaG_FD_108409 | JGI IMG/M metagenome (GOLD analysis project Ga0126335, IMG submission 108409) | Marine gutless worms symbiont microbial communities from Oahu, Hawaii - Olavius sp. 1 OAHU.JWI-45 metaG | ecosystem: Host-associated > Annelida > Digestive system > Unclassified | place... | reverse complement strand
CGTTTCCTCGCAGCCAGCCGTATTTATTCACACCCTGAAGTCTATGGAGTTACCTTATACCCGGTACAAAATAAACCTCATTTCGCTATGACTGATATACAGAGCCAGCTCGACCTCAAGCTGGCTGCAAAAATGGCAAAGATGACACCTAAAGAGTTAGCAATATATAACCCGGGATTTTTACGTTGGGCAACACCACCCAAGGGACCACATCGTCTGGTCTTACCTGTCAGCAAGTTAAATGGGTTTAATAAAAAGCTCGCCTTGCTCGATGACAGTGAGCGCCTTCGCTGGGTTAAACATAGAGTAAAGAAAGGACAAACCTTATCCAGCATCGCATTAAAGTACGGTGTTAGCATTAGCTTGTTGAAAACATCCAACAATATTAAAGGATCATTAATCAGAGTTGGGCAAAACCTGCGTATTCCACTAGGTAATCTCTCTCTCAGTAGCTCAGTTAAACAAACTGCTCAGGTATCAACCAAATCCGGAAAATACCATTATTACATTGTAAAGTCTGGCGACACACTATGGGGAATCGCCCGGCGTCACAATATTTCGACAAAGACGTTACTGAATATGAATAAGCTCCGCAAAAACACAGTGATTCAGCCGGGCCAACGACTGAAGGTGAAAAAGCTAAGCAAGCAAGTCGCGCTCAGTGCCTCCTAGACACCCAGCGGCTGCTAACTAATCTTTATCCCTTATAGTGGGTTGCTGCAGCTTCCACACCGCCTGAAGTACCCAGTGCGGTTTCCAGCGCTGATAAACACAGCATTACATTACGTTGACTACAGGCCGTACCCATTAGGCCAATACGCCAGATTTTACCGGCCATTTCACCCAGACCCGCGCCGATTTCCAGGCCAAATTCATTTAAGAGTTGTGTGCGTACAGCTGCATCATCGACTCCGTCAGGAATATTCACAGCATTTAGCTGTGGTAGCCTGTCCGCTTCATCAACCACGAAAGTAATACCCATTGCTTCAAGGCCTGCGCGAAGCGCAAGATGATGTTTTGCATGACGCGCCCAGGCATTTTCCAGCCCCTCTTCTTTGATCATGACCAGTGCTTCATGTAAACCATAAAGCGCATTAATCGGCGCAGTATGATGGTAGGCACGTTTGGCATTTTCACCCCAATAGCCCATCACCAGGTTGAGATCCAGGAACCAACTCTGAACTGGTGTCTTTCTGGATTTTATCGCCTCAAGTGCCGCATCACTGAAACTCACTGGAGATAACCCTGGCGTACAGGAAAGACATTTCTGTGTGCCTGAATAGATGGCATCAATTCCCCAGTCATCGACTCTCAGCTCTACACCACCCAGTGAAGTCACAGTATCCGCAATAGTTAAGCAATTATGCTGATGGGCAATATCACACAATGTCTTTGCGTCAGATAACGCCCCGGTGGAAGTTTCGGCATGAACGAAAGCGACAATCTTGGCATTCGGATTCGCTTTTAATGCATCTTCCAGCTTCTGTGGGTCAATAGCTTTGCCCCAGGCATCGTCAACCATAATTGCCTTACCGCCACAGCGGGTAATATTTTCCAGCATTCGGCTACCAAAGACACCATTGCGACAAACAATAACCTCGTCGCCTGGCTCAACCAGGTTTACGAAACAACTTTCCATTCCGGCGGAACCAGGAGCTGATACAGGCATCGTCAGGGGATTCTCAGTCTGAAATACATACTGCAGCATGGTTTTGACTTCATCCATCATTCCGACGAATACTGGATCCAGATGGCCAATTGTTGGCCGCGACATTGCTTCAAGAATACGCGGATGAACATCGGATGGTCCTGGGCCCATCAGGATTCTGACTGGGGGGTTAAATGAATTCATTAATGCCTTCTATATAGTTTTCTATGAATGAAAAGGTTGGCGATTATAATGACAGTTCAGGCCCCTGTCAGTCCCCATCTAGCCCGTATATCTTATCAGAGAGCGATATGATCGCGCAGGGATTTGATTTCAGGAGGGATTTTCTGATTGAGTGGAATACAAGCTATATTTCCGATTGAAGAAAATCCCCTGTGGGATTAAAGCTTCCGCGTCCTGCTCACGCCCCTCAACTACATCCATGTTGGCAAAGATCAAGTGAGGGATTGTTATTCTGATGGGATATACGGGCTAAAATAATTTCTCAGAACGATACACGGTATACTCATAACTATGCGATTTAACCTCCTCCCTGTAATACTGGCCTTACTGATTACACTGTCAGGCTGTTCTCAGGACATGACACAGGTTGACCGTATCAAAGATGATGACACCCTCGTCGTTGTTACCCGAAACAGCCCAATAACCTATTACGAAGGCCCTTTTGGACCGACTGGCCTTGAATATGATCTTGCAAACCTGTTCGCTGAGCATCTCAGCGTGGAATTAAAATTAATCGTCGAGGAAAATTATTCTCGGATGTTTGAGCTTCTCCAGGATGGCAAAGCTGATATCGCTGCCGCTAACGTCACTGTGACCGACTCACGAAAACAGCAACTTCATTTTGGCCCATCATACATGGAGGTTACCCAACAGGTCGTTTACCGAATCAGGAATAACTCCAAAAGACCACGTAAAATTAAGGATTTAATCGGTAAAGATATCGAGGTTACTGCAGGATCCTCCCACGCAGAAACCCTCCTTGCACTAAAGAAAGACACCCCCGACTTGCATTGGGAAGAAAACGAGGAGCTCGATAGTGATGAACTGCTACAACTGGTCTGGTCACAGTTCATTGACTATACAATTGCTGATTCTACTGAAATCAAATTAAAACAACGTCTTTATCCTGAACTTGCCACGACCTTCAACGTCAGCAAGCCAGAACCAGTAGCATGGGCAATGCAGCAAAATATGGACGACTCACTCAGGAATGAAACTGTTAGTTTCTTTAGCAAAATAAAACAGGATGGAACACTCAAAGAGCTAATTAACAAATACTACGGTCACGTAAGAAAATTCAATTATGTCGGCACACAGGCCTTTCTCAGAGACATTGCTAATAAGTTGCCCCAATATATTGATATCTTTAAATTATCATCTCATACACAACATCTAGACTGGCGTCTTTTGGCGGCGGTTGGTTACCAGGAATCACGCTGGGATCCCGATGCCGTCTCACCCACAGGCGTAAGAGGAATAATGATGCTGACAAATAATACGGCCAAGTTTGTCGGCATTGAAGACCGGCGAGATATCACCCAGAGTATTGAAGGAGGCGCTAAATATCTTCGTTACATGATAGACAAAATTCCGAGCCATATTCAGGAACCAGATCGGACATGGATGGCATTGGCTTCTTACAACATCGGCTTTGGCCACCTGGAAGATGCCAGAAAAATCACACAAAAACGTGGGCAGAATCCTGATAAGTGGGTAGATGTTAAAGAAAGCCTTCCCTTACTCAGCAAAAAGAAATGGTATAAGCAAACCAAGCATGGGTATGCTCGAGGAAAAGAACCCGTTGGCTATGTTTCCAATATAAGGAATTACTATGAATTATTGGTTTGGCACGACGAGCTGAACGCATATCAAGAAGAACAGCCACCACCACCGATCTCCATTAGCTCACCAGCTCTTTAACAGACCATTTTTATATTGGTGGCAGCATCGCTATACGAATGATAATGATTTTAAATAGCGATGACTAAAAACATTTTAAAACAATGAAGTTAGGTGGCATATTTAATGTGATAAACACATAACTTATAGTTGTATCTTTGACCTGTTTGTTCTAAATTTACACTGTATTTAATATACCCATAAAAATTATACAGAAGGCAACCATGCGTCTACTAAGATTCCTGCCAATCCTACTCTTATGTAACCCAGTAGCCACACTGGCTGAGATTGGTGACATCCATACAGTGAAATCAAATTCAGCCGTTGTAAGAGAGACACCAGATAAAAAAGGCAAAAAAGTGGATACTATTCCACAGGGCTCTGAAGTCATGGAAATGGATACGCAGGGCGAGTGAACGGAAATATATGTTGCCAGTACCGACCTCAGCGGCTGGATGCACCTTTCCACCATGAAACTACTGGGCAGCGATGCTCCAGAAGCGGCTTCAGCACCAGTTGCTAAAGCTGATGAAGCAAGCCCAAAACCAGAGAAAAATCTTCAGTTATCGGGTAGCAGTAGTACACCCGAGATCAAGGATTTTAAAAAGTACCTGCTCAAATACAATGCCCGGACCTTTGTGCTCAAGGGCTACACGCCATTCCTAACCGCCACTGATAGTGGAGAAGGAAAATTAGTCCTCACGGTTACCAATGCCTGGCTGAATACAACCAAATCACGCCAAAAATCGAGCCTGATCATACTGAACTCACGCTGGAAAAAAGCGAGCGATTCAAGTGATACGCAAATTATTGCAATCGATGAATCAGGCAATGAGGTCAATCGCTACCCGCAGTAATAGCCTATGGAGATAGTCTGCTAAGACTACCGAATCATTGGTCTAATAGTTCTGCCTCAAGTGACAAGAATACCTGGTAGGCATTCGTACGATTCGCCGCCTCGAAAGCGGGTATATTTTCGAATTCTTCCCATGTTGCGTCGGCATAGGCTTCATCAAAACTAGTCATTTCTTCTACTGCGCCACCCATCTGTGTCCGCAGCGCTACTAGATAACGGCGCATCAAGGATACAACTTCGTTTGGCTGACTCGCTAAAGCCCCATGACCTGGAATAAGTGCAGTCATTTTTTGTTCTTCCATACGCGTGAGTATATCGAGCCATTGCTTGGTATTAGCATCCCCTACAAATGGAATGCGACCTTCAAATATGATGTCACCTGATATCAGCACACCATCAGGCTCAACATACACACTCAGATCACCATCTGAGTGAGCTCCGCCCAGATAGGACAGCGTCAGGATAACGCCACCGATATCCAAATTCTCGGTTGCATCCAGCATACGATCAGGCACGACCAGTCTTGTATTTTCATTTACCCAGGGGTCGAGTGAAAACTGACGTTCTTCGAGTCGTTCTTTGGCATTAGGAGAATCCAGATATATATCCGCGCCCACTGGGGCAAGAACTTCTGCGCCCTGCTCCTGAAATACCTGCAGTCCGTAGATATGATCGGCATGATAGTGAGTCACGATCATTTTCAGGAAAAGTTTATCTGAAATTTCTCTGATTTTGCTGACCAATAATTGTGCCAGTGAAGGTGTCCCGAGCGCATCGACAACCACGATACCCTGTTCACCAATAATGACAGCTGCATTTGATATAAAGCCTTCATTATCGGTCGCAATACCCGTCTCACCTTGAACAAACCAGACGTGCTCAGAAACCTTTTGAAGCTCCATAGTAACGGAAGTATCAGCATAACGTGGTACTGCAGCTTGTGCTTCAGGTTTATCTTGTGAATGCGAAATAACTTTCTGTGGTTGAATAGTAACCGGGTCGGGTCCGGATGGCGGCGTCGCATCACAGGCGAGCAACGACAGTGAAATCAACGGGATAGAACACAATAGTTTTACATTCATTTTTTTGCTTCTCGCCTTGCCTGAAAAAATGCCGATAACAGCTCACCACAAGCTGGAGCCAATATCCCACCTGTGACTTCAATTTTGTGATTAACTGTCTTCTGTTCAAAAGCCTGTAGATGGCTGTCGATAATACCAGTTTTAGGATCAGTGGCTCCATATACCAGCCGGGCAATACGTGCATGTACCATTGCACCTGCGCACATCATACAAGGTTCAAGTGTTACATAGAGCGTTGTGCCAGGTAGCCGGTAATTACCCAGTTTTTCTGCTGCATCGCGTAACGCCATAATTTCTGCATGAGCAGTTGGATCGTTATGTAAGATCGGTTGATTAAAACCCCGGCCAATGATCTGGTCTTCATAGACCACAATTGCACCAACAGGGACTTCATCCAGTGTCTGTGCCTGTCTGGCAAGATCCAGTGCTGACTGCATCCAATCTTCATCATGTAGTGAAGACATTCTAGGATACTTGTCTGCTATTCCCACTCGATAGTAGCTGGCGGTTTCCCTGAAATATCATAGGCTACGCGCGATATCCTGGGAATTTCATTAATTATCCTGCGAGACAGATGATCGAGTAGTTCATAGGGTAAATGCGCCCAGTGTGCTGTCATAAAATCAATCGTTTCGACTGCCCTCAGCGCAACAACATAATCGTATCGGCGTGAATCACCGGTCACACCAACAGATTTAACCGGTAGAAAAACGGCAAAAGCCTGGCTCACTTTGTCGTACCAGCCCGACTCCCTGAGTTCATGGATAAAAATATCATCGGCCAGGCGTAATATGTCGGCATATTCTTTTTTCACTTCACCCAGGATACGTACACCCAGACCAGGCCCGGGGAATGGATGGCGATAAACCATTTCAGCAGGCAAACCTAACTCAACACCTATCTTGCGCACCTCATCCTTGAATAATTCACGCAGTGGCTCAACCAGGTTCAATTTCATATAGTCAGGTAAACCGCCAACATTGTGGTGCGATTTAATCACCTTGGCCTTACCGGTCTTTGATCCTGCAGATTCGATTACATCCGGGTAAATAGTTCCCTGTGCCAACCACTTAGCATCAGTAATCTTTGCAGCCTCTTCTTCAAATATATCGATGAAAAGATTTCCAATGATCTTGCGTTTCTCTTCCGGATCCGTTTTCCCTGCCAGTTTATCAAGAAAACGACTTTCCGCATCGACACGAATGACTTTCACCCCCATGTGCTGGGCGAACGTAGCCATCACCTGGTCACCTTCATTCAGTCTTAATAAACCATTGTCGACGAAGACACAGGTCAGTTGATCACCAATCGCCTTGTGCAGCATGGCCGCTACAACCGAAGAGTCCACGCCACCAGATAAACCCAGCAAGACGTGGTCATCACCCACCTGCTGCCTGATACGTTGGATGTTGTCCTCAATAATATTATCGGGCGTCCATTCAGCAGCACAGCCACATATCGTGTGGATAAAGCGGCTAATAATACGTTCACCCTGTTTGGTATGGGTCACCTCGGGATGAAATTGCAAGCCATAGAACTGTCTTGATTCATCTGCCATACCAGCCAGCGGCGCATTATCAGTACTGGCAATGGCTTTAAATCCGTCCGGCAGGGACTCGACTCGATCACCGTGACTCATCCAGACATCCAACATACCAAACCCTTCGGTAGTCGTACGATCTTCGATATCCTTTAATAATGCTGAATGTCCATGACAGCGTACTTCGGCAAAGCCAAATTCATGCTTGAGTGATTGCGCAACCCCTCCACCTAACTGGGCCGCCATGGTCTGCATACCGTAACAAATACCCAGCACAGGCACATCGGCCTCAAATAGCCAGTCATGAGCTCTCGGTGTTTCATCTGCGGTAACCGTCTCGGGTCCCCCAGAAAGAATAATGCCTTTGGGTTTAAAGTCCTGGAAATGCTCAACATCTGCATCGTAAGGCATGATTTCACAATAGACATTAGCCTCACGTACTCGCCTGGCAATTAACTGCGTGTATTGTGAACCTAAATCGACAATTAAAATTCGATCGGAATGGATATCCGTCATGAGAAACTCTTACTCAGTGGCCTGTTAGGGTCTATTTGTGGTAATTCGGTGCTTCTTTGGTAATGGTAACGTCATGCACATGGCTTTCCTTGATACCTGCACCGGTAATTTTGACGAACTCCGGCTTGGTTCTCATTTCTTCCATGTTTTTACAGCCAACGTAACCCATACTCGCCCTGAGTCCACCAATCAACTGATGAACGATAGGGATCAAGGAGCCTTTATAAGGCACACGTCCTTCAATACCTTCCGGTACCAGTTTTTCAGCTTCTACTGAATCCTGGAAATAGCGATCGCTGGAACCTTCCTTACCGGCCATCGCTCCCAGTGAGCCCATTCCCCGGTAGGACTTGTAAGAACGCCCCTGGTACAGCTCGACTTCACCCGGTGCCTCTTCAGTGCCCGCAAACATACTTCCCATCATCACTGTAGAAGCGCCAGCAACAATTGCCTTGGACATATCACCGGAATACCGGATGCCACCATCGGCTATCGCAGGTATACCTTTATTGCTAAGCGCCCGTGCTGCCTCGGCAATCGCCGTGACCTGGGGTACGCCGACACCCGCAACAATACGGGTTGTACATATTGAACCCGGTCCAATACCGACCTTGACGGCATCCGCACCCGCAGTAGCCAGCGCCAGTGCCCCATCAGCACTGGCGATATTGCCGCCAATGACCTGGACATCAGGAAAATTCTTTTTTACCCAGCCGACGCGGTCCAGCACACCTTTAGAATGTCCATGCGCAGTATCCACAACAATGACGTCCACACCGGACTCAGCTAGCGCGGTCACACGCTCTTCCGTGCCCTCACCCGTCCCCACAGCAGCACCAACTCTTAATCTTTCCTGCTCATCTTTACTCGCATTCGGTTTTTCCTTGGCCTTTTCCATATCTTTAACAGTGATCATCCCTCTGAGGTTGAAATCATCATTAACGACCAGAACTTTCTCGATACGATTCTCATGCAGGAGCTTTATCACCTCCTCACGTTCTGCACCTTCCTTGACCGTAACCAGGCGATCTTTGGGGGTCATGATATTAACGACAGGATCATCCAGGCGGGTTTCAAAACGTAAATCACGGCTGGTCACAATACCAACCAATTGGTCACCATCCACAACCGGCATACCGGAAAATCCCTTACGTTGACGAAGAGCAATGACGTCTCCAATGCGCATGTCAGGGGAGACTGTCACCGGGTCAGTAATCACGCCACTTTCAAATTTCTTGACCAGACGTACCTCTCTCGCCTGTTGTTCAACCGTCATATTTTTATGGATAATGCCAATTCCACCTTCCTGTGCCATCGCAATAGCCAGTCGGGCTTCCGTAACCGTGTCCATGGCCGCTGATATGAGTGGCAACTGCAGACGAATTTCTCGTGTAAGTTGAGTCGACAGGTCAACATCTTTTGGTAAAACTTCAGAAAATGCAGGCAATAACAGAACGTCATCAAATGTCAGGGCCTCATGGGAAATGCGCATGCTCAATTAACTTCTCCTGCTATGTGACGTAGATAAATTAGCCGGCTATTATAGCAGCCGAATTAAGGGCTGCCTCAATAATTAATTTACATTTCTGACTTCCCACTCACTCATTCTAGCTTCGTTGTTCATCAGTTAAATAGCTTAACTATTCGCCTTCCTCACGCCTTGCTAGAATGGCGTTTGAAAACCCATAAACGTGAATTAATTCTTTCAGCAGTCCTAAACCCGGTACAGAAATCACCCAGAAAACGAAATGCAAACGGCCAAACACATCTACACCGTCTCTGAACTCAACGCTGCTGCCAAATTATCCCTGGAACAGGGCTTTGGGCTCATCTGGCTGGAAGCCGAGATTTCTAATTTTTCAAAGCCAGCCTCCGGGCACTGGTATTTCTCACTCAAGGACAATAAGGCACAAATTCGTTGTGCTTTTTTCAAGGGAAGAAATCGGCTCGTCAATTTTTCACCGAAAGATGGCCAGCGGTTGCTGGTAAGGGGGCGTATTAGTCTATATGAGCCGCGCGGTGATTATCAGCTTATTGTTGACCACATGGAACCTGCTGGCGAGGGAGAACTACAAAAAGCCTATGAAGAACTAAAGCAACGATTACATGAGGACGGACTGTTTGATGAACACCACAAGCAGGACTTACCTGGGGTCCCAAAACACATTGGACTAATCACCTCACCCACCGGGGCCGCTATCCGGGATGTTCTGCACGTGCTCAAACGTCGTTTCCCCATAACACCTGTCACGCTCTACCCCACTGCCGTACAGGGAGAGGGAGCCTCAAACCAGATCATAAATGCCATCGAGCTAGCCACACGCCGCAAGGAATGTGATGTATTACTATTAGTCAGGGGCGGAGGCTCACTGGAAGATTTATGGCCATTTAATAATGAGCAGTTAGCAAGAACAATTTTCGAATGCCCGGTTCCCATTGTCAGCGGTATTGGCCACGAAATTGACTACACCATTGCTGACTTTGTCGCTGATACACGGGCACCAACACCGTCAGCGGCAGCCGAGATAGTCGTCCCCGACCAATCTGAATTAAAGTCATCCCTGCAACAGAGCCAGAATCGTTTAATTAAACAGATGCTTGATCTTTTGCGAAGTCATAGTCAGCAAATTGACTGGTATGCAAAACATATTCAACAATTCCATCCAGGCAAACGGTTGGCAATGCAACGTAATCAGCTCGCAATGCTATCCAAAACACTGCGGCAAACCATGCTGCTGAAGCTGGATAACGACAACAGGACACTGGCACAATTTGATCAACGCATCCACACACAGTCCCCACGCAACCTGGTCATACAATACAAAGATAAATTAGCCACGCTATCAAGGCAGTTAAACGATAAGATTAACCATATCCTGCAGTTATCTCGCTATCGACTGGAAAACAGTACACGATCGCTGAACACGATTAGCCCGCTAGCAACGCTAGCCAGAGGTTACAGTATTAGCAGCCGTATAGATTCCACTACCCCGATCATACAAGCCAGTGATTTAGCTGCCGGTGATCAAATGAAAACCCGGCTGTCTGAAGGACATGTTATTTCTATTGTGGAGTCTGTTGATGAGTAGAATTGTCGCATTGCTGTTAATGACACTTGTCAGTTTTACCACCCAGGCCACCACACTTCCTGAACATAGCCTGGTCCCCGGTGGAATTGCCATCATTCCGCTCGGCACTCTCCAACCTGAGAGAGTCACCTTTAACGACTACCCTGTCATGACGCTGCAAATAGATGAACAATGGCAGGCCATTGTCGGGCTCCCATTAACCACTAAACCTGGGACCCAAAGCATCAAAGTCTATACAGCTGATGATACTGCGAAAACTATTGAATTTAAGGTTGACGACAAGGAATACAAAACGCAACGACTGACCATTACAAACAAACGTAAGGTCAATCCCTATGAAAATGATATGCCACAAATCCTGTCAGATAAAAAACGCATTAACACAGCCTTATCAACCTTTAGTGAAAAGCTACCTAACAATATGATCCTTCATCAACCTGTCCAGGGTCGCTATAGCAGCCCCTTCGGCTTACGACGTTTTTTTAATGATCAGCCCAGGAAACCTCATGCAGGAATGGATATTGCGGCACCCCAGGGTACCCCAATACAGGCAGCTGAAAGTGGCACAGTTGTAGAGACAGGAGACTATTTTTTTAATGGCAATACGGTTTTTATTGACCACGGTAAAGGGCTGGTAACAATGTACTGTCACCTGAGTAAAATTGACGTCTCAACCGGTCAACGCGTCACTCGTGGAGAAAAAATTGGCGAGGTAGGTGAAACCGGGCGAGTCACCGGGCCTCATTTGCACTGGAGTGTCAGCTTGAATCACGCGCTGGTTGATCCCAGCCTTTTTCTCGAGAAATAAATATCCGGCTATCGCAGATGCCGTGACCAGTATTTATATGCTGGCTTCGCTATTTTCCAGCGTGGCAATTCTTACTTCAAGCGGCGGGTGGCTGGAAAACACAGCTTGTACACGGCCTGCACTAATAGCCTGAGCAGCCATCTCTTCAGGTAGTGGTGGCGCATCCTGAGTGGCCTGCAGACGGCGAAGTGCTGCAATCATTTTCTGCCTGCCCGCAAGTTTGGCACCACCCGCATCTGCTCTAAATTCACGCCAGCGTGAAAACCACATAACGATGGCCGAGGCCAGGATCCAAGGATGAACTGTGCTACAAGCGAGACGATCCAGAATGCCGGCCCATGACCACGTTCCACCTTGAAAACAATACGATCGACCAGGAAGCCGATGATTCGTGACAAAAAGATAACAAATGTGTTCAATACGCCTTGAATCAGGGCCAGTGTCACCATATCACCATTAGCCACATGACTAACTTCATGTCCCAGCACCGCCTCAACTTCGTCACGGTTCATGTGCTGCATTAAACCGGTACTCACAGCAACCAGCGCATCATTCTTATTCCAGCCGGTGGCAAAGGCATTCGGTGAAGGGTGATCAAATATACCAACTTCCGGCATTTTAATGCCGGCGGTGCGGGCCTGGAAACTCACCGTAGACACCAGCCACTGCTCAGTTTCTGATGCTGGCTGCGCGATCACACGCACACCCATACTTTTCTTGGCCATCCACTTGGACATAAATAGTGATATGAGTGAACCACTAAAGCCGATCAGTGCCGAGTAAACCAGCAGCGCAGTAAGATTAAGGTCTACTCCGTTTTCAGCCAGCAGGCTTTCAAAACCCAGGATGCTGAAGGTGATGCTGAGTATCAGTAGTATGGCAATATTGGTGCCGAGAAAAAGCGCAATTCGTAACATGGAAGAATCCTTGGATTAAAGATACTGCCATATATAGTTATGGTCGGATTGTATTTCAAGATATCCTGACCATCGGTCAGGAAGTAAAAATCTATCTGAATTCGTGCCTAGGGAAGTACGACGTTAATCCCATAGCTGAATACCACCCACAAAGGCATTGTCATTGCTGCCGATAAAGACATTCTCTGGTAATTTGTTTTCATCAAGCCGGTTAGCATTGCCACCCCCCAACACGACATAATCCGTGCAAAAGGTGTAAGAAAACAGGTCGATTGCCTCAAGCAGACTACTGAACCAGGTGTCCTGCCCTGATTCACTCAGGCCATTCTTTCCCAGGACATGTTCAAAGTTTTTACCCTCCTTGAATGGCAAATGGGCTACTTCCATGGGAACAATATGATTATCCAGTATCAGTGCTGTCCCCAGCCCGGTACCCAAACCCAGAAAAAGCATGTCCTTACCACGATAGCTGCCGAGCGCTTGCATGGCAGCATCATTAATCATGCGGACAGGACAACAGAAGGCTGATGAGTAATCAAAATCAACCCACCCTGTTCCAAGGTTCACTGGCTCTCGCCATGGCTGGTTACGTTTGACCGGTCCCGGATAACCAATTGAAATATATTCGTACTGCCAGTCGCTTGCTGTTTCCTTAACGCCCTCCAATAACTGCTGCGGGGTCATTTTTTCTGGTGTAGGGAAACGACGAGCCTGCATCTCATCCCCCTGCTGATCACTCACTGACATCTTGACACTGATACCACCAATATCAATAACCAGTATTTGCTTGACCGTCATTACTAATCGCTACCCTTATGGCCTTAAAAACAACCTATGATGCACCATTTTGAAACAATTCATCGTATGTGATTTCAAGTTCCAGTTTGTGCTTACTTTCTTCAATGGCAAGAAATTCAAACAGGTCATGTATCTCACCGGGTTCAGTTTCATCTGCTAGCTCTCGATATTGCTTCATAGCTGCATCTTCTCTGCCGATTGCGTATTGCAATATTTCCCGGTCATCGGGAAATTCCCCTAGTTCAGGCAAATGCACATAACCTGAAAACTGGAAATCAGCCAATGGTACCTGAACCCGTTTACCCAATTCAGCCTCTATGTCTGAATGCGATAATAACTCGGCAAAGAGTTCAAAGTGCTCCTGTTCTTCCTCTGCCAGTTCTTTAACAAGATTGCGCATGTCTTTGCTAACTTTCGGTATTAATTCAGAATAAAAGTCACGCGCCGATTTTTCAAAAGCCGTTGCGGTTTCGAGAATCTCTCGTAATGACTTCATGGAACGAATCAGAACAATAGCTTCGCTATGCCCTTCTGTAATATCAGCCACTTCATACCCTCCCCTAATCCGTGGACACCTGGTCTTTATACTCTCAACCACCAGATTGTCCACTCTGGTCACATGTGAAAAAAAATGATCTAGATTGTGAATTTATAGTTGTGATTATTGACACACAGACTAAGATTGCCGGTGCGCCAACATTTTGATCTGCATCAATAATGTTGTGGAATTCTTATTGATAATGCCCACGTGGAAAAATAATAATAATGGCCGCCTCAATCATTAGACCCGCCAACTAAATGGACCCACAAGCACAGCAACTTACGCCCGATAGTAATTCTGTCTCAAACAGTTTACAGCAGCACTTCGAGCAAATTTCCGATGTGCACATGCGGCAACTTTTCGATGAGAACCCGGGCCGATTTAGTAAATATTCCCTTGAATATAACGAATTATTACTTGATTACTCCAAGAATAGGATTAATGAAGAAACCCTCTCACTATTGTTTGAATTTGCTCGAGAAAAACAAGTTGAGAAATGGCGGGAAAAGCAATTTAACGGTGAAAAAATCAATTTCACCGAGAATCGAGCAGTATTACATACCGCACTGAGGAATCAGGGCAAACAGCCGGTAACCGTCGATGATCTAAACGTCATACCGAAGGTTCATGCCGAGCTTGAGCATATGGCTGACTTCGCTTCACGCGTTCACAGCGGACACTGGCGAGGTTATACCGGCCAACCTATAACTGATATTGTCAATATAGGCATTGGTGGTTCTGACCTGGGTCCTAAAATGGTCTGCCAGGCATTAAAGCCCTACCAATATGAGCGACTCAACATGCACTTTGTCTCAAATGTTGACGCCGTGCAGATAGAATCTGTAATTAAAAAGCTTAACCCCGCCACGACACTATTTATCATCGTTTCCAAAACATTCTCCACTCAGGAAACCCTGACCAACTCTCAAACGGCCCGGCAGTGGTTACTGGATCATTTTCAGACAGTTGATGCTATCAGCCATCACTTTGTCGCCGTGTCTACTAATCAGGCAGCGGTTAAAGAGTTTGGTATCGACCCGGAAAACATGTTTGTCTTCTGGGACTGGGTAGGAGGCCGCTATTCATTGTGGTCTGCCGTTGGTCTATCCATCATGCTTGCCATTGGCGAGAAAAACTTCAGGCTGCTATTGCAAGGCGCTAATAGCATGGATATGCATTTCCGCGAGGCCCCGCTAGAAGAAAACATGCCAGTCATATTGGCACTGATCGGTTACTGGTACCGACAATACTTTAATACCGCTTCACACGTATTACTCCCCTATGATTACCTTCTGCGTGACTTGCCTGCTTATATGCAACAGGCTGATATGGAGAGCAATGGTAAATCTACTGATCGAAACGGTGACCCAGTCAATTACCCAACGGCAGATGTACTTTGGGGAGACAGCGGTATCAACGGCCAGCATTCCTTTTATCAATTGCTGCACCAGGGCACACAAATCATACCCGTCGACTTTATTGCCAGCATTCATACCCATAGCGCTTCGCAGGAACATCACGACATCATGATCTCCAATGTGATTGCACAGAGTGAAGCGCTGATGCGAGGGCGAAACCAGGAAGAAACACGCGCAACATTGGCAGAAAGCGAGGAAGATCAACAGATAATTGCGACGCGCTTACCCCATATGGTATTTGAAGGGAACCAGCCCAGTAATACGCTGTTGCTAGATGAAATCACACCACAAAGTCTTGGCACCCTCATCGCCCTGTATGAGCACAAGATATTTGTTCAGGGCATCCTCTGGAACATTAATTCATATGACCAGTGGGGCGTTGAGCTGGGTAAACAACTGGCAAAAAAGATACTGCCACAACTACATGCCGAACAGGTCATTGACGATCACGATCACTCGACCAACGGCCTGATTAATCGTTATCGAGAGAAAGCCAGGAAGGTAAAAATCCTTCCAAGCAGGAGATGGAATGAAAGTTTCACCAGAAGAACAGGCCAGGAAGTATCAATACTATATTGAGCCCAAGTACGTTAATGAATTAACACGTAGTACATTGGCACTAATTCTTGCCGGTGGTGAAGGTTCACGTCTGAGGCATCTGACTAGCTGGCGTGCAAAACCTGCTGTCCCGTTCGGCGGTAAATACCGCATTATCGACTTCCCTCTATCCAACTGCATTAACTCGGGTCTGCGCCGTATCGGCGTACTTACCCAGTACCGTGCCCACTCCTTGATTCGTCATTTACAGCGTGCGTGGAGTTTTATGCACAACGAGATAGGCGAATTTGTTGAGATCCTGCCAGCTCAACAACGCACCTCGGAAAAGCAATGGTACCAGGGTACGGCTGATGCCCTGTACCAGAATATCGACATCATTAAGCGTCACCACCCTGAATATGTCATGGTGCTCGGTGGCGATCATGTTTATACGATGGATTACTCCAAAATGCTGGTTGAGCACGTTGAAAGAAAGGCAGATTTTACCGTTGGCTGTATTGAAGTACCCGCAGATGATGCCAGGGAATTTGGTGTCATGAGCATTGATGAAAAAATGCACATTACCAAGTTTACAGAAAAGCCAGATGAACCAGAGTGTATGCCGGATAAACCAAGCACTGCCCTGGCATCCATGGGTATTTATATTTTTTCCACCGATGTGTTATTGAGAATACTCAATAACGATGCCAGTAACCTGACCTCTTCACACGACTTCGGCAGGGATATTGTTCCAGCCAACATCCATGATTGCTGTGCCATCGCCTATCCTTTCAGAAATGATGATGGTGAACCTGACTACTGGCGTGATGTAGGTTCCGTTGATTCCTACTGGGAAGCCAATATTGAACTATGTGTTATTGAACCCGAGTTAAACCTGTATGACCGTAGTTGGCCTATCTGGACTTACCAGACACAACATCCACCAGCCAAGTTTATCTTTGATGATGATGACCGGCGTGGTGTTGCAATTGATTCGTTGATATCAGCAGGCTGCATAATTTCAGGCGCCCAGGTCAAGCGCTCCATTGTTTTCTTTGCATCTACCATTGGCAGTCGTTCTCAAATCAAGGATAGTGTCATACTTCCCAAGGTTGCAATTGGTGATAATTGTAGAATCACCAAAGCGATTATTGATAAGGGCTGTGTGATCCCGGACGGCACGGTAATTGGAGAAGACCCGGAAGAAGATCACAAGCGATTCCATGTCACCGCGAAGGGTGTGGTACTGGTCACACCGGTGATGCTAGGACAACATCTTTTTACGTAGTCTGAAAGCTCACCCTGAACCCTAATCACACCAGTCAACAGGACCTCGTATGAAACTGGCTTTTTGCTGGCATATGCATCAACCCTATTACCGTGACGAGCTACACGGTCAATATATCGGCTGCCCTGGGTTTACCTGCATGCCATGAAAGATTACTCGGACATGGCCTGGCATCTCGAGCAACACCCGGAGATACGACTGGTCGTCAATTTTGCACCGGTATTACTGGAGCAGTTAGTAGATTACGCCGAACAGGTTGATAATTTCATCCACCAGGGTGAGCTCATGAACGACCATATGTGAACCTGCTCTCTGGTGCAATCCCGATCCCAACAGATAGCAAGGCCCGCAACAAAATTATTATTGATTGCCAGCGTTGTAATGTCGCTACCATGATTGATCCATGGCCAGCCTTCAAATCACTTATCAACTATGCCGACACACTGACACATAAGGCAACAACCAATCTCGATGCACTGTGCTATTTCAGTGAGCAGTATTTTTATGATCTTTTAACCTGGTATCACCTTACGTGGCTAGGCCATGGTCTGAAACAGGACTCAAGGGCAAAACGATTGATTGCAAAAGGGTGTAATTACACGCCTGAAGACCGTGGGGAGTTGATGGAAATTATTCATGAATGTCTACATGGCATCATCCTGCGTTACAAGGCCCTGGCAGATCGCGGGCAGATCGAACTTTCCATGACACCCTGGGGCCACCCCATCGTGCCATTGCTGCATGACTTCGACAACATGAACTGTGCAATGCCAGACGCACCCCACCCCAAGGCTGAAAACTACCCAGGTGGTAGTGAACGTAGTCGCTGGCACATGCAACACGGTATTGAAGTATTTGAATCCTGTTTTGATATGAAACCAAGCGGCGTCTGGTTATCAGAAGGCAGTATCAGTCAGGATGCGATCGAACTACTAGATGAGTATGGAATTGCATGGACTGCATCAGGCGAAAGTGTCTGGCACAACAGCGCAACACTTTCTCATATGAACGAAGATGATGTTAGTAGCAAACGTGGGCTGTTCAGAGCATATCAGAACAACCAGTCAGGCAGTCGCATGTTCTTTCGCGATGACGGCCTTTCTGATCTGATCGGTTTTGAATACAGCAATTGGGCAACCGAAGATGCGATTGCTAATTTCGCCATGCACATCACGAATATTGAAAAGTTCCTGGGTGACCAGGCGGATGATTGCGTAATTAGCGTCATTATGGACGGTGAAAACGCCTGGGAGTATTTCCCGGATAATGCCTTTCACTTTTTAGATCGGATGTATTCTGAGATGATCAATAATGAAGGTATTGAACCGATAACATTCAGCGAAGCCGTCAAAACTCTGCCCGCCTCACCGCTGGATAAAAACTGCCCTGGAAGCTGGGTATATGGGACCTTTTCCACCTGGATTGGTGACAAGGCAAAAAACCGTGCCTGGGACTTGTTAGCAGAAGCCAAGCACTGCTATGACCATGTCATCACCAGCCCATTAATGGATGAAGAGCGAGCCCTGCAGGCCACACGACAACTGGCTATATGCGAAGGATCCGACTGGTTCTGGTGGTTTGGTGATCATAATCCCAGCGAGTCTGTACAGGATTTTGACGAATTATACCGTCGCCAATTACGCATGCTCTATCAACTCCTTGACCTGTTACCGCCTCCAAGCCTGGATATACCAATTTCCCGTGGTAGCGGGCATAGCCAGAAAGGCTCTGGCACCATGCTGCGAAACACATAAGAGCCAAAATATATGAGCCTCTACCCACTGACGCAACGCAGCTCAGGGATTCTGCTGCACCCGACTAGTCTGCCGTCCGGCAAGCTTGATGATGATGTTTATCGTTGGCTGGATTTCCTTGCCGATAGCGGGCAGCATGTCTGGCAAGTCCTGCCCCTCGGCATACCCGCCATGGGCAACTCACCTTATCAGTGCCTGTCTGCCTTTGCAGTTAACCCCGAGCTGCTACCCGACAATCATGACATCACTGTTGACGAGGAAGATCCTTCATTTTTGCAATGGCAGGAGGAACAGTCCTACTGGCTGGATGACTTTGCACGGTATATGCAGATAAAGCGTATGCAAGGTGGTACTTCATGGTATGAATGGCCTGAGCCCTTTCGAAACCGCCACCCTGAGGCACTCAGTACTTTTACAGCAGAATGCGCTGACCGGCTTCATTTAGTGAAGTGCCAGCAGTACCATGTACATCAGTTATGGCAGGACATATTGTCAGCCGCACATGAACGTGAAATCCACCTGTTTGGTGACATGCCAATTTTTGTGGCGCATGACAGTGCGGACGTCTGGGCCCACCCGGAAAATTTTCTGCTGGATAGCACTGGGCACTCGCGCTGGGTTACCGGCGTACCACCGGATTATTTTTCTGAAACCGGTCAACGCTGGGGTAATCCACACTACAACTGGGGCGTCATGGTTGAGCGCAACTTCCGCTGGTGGCAGGAGCGCATGCTACATCACTTTCAATGGTTTGACCTGGTCCGTATTGATCATTTTCGTGGACTGGAAGCTGTCTGGATGATTGATGCAGATTGCGATACCGCCGTTGATGGACACTGGAGCAAGACACCAGGCGATGAACTGCTAACTCTATTACAGGAGAAGATGGGGTCAATACCACTGGTTGCCGAAGACCTGGGCATCATCACCCCGGAAGTTACAGCGCTACGTGAACAATTTAATCTACCCGGTATGTCGGTACTTCAGTTTGCCTTTGACGCCTTTGAAGATAACCCCCATAAGCCAGTCAACATCACCACTGACAGGGTTGTCTATACAGGCACGCACGATAACAATACAACTTTGGGCTGGTACCAGTCATTGCAGGAGCATGAGCAACAGCATGTCCTTGAAACACTAGGGATAAAAGAAGGTAATGATATTGTAGATACCATGATTACCACAGCCATGAATACGAATGCTATCCTCAGCATGTTCCCACTACAGGACATATTAAAACTGGGCGAAGAAGCTCGCATGAATACCCCCGGCGATGCAGATAACAGCTGGGACTGGAAATTCGAATGGTCGCAAATAGGCCCGGATATTGCCCCACACCTTAAAGAAGTCACTTGTCATGCCAAACGCTGTTAAACAATCACCATTGCCCGAAGCGCTTCAACGCATTCAGGATGGCGCTTCTCACGACCCTTTTGAAGTACTGGGCGTTCACCCGCTAGCCAATGGCAATAGTGAAATAACCACCTTTCTACCTGCTGCTGAATCAGTAGAAATTGAAGGTGTTGGCAAGATGAAAAGAATACAGGGCAGTGATTGTTTTCATTTACAGATTAAGGCCGGGCAAAGTATCGATAAACACTATTGCCTGAACTGGACAGAGAAAAACAATCATCGAAAACACCAGACCATATCGCCCTATAGCTTTGCCCCCCAGATAGGTGATCTCGACCTGCACCTGTTTCAGGAGGGACGCCATCACCATGCCTGGAAGTTTCTTGGCGCGAGGTTACTGAAAATTGATTCAATAAAAGGTTGCCAGTTTGCTGTCTGGGCACCGGGTGTACAACGAATTAGTATTGTAGGTGACTTCAATGGCTGGGATGGGCGTCGACATGCCATGCGTAATCGTGGGGGCTCAGGCATATGGGAGCTTTTCATCCCCGGTATCTGTGCAGGTGATGCCTATAAATACGAGATCCTTTCATCACATGGTCACGTCTATACCAAGACCGATCCCTATGCCCGCAGCATGTCATTACGACCGGAAAATACTTCACTGGTGCCTGATGACTCCCACTGGCAATGGCAGGACCAGCAATGGGTAACAGCGAGACAATCTTTCGACTGGCAACATCAACCGGTCAGCATTTATGAATGTCATGTTGGATCGTGGCGTCATGACAAGGACGGTGGTTTTTTAAACTGGCGTGAACTGGCTGAACAGTTAGTCCCCTGGGTCAAGGAACTGGGATACACGCATATCGAACTACTGCCGGTCAGCGAACATCCACTCGACGAGTCATGGGGCTACCAGGTCACCGGGTACTTCGCCCCGACGGCCCGCCATGGGACTGCCGATGATTTTCGCTTTTTTATCAACGCCTGCCATCAACATAACATTGGCGTATTACTTGACTGGGTTCCCGCACACTTTCCAAAAGATGATTATGCGCTGGCTCGCTTTACGAGTGAACCTACCTATGAACATGCCGATCCCAAACGCGGTGAACATCAGGACTGGGGCACACTCGTATTTGATTATGGCCGTAACGAAGTCCATAACTTTTTGCTGACCAATGCCATCTATTGGCTGGAAGAATTTCACATTGATGGTTTACGTGTCGATGCCGTTGCCTCCATGTTATATCTCGACTATTCACGTGAACCGGGCGAATGGACACCCAACCAGTATGGGGGTCGTGAAAACCTGGAAGCCATTGATTTTATTCGTGAGATGAATCGTGTCGTACATGATTTATTTCCCGGTGTACTCACCGCCGCCGAAGAATCCACTTCCTGGCCGATGGTGTCGCGACCTATTGAACTCGGCGGGCTGGGTTTCACCATGAAATGGAATATGGGCTGGATGAATGACAGCTTGTCATATATTGAGGAAGACTCGGTACATCGTAAATATCATCACGACATGCTGACCTTTAGCCAGCTTTACGCCTGGACTGAAAACTTCATTCTACCGCTATCACATGATGAAGTGGTGCATGGCAAACTCAGTATGCTGAGCAAAATGCCGGGGGATCATTGGCAAAAGATGGCCAATCTGCGCCTGCTCTACGCATGGCAATACGCGCACCCGGGGAAGAAGCTGTTATTCATGGGTGGCGAATTTGGGCAGTGGCTGGAATGGAATGAGAAAACGCAGATTGACTGGCCACTAATGGAAGTGGATTGCCATGCAGGCATCCATCGTTTAATCGGTGACCTCAATAAGCTATACAAAGAACAACCGGCAATGCATAAATATGACCATGACCCTGCCGGCTTTCGCTGGATTGATTGCCACGATAGCGACCAGTCAATCCTCAGTATGCAACGCATGTCTGGCGATACCAAAGATACCATTATCTGTGTACTGAACTTCACGCCAGTGCCAAGACGCGGCTATCGTATCGGTGTACCAGCAGCACAAAGTTATTCTGAAATTCTGAATACCGACTCCACTTATTATGGTGGTAGTGACCTGAGCAATGGCACCGATATTCCAGTGCAATCCACTGCGTGGATGGGATTTAACCAATCCGTCGTACTTACCCTGCCCCCGTTGGCCTGTATTTTTCTCAAGGGCAATTAGTGATGAAAGTTTTACATGCCACCAGTGAAATGTACCCCCTCATTAAGACAGGCGGGTTAGCCGACGTCAGTTACAGCCTGCCCCGGTCATTAAAGGCGCACGGTGCAGATGTACGTGTTTTATTGCCTGGTTATCAAGAAGTATTAAACCACCATATTGATGATTACCGCGACATTTGCCGATGCCAGTTTCAAATGGCTGGTAAATCTTTTCACTTGCGCATACTAGAAATCATGCTGGACCGCCTTGATGTACCAGTGTGGGTCGTCGACTGTCCAGATTTATTCGATCGCCCGGGTAATCCTTATGTTGATAGTAACGGTATGGACTGGCCAGATAATGCCGAGCGCTATGCCTGCTTTTCACAGGTGGCCGCACTCATAGGTGCAGGACAGACCGATATCCCGTGGCAGCCTGATGTCGTGCATAGTCATGACTGGCAAACAGGTCTGGTTTCTGCTTATCTCAGTCAACAACCGAATCCACCTCGAACCATATTTACCATCCACAATCTGTCTTATGGTGGCAATTTCTCATACGATGAATTCACGCGCCTACAGTTACCCGAAGAATGGTGGCATAGCGATGGTATTGAGTTTTATGGTGGCTTTTCCATGCTGAAAGCCGGCCTTGTGTATTCCGATGTCATCACGACGGTAAGCCCAACCTATGCAAAAGAGATTCTGACACCCAGTTTTGGCTATGGTATGGAAGGCGTCCTCGCCCACTACCAGGATAAATTGACGGGTATCCTTAATGGCCTGGATACAGAAACATGGGATCCTGCTGTTGACCATGTACTGACAAAAAATTACGGCATTAAAGATCGTGAGTCTGGCAAGAAAGAAAACAAACTTGCCTTGTTAAAATCGTTAGGCATTCAAAATACAGATCAATGGATGCAACGGCCCCTGTTTGGTTCCGTTGGCCGGCTGGTCGAGCAAAAAGGTACTGACATACTCGCCAACGCTATCCTACTTTTACTAAAAGGAAATGATGCAGGTTTTATTATCATCGGCGAGGGTCAACAACAGTATGTTGATCAACTAAAGGTTTTACAAAAACAATTCCCTGAGCAGGTCAAATTATATATAGGCTATTCTGAACAGGAGGCTCACCTGCTTGAAGCCGGTGCCGATTTCTTTATCATGCCATCACGTTTCGAACCCTGTGGCCTTAACCAGTTGTATAGCTTGAGGTATGGCACACTGCCTATCGTGCACCACGTTGGTGGGCTTGCCGATACGGTGATAGATGCCAGCCCTGACAACATTAAAAATAAGACTGCCACTGGACTGGTTTTTTACAAACCCAGCGCTTTAGATTTACATGCTACGCTGGTTCGTGCCATGGCATTATACGATCATCCTGAACATTGGTCCCAGGTGCAACAAACGGCAATGGAACAAAATTTTGACTGGCACCAAAGTGCAGAGCAATACTTATCACTCTATGGAGGGGAGCATGAGCAAAAAAAATAAAGATAAAAAACGACTTTGCACTATGCCCGCAATGGATCCCTTGCCCGATGATGCAGAGTCCATTTGTAATGCCTTTGATTTTTACCTGACACATCACCTGGGACGTTTTCTGGGTTGTCGGACAGTCTATCTGTACCAGGCACTGGCCGCGACTGTAAGAGACCGGCTAATGGCAGCCTGGCGAAACAGCTGGCGAGCCTTCACAAGAAAAGGTACACGCCGTGCGTGTTATATGTCACTGGAATTTCTCATGGGGCGTGCAATGGGAAACCATATATTGAATCTAGGTATACGTGCCCCGGTCGATGAGGCCATGCTTAAACTTTCACTAGATCTAGAAGAAGTTGAAGAAGAAGAACTGGATGCCGGTCTGGGCAACGGTGGCCTGGGTCGCCTTGCTGCCTGCTTTATGGATAGCTGCGCCCATCTAGACCTGCCAGTGATTGGTTACGGTCTACGTTATGAATTCGGCATGTTTCACCAGCATATTGAAAATGGTTACCAGATTGAGGACCCTGACCATTGGTTACGTGATGGTTATCCGTGGGAAATCGAAAGGCAGGAATATACCCAGCGCATCAAATTCGGCGGCTATTGCAAACATTACACCGATGAGAACAACATACCCCGGGTCAAGTGGATCAAAACCGAAGATGTGCTCGCAATCCCCTATGATGTACCGGTCTCCGGTTACCGCAATAAAACCATCAATACATTGCGCCTATGGAAAGCTGAAGCAACAGATGAATTCAACCTGAGTGAGTTCAACGCAGGCAGTTATACCGAATCAGTCGCATCGAAATATGAAGCCGAACACATCACCATGGTGCTCTACCCAAACGACGCGAGTGAAAATGGCAAGGAACTACGCTTAAAACAACAATACTTTCTGGCCTCAGCGAGCCTGCAAGACATCATCCAGATATGGGAAATGATTGATGGCGGTGATTACAACAAGTTTGTTGAGCAAAATGTCTTCCAGATGAATGATACGCATCCGACTATTGCCGTTGCCGAGCTGATGCGAATTCTGATTGATGAGAAAAAGATGGATTGGAATGACGCCTGGGATATTACATGCCAATGCATGGCTTATACCAATCATACCCTGTTACCTGAAGCACTCGAACGTTGGCCCGTGCGTTTATTTGAATCGCTACTTCCACGAATACTGGAGATCATTTACCAGATTAACGAAAACTTTCTACGTGAAATTTCAATGCGTTGGCCTGGCGATACCGAACGGCTGAAACGGCTTTCCATTATTGAAGAAGGCGATGAAAAACAGGTTCGCATGGCACACCTGGCCATTGTTGGCAGCTTTTCAGTAAATGGCGTAGCTGAATTACATTCAAAACTTTTAATCGAAAACCTGTTTCATGATTTTTATGAAGTCTGGCCAGAAAAGTTTAATAACAAAACTAATGGCGTCACCCCCCGCCGCTGGATTGCACATGCTAATCCTGCGCTTACTAACCTGCTTAATGACACCATTGGTGATGAATGGACTTATGACCTTGATAAAATCAGTGCGCTATCTAAATACGCAAACAATCCCAATGATGAGTACATTGAAAAATGGCTAGATGTACAACTGGCAAGCAAGCAACGTTTGATCGCCATGGTCAAAGAAAAAACCGGCATTGAGTTTAACGATAGCTCCATGCTATCGGTACAGGTTAAACGCATCCATGAATATAAACGTCAGTTATTAAATGTCCTGCATATCATTCACCTGTATATCAATATCAAGCACTGCAATACCAAAGACATGGTGGATCGTTGCTTTCTTATCGGCGGCAAAGCGGCACCCGGCTACTGGATGGCAAAACAGATCATCAAGCTGATCAATAACGTTGCCGACGTTATCAATAATGATCCGGACATTGGCGGTAAACTCAAACTGGCATTTATCCCGAACTACAAAGTTTCCAGCATGGAAGTCATTGCACCCGGGGCAGATCTCTCTGAACAGATATCGACTGCCGGTAAAGAAGCCTCTGGTACCGGCAATATGAAGTTCATGATGAATGGTGCTTTAACAATAGGTACATATGACGGCGCTAACATTGAAATTCTGGAAGCTGTGGGTGAGGACAATTTTTTCCTTTTCGGCTTGAGAGCGCATGAAGTCGACGAATTGAAAAAGAATTACAACCCACAGTCGTTTGTTGATGCTGATCAAGATCTGCAAAAAGTGATTGACCTACTATCGTCCGGATTTTTTAATCCTGTCGAGCCGGGCATTTTTGATGGCATATTGCAGTCAATGCTCTCTCCTTCAGATCCATGGGTCACGTTGGCAGATTTCAGGAGCTATGTTAATGCGCAGGAACAGGCTGCACATGCATGGCAAGATCGCAGGGAGTGGGCACTGAAAAGTATTCACAACGTTGCATCAAGTGGATTCTTTTCAACCGACCGTACCATGAATGATTACAACCGGGATATCTGGAAACTGGCACCTTTAAAGCACGACCACTAATGTGTAGACAAGGTGCCAATATAATAATGGCGAGTATGAGGATTTGGCCTGGATGAACAAGAAAGTTTCAAAACACGTCTATGCGTTTTCTGAGGGCGACGGTAAAAACAAGAAGCTACTGGGTGGCAAAGGTGCAAACCTGTGTGAAATGACACAAATTGGCCTGAATGTACCCCCCGGTTTCGTCATCTCCACCGAGGCATGCCTGGAGTATCTTGACTCCGGTACTGACGATCTGCCAGATGGACTGATGAAAGAAGTTCACAAACAAATGAAGGCGGTTGAAGAAGCAACGGGCAAGATCTTTGGCGGCAAAAAAAACCCCTTACTTGTTTCTGTACGTTCCGGCTCTGCTATGTCGATGCCAGGCATGATGGATACCATTCTTAATCTCGGCTTGAATGCAGAAACATTAAAGGCAGAAATCGCAGATACCCATGATGAACGTTTTGTCTACGATGCCTATCGGCGCTTTATCCAGTTGTTTGACAAAGTGGCCATGGGCATCACGGATGAATTGTTCGATGAACGGTTTGCCCATATCAAGCAACAGACACAGGTAACAGAAGACATCGGCCTGACGGCTAAAGACCTTAAAATAATCAGTGAACAGTTCTTGCTGGTGTTTGAAGAAGAAACCGGCCGTCCCTTCCCTGAAGACCCTTACGAACAACTGGAACTGGCCATCAAGGCAGTGTTCCGTTCATGGATGGGTAAACGCGCTGTTGATTACCGCCGAGAATTTAATATCACGCCAGACATGGCAAATGGCACCGCGGTCAACGTCTGCACCATGGTGTTTGGTAACCGTGGTAATGATTCAGCTACCGGGGTCGCCTTTACCCGAAATCCCGGTACCGGTGAAAACAAACTGTACGGTGAATACCTTGTCAATGCACAGGGTGAAGACGTCGTTGCCGGCATCCGCACACCGAAACCCATCGATCATCTTTCAGGTGAAATGCCAGAAATGGCTGAGCAACTGGAGCAACTTCGTCAACGCCTGGAAAGTCACTATAAAGAAGTACAGGACTTTGAATTCACCATTGAACGGGGACAACTCTATTCCCTGCAAACACGCAACGGCAAGATGAATGCTGCAGCAATGGTGCGCACCTCTGTAGAGATGGTTAAGGAAAAACTCATTGATAAAAAACAGGCTTTACTACGCATCGACCCTGATCACCTGGAACAAATGCTTTATCCACGACTTGACCCCTCAAACGAGGCCAGGAGTCTTGCACAGGGCTTACCCGCGTCACCCGGTGCAGCATGGGGTCACGCTATCTTTGATGCTGACCGTGCTGAAAGTGAAGGCAATAAAGGTCTGAAAGTAATACTTGTACGTGAAGAAACCAAGCCGGAGGACATCCACGGCTTCTTTGCATCCGAAGGTATTCTCACCAGTCGCGGTGGCAAGACATCTCATGCGGCTGTGGTTGCACGCGGTATGGGAAAACCCTGTGTCGCCGGTGCCGAAGATATCACCGTTGATGTCTCTGTGCGTGAAGCCTATATCGGTGATCAGACGATTCATGAGGGCGACATTATTACGCTTGACGGCACCACCGGTAAGGTCTACCTGGGAGAAGTTCCAACAGTAGAAGCCGATTTTTCACCTGAATTAAATCGCTTGCTGAGCTGGGCCGATGACAAGGCAGAATTAGATGTACTGGCAAATGCGGATACAGTGCAAGATGCCACCCGGGCACTCAAATATGGTGCCAGAGGCATTGGCCTGTGCCGTACCGAGCGGATGTTTAATGATGTCGATCGTCTGCCGATCGTTATCGACATGATTGTTGCTGACACAGCCGAGGAACGCCAGGCGGCATTGGATCGTCTTCGCCCTATCCAGCGAGAAGATTTCAAGGGACTGTTCGAAGTCATGTCACCTCTTCCAGTTACTATCCGCCTGCTGGATCCCCCTATTCATGAGTTTCTGCCATCAGAACAGCAGTTGCGTGATGACCTGCAATACCTTTATCACCTGCGGGATTCCATGCGTGGTTTAGAAGTGTTGAACAATACCCAGTCACTCGTTCACGACAAACCCGGTGATGTCGTTGAATCCGTAGACCTGGGTATCAGCACCTATGATGTAGAGGAAGCAATTAAAAAGAAGAAAGTTCTCCTGAAGAAAGTTCGCATCCTTTACGAAACCAATCCCATGCTAGGTCATCGCGGGGTACGTCTGGGTATTACCTTTCCTGAGATTTATGAGATGCAGATTCGTGCCATTCTAGAAGCTACTGCCGACTGTGTACGTAAAGGCATTGATATCCATCCCAAGATCAAGATTCCACAGGTTTCTACCACACAGGAACTGTTATTTGTTAAGAAAACAGTCGATGTTGTCAGAAAAGAGATTGAAGAAGACCTCAGTGGTAAGCTGAAATTCCAGTTTGGAACGATGATCGAAGTCGTCCGGGCCTGCATGCGTGCAGATAACCTGGCGGAAGAAGCCGAATTTTTCTCCTTTGGTACCAATGACCTGACGCAAGCGACCTTTTCATTCTCAAGGGAAGATGCAGAAAACAAATTTCTGCCGCTTTATAACGAGAAAGGCATACTGCAGGACAACCCCTTTGATGTACTGGATACCAAGGGGGTGGGCAAACTAATGAGGTTAGCGGTTGATTGGGGCCGTAAAACAAGACCTGATCTGCTTGTCGGCATATGTGGCGAACATGGTGGCCATCCACGCTCTATTCACTTCTGCCACCAGCTTGGACTCGACTATGTGTCCTGCTCTGCACCGCGTGTGCCAGTAGCCCGCCTGGCTGCCGCCCATGCAGCGCTTTCTGACTTACCCAGACTGGATGGCGCCGCATAGCATTCAAAAAATATAAACATAAAATGAGAATTCAAGTTAACAGCGATTAACCGCTGACAATAAAAGGTACGCCATGAAAGCATCTGATGTAATGGATCCAGATCCAGTCACGCTGAAACCAACAGACAAAATAGAGGATGCTGCAAATTACATCATGCAAAACCGCTATCGTAGTTTGCCCGTGGTTGATGATAATTTTTGCTATGTAGGAATCTTTGGTGTCAATTGCCTTTTAAAGCAGGTCATTCCCAAGGCAGTGTTCATGGAAAATGGACTGGAAAACGTCAGCTTCATTCATGAAACATTCGATGACTTATACGAACGATTTAGTGAGATGAAAGATCAACCAATATCTGTCTGCATGAATCAGGAGGTCAAAACAATCACACCTGATACGCCACTCACAGAAACCATGTTACAACTTTACGAAACACGGATGAGTATCCCGGTCGTTGAAGATGGCAGCTGCAAACTACTGGGTATGATCTCCTACTGGGATATCGGTGATCATATACTCAGTGTGGGAGATTCACAGGATGCATGAACTGCATCAGCCTGCAGAAATTATTTTTGGTCTTTCACCTACGTGGTTTGCTGGTAGCCTGTTTGTATTAACCTATGTATTAATTGTTACAGAACGTTTGAACCGCGCGATTATTTCACTGATGGCAGCGGTGTTAATGGTCTTCAGTGGCGTACTGACTCAGCAAGCAGCCATACAAGGTATTGACTTCAACACCATTGGATTACTCACCGGCATGATGATAATCGTCGGTATTACACGTGATTCAGGGGTATTTCAGTACCTTGCCATTAAATCGGCCAAACTCGTCAAGGCAGACCCCTGGGGCATCCTGGTAATGTTAATGCTAGTCACCGCATTGTTGTCTGCATTACTCGACAACGTCACCACAGTATTATTAATCGCACCGGTCACCTTACTCATTGCCGATACACTGAAATTAAACCCCTACCCCTATCTGTTCGCTGAAATATTTGCTTCCAATATCGGCGGCACCGCCACATTAATTGGCGATCCACCAAACATCATGATCGGTTCAGCAACCGGTCTTGGTTATAATGATTTTCTTTTCAACCTGGCCCCAATTGCACTGTTTATATTAGCGGTAACAATCATTCCGATTTACCTGATCTGGGGTCGGCATCTCAAGGCTGAGCAAAAACTGATCGATAAGGTCATGCAATACCGTGAATTAGATGCCATAAAGGATTGGGTATTACTGAAAAAATCACTATTTGTGTTAGCCCTGGTTATGCTGGGTTTTATCTTTGGACATGATTATGGTCTTGAACCAGCAACGATTGCGATGTTTGGTGCCGCATTATTACTTACCCTGCACTGTCTACCTCATAGTCAGGCAAAACAGGCCAAGCTGGTAACCAAATCTATGGGTGAAGTGGAATGGATTACCATCTTCTTTTTTATTGGGCTATTTATTGTAGTGTACGGCGTTGAAAGTACGGGTTTGATGGGTATGCTTGCACATGAGGTTATTGAACTAACGGGCGGCGATAAAACAGTCACCGCAATATCTATTATGTTTGTCTCAGCAATCGCATCTGCCATTGTAGACAATATTCCATTTGTCGCCACCATGATCCCGCTAATTAAAAATATGGCGGTAAGTTTTGGCGGGGCTGAAGAATTATTACCCATCTGGTGGTCGCTTGCCCTGGGGGCCTGTTTGGGCGGAAATGGTAGCCTGGTGGGTGCAAGCGCTAACTTGATTGTTGCAGGGTACGCAGAGCGCTCGGGACAGCCGATCCGTTTTCTTCCCTTTATGCTATTAGCTTTCCCGATGATGCTGATGTCTGTATTTATTAGCAGTCTGTATGTTTATTTTCGATATTTTTAACTGGCTATAAATATATAAACCGCCCTATTCCACCCGGAAGAATTTTGTAGGGCGTATCAAGTCATCACCAAACTGCTAATGAAAGTAATAAAGAATGACAAATAACGGGGTAATGCTGGATTTCACTATTCTTAGGCTTATGAAACCCGGGGGTCATTTAGTATGACCAGCTATCGCCAGTTGTGAGAAGTGAAGCAATATACGGCTGATATGCTGGCTTACACGCCTGAGCCAGCGGACTCCCTCGAGGCTGTCGGTACCATCAGGAACGTTCATTTTTCCTATGGCGACATCCCGCATGATAAGTTCACGCAATTTATTAGAATCTGTGGTGAAGTCTTTCGCGGTTCGGTCAGCCTGAAGGGCCGCATTTTCCCAATTACCATGGTTCATGTCGTTGAGCATCTTGCCAATTTCTCGAACCAGCCTGTCACAATAAACTTTTAAATGCACATTCTCCAGGGCAGCTTCTACTCTATCTATATCTTCCTCACAGCGTTCATGTAAACGTTGTAGATGATCGAGTGTATGTATACTGGACAATAGTGATTGCCAATTTCTGCCATCCGTTGGTGTGAGATGAATCTTGTCGACATAATCGTGTGTGATATCTAATTCTGATTGCATCATGTTAATAAAAGATGGATCTGCAGCGGCTTTCTCACTAACCAGCTTACGTACATATTCCATCAACACGATGATTTCTTCATTCAGTGTTTTTTTGACCGTTTCGAGTGCCACAGCGGGTTCTTTAAGCAGGGAGCTTTCAAGTTTACTGGTTAGCGTAGCTTCCCTTGCCGGAACCATATGCATAACAAGTCGGGCAAATTGGTCAGTAAATGGAAGAATGAGTAGGACGCAGAGAATATTAAATGAAGTATGGAATCCAACCAGTGCGATTTCAGCATTGTTTTTAATAATTTCAGGGCTTATAAAATCCATTAACATTGCATAAGGGGTTAGCAATAGAAAGGCAACAAGGCCCGTATAGAGGTTGTAAATCACATGGGAGAGGCCGGTTCGCCGCGTCTCTACAGATCGCCCCGCAGATGCAACAATCGCCTTAATGGCAGTAGCGATGTCCATGCCGATCACAATGGCCATTGCCTGTGGGAAACTGATGGTGCCTACATGTACTGCTGCCAACGCGGTAGCAACACCAGCGCTGGATGATTGTGTGATAAGGGTCACTGCGATACCAATGGCTACCAGTTTAAGGCGACCAATGGTTGTGTCTGCAGGGAAATCATCCGGTGTCACCATACCTTCTAGCCCCAGCATGACTCCTTGCAACAGCGTAATCGCAACAAAAATCATACTGAATCCAGCCAATGCTAAACCGAACGAGGCTGTCTTCCCACGACCAAATAAATGTATCAATACGCCAACCAATACGAGCGGCGAGACAATTGTGGTGAGCTTGAATTTAAATCCAATTAGCGCGACAAGCCAGCCTGTGATCGTTGTGCCGATGTTGGCACCAAAGACAATGCCAAGTGCCTGTGGAAAGGTTAGCAGGCTTGCACTGACAAATCCGATTGCAGCTACTGTCGTTGCACTGGATGATTGAAGCACAGCGGTTGTAGCAGCGCCTGTGATGGCACCTGATGTGGGATTATGGGTAAACCGGGCCAGTGTTTGTTGCATCATGTCACCAGCAAGGCCCTTAAGCCCATCGGTCATGACGACCATGCCTAATAAAAATAGGCCCAGCCCACCCATTGTTTGAAAAATACCCTCGTACATCGACTACCAATATATCAAAAATACAAGGTATAAACTTCGCTTATCCAAAATGGTTTATGCGTCGACGCTTATTAACTATATACTAGTCAGACACATGCATAACTGGCTAATTTGTATATTCCCACACATTGATCAAAAGCAAATATTCTCCATAGGAAAATAACGTCTTCTTCGTTTATTGTTTAACCAAAAATTGCCTTTAGAACAAAGAAGAATAAAGCCGCTAACACTCCACCGACCGGCAGGGTAACGATCCATGAGACTATGATATTACCAATGACTCGTAAATCCAGTGCACCGATACCACGAGCTAAGCCGACACCCATGACTGCACCAACCGCTATATGGGTTGTAGAAACAGGGAGCCCTGTCTTGGATGCTATAACAACGGTAGTTGCTGCAGCAAGCGTGGCACAATATCCACGGGTTGGTGTTAAAGTTGTAATTTTAGTGCCTATAGTTTGCATAACCTTGTAGCCCATAGTCGCCAAACCAACAACGATACCAGTTCCACCAAGGACCAGTATCCACAATGGTAGGCCTGCCTTTTGCGTCACTTCTCCCCCACTGCCAACGATTGATACCACTGCCGCCAGGGGGCCTATGCCATTTGCGACATCATTAGAACCATGTGCAAATGCCATTGCGCATGCAGTGAAAATCATTAAGGGTGTAAACGCCTTCTCAACACTGGCGTAATGGAAGTCACGATCCGCCGCCTCATCCACTTTGACCTTGTTGATCATCATTCGTCCTATTGCAGCAACGACTACACCAAAAATCATGGCAACAATGAAACTCATTGGAATCGAGAGGTCAATGTTGAGATGTTTCAGACCCTTGAACAGAGTGACAAGAGAAACAATAAAACCAACAAGAAATACATAGAAAGGCCCCCATTTCCTCGCTTGCTCGAATGGATGCTCGGTATTGAGAATAAGTTTCCGTATGCTCAGCATGAGTATGAGCGCAATCACGCCGCCGACAAGCGGTGAAACCAACCAACTCGCTACAATACCGCCGATCTTGCCCCAGTTGACGGCATCAATGCCAATTCCTGCCATCGCAAAGCCGACAATTGCACCAACGATGGTGTGAGTGGTGGAAACTGGCCAGCCCCTGCTTGATGCAAGCATTAACCAGATCGCTGCCGCGAGTAGTGCTGCCAGCATCCCGTAAACCAGGATCTCTGGGGATCCGACAATAGAACTCGGGTCAATGATCCCTTTACGGATAGTCTTGGTGACCTGACCACCAGCGATAAAGGCGCCAGCAAATTCAAAGATTGCAGCAATAATAATCGCCTGCTTTACGGTGATAGCGCCTGAACCTACAGAGGTCCCCATCGCATTGGCAACATCATTGGCGCCAATACCCCATGTCATATAAAGACCGAAAATTACGGCCAATGTAATAAAAATGTAACCATAGTTCGATATGATTTCCACTGTGGACTCCTCACTTTATTGATGTACATGTTTTCGTAACGGGAATACATGTACGGTTATGTCAAATGTCTTGGTGCGGGGAACACCCCTGACTGGTTCTTCCGGTCAGGGTCCTCGACTTAACGAGCGAGTAACAGGCGCATACGGTCACCCACTTTCTCGGCATAATCAGCGAGATCACCGATCCACTGGATCATCTGGTACCAGAACATTACTGATACCGCACTCATGTCATCCTCTTTTGAGAAAAGGGTTCGTGTAAGTGCCATGCCCATTTCGTCTGTTTCATCCTCTATCAGGTTGAGCTCGTTGACCATATCCTGCACCCTTTCAGCCTCAAAACCGCGAAACCCCATTTCGACCAGTTCATCCAGTTCTTCTATGATGCTTGCCGAGCATTTACAGGTATCCACACAGCGATTCACAAGCGTCATCAGAGGCTCTGCCATGTCTTCGGGTACGGACATTTTTCTTTCTACTAGCAGGCCTGCAATATCCTGAGCTGTATCAGCAATACTGTCCTGCATGACAAGAACCTCGAGCAGATCACGACGATCGACTGGCATAAACAGGCTCTTGGGCAAATGGACCCTGAGGTTATTTTTAATTTCATCTGCCTCGTGTTCCTTGGAGAAAATACGCTCCTTGTACTCAGCAACACCTTCCTGATTATCCGCAATAAGTGCCTCGAATAATCCAGGGACCTCAGCAATACATTCAGAAACCACTCTCATATGCTCTTGAAGTGGTTTGAATGGGGAATGCCCCATTAAGGAGGCAAGTGGATTAGTTGTTTTCATTAAGCTCTCCATCTTTCAATTCAGAAGTAACTTCGACGAATAAACGCCAAGCACATCTGAGCAAGTATGAATGTTAATACTCGTAGAACAAGTATTAAGTATGGAAAAGCTAATCCAGATCAATATTTTTTGACAAATATTTACAAATCCAGTTTTGGTTAACAACGATGAAAGACATGTAGCGATGTCTAATCCATATCTTTAATCAATACTCCTATGGGTTCCTGATGATAACTCAATGGAACTATCTGATTATGTACCCTCGTAAAGACACCTATCCAGGGAATATTGGCACTAAAAACAATATGATGATCTTTTATTCTGCCAGCCTCACGCCATAGTGGATCTTTACGATTCAAAGGAGAGTGGCTAACCAGGAATTGTGTATCCATTGAAACACCCTGTTCCATCTTGAAATGGTGAACATCTCTTTTATGGTAGCCCGCCGGGTAATTTCGCTGTCGCAAACGATTACGGGTGAGCTCACGAACCAAACCCTGGTGTTCGTAAATATTTACCAACATATCTTTATCAAAATGCGTCCTGATAGGAGCTGCATGGCAGGCCACATAATCTTTTGACATCACCACGTAGGGTAAGAGTTTATAAAATCGTTTAACTTCATGCAGGTACTCCTCTCCCCTTTGCCCACGAATAGCATGTTCCCACATCAAACACTGTGCCACACCCTCCTTAAAAATATTCTTGGAAAAGCTGTCATGATTTCCCCTGATATAAAAAACCTGCTGCGGGAAACGAATCATTAACTTGAATATTAGATCCATCATCAACAGCGAGGAATCCATTTTATCCAGCTCGCCGGTAACCTCAGAATGCACGGCATCACCAAGGATCACCAATACAGCCGTACCCTCTTCCATGGCTGTAAGAATATTATTCTGACTCAGCAGGGTTAATAAATTATCGACCTGGGCATGTAAGTCACCCACAATCACAGGCACAAGCTTTGTCGGAATTTCCACAACGCCGCCTGGTTTGCCGCGATTATCCAGTGGCCGATAAGCCTCAACCTCAAGCAGTTCATTGACTTTTTTGATGGTATTCAGGCTTTCTGATTCAGACAGAGGTTCAATAGACCCACCATAGATATCACGAATGGTTTTCAGGTGTTGCTTTCTTTGCTCAACTTGTATTTTGATAGAAGTCTTATCAAAGGGTACTAGATAGATTTCAGCATCTATTACCAGAGACTGGAAAATAAGTGCATCGCCATCATGAACAATTTTTAAACGACGCAGATCCATATTATCCGGATAGTTTAATATCGCTGATTGAGAGTCATCATGACTGCCGAGTATCAGGGTATCCCCTTTTTTGTCGATACGGATAAATCCCTGCATAACCGATTTATCCTGATCTGCATTACAAACAATTAAGGATTCAGGGTAATGATCAGCTGCAGCATCGAGAAATATTTCCGGGAAAATAATGAGCCCCATATGTAGCCTGGAAAAAGTGACTCTAATTGGAAAATTGTCCAGCGGAACACGCACGGCAGCACGTTCCAGTAGATAGGACTCCTGAATATCGATTTCCTCATATCGATTAGCACCCGATATCAAGGAGATCAATTGGGAAAAAAAGCCTTTCTTTGACATTTCAGTCGTTACCCATCATTCCGCAACCCCAGTAAATCTACTTAGAGGCCCTTCTACACCTTCCCTTACATAAACAAAAAATCCCTTATTGTGTAGATATCTCGCAACCATCCATAAAGTCTCCAATTGGCGCTCAACTAGCTCGCAATCAAACTTTTCATCAACGCGATGTGTCATTCGTTTAGCACGTTTCTTTCTTCGTAAATCCATTCCGAACAAGGCAAGATAAATTCAAAGGCGTATTTATCACGCCAGTCTTGAAAGAAGAATAATCGTTTTTCAGGTGGAATTTTAATTCTCTTCAAATCAAGCTGGGGGCCACATTCACCATCTACCCATTCATCATCAAATATCGTCAAACTTTCCCTGCAACCAACGAAAGGTAAAACCAGATGAACTTCCCGTGGACGTATCGTTAGTATTCGAGAAGCCCACCATCGTCCTGCAGCAAGGTCTAAATAACCCTCTTCAGGCCATCCTCCGATCCGGGCTACTATTGAAGACTTACCCGAACCGGGAGGGCCCGTAATCAGAAGCCGATTAAATTTTACATCGGCAGGGAAAGACACCCCTTTGATAAGCTGCAACGCTTCAATGGGCTGCATCTCAAAAGATGTTCCCTGTTTCTCCCCAGTAAATACTTCATTACCAGGCTGGCTTTGGCGAGCTGTGCTCACATCCCTGCCTCATTTTGCTTATTTAACGTAATTGTAACAATAGTTGACTATGATATAGAGTCAGTTCTGTGTAAGAATTATCTTCATTCTTGAATATAAGTTCCTGACAAACTGTCCCACTACCACTATAAAGCTCATAACGGAAAATACTCGTGAAATTAAAGAAAATTAACGACATTTCCTACCCCGCAAAAATGCGGGTTGGTAGCTGGATTGTGGTTGGACCGCCTGGATCTGGAAAATCCTATCTTATTGAACAAATAAAAGGGTATCCCGGCGAAGTTGGCATTGATATTACCGAAGACAAATGGTGGTCGGTAGAGCCCCTCACTCACCGTCCACGCGAAGTACATTTCGCATTACCATTTAAGGGACATGAGGATGCACTGAGTGTCTATGATGAAAAATGGAAAGATGCGGATACTTTTCCTGAGCTAGAGTTAGAAAGAGTTCGTATTCCAAACAAAAAGAAGTTTATTCTCGCCCCTAATTGGCACGCGCGATTTGTTTTTGATTTTATTCTGCCTCCACCCAGTTGGCTGTATGAAATCCGTCAACAACGATTAGCCTCCGAAGAAGACTCTGATGAAATCCACCTGGTAGATATGAACCTTAAACTACAATGGATTCGCTGGCAGGTGCATACGCACTGGCAACTGGCATGGCACTTTCATCTGGCTGGGCTACAGGTCATGTTGCGCCCATTTAACACTGCAAGGCCCTATTCCTTTCCAGTCCTCAGGAAAGTATTACAGAAAAAACCCCAGGCCTCTGAAAAGAAAGTCGACCCATCAATGGACTGGTCCAAAGTCAAATACGTCAAGCTCTGGTTTGATGAGGCATCGCCAGACGGCTGGAAAATACGAAAAAAGTAATCTGCTAACAGGTGTCAGTTGTTATTCAGATTCGACACTACGCTGACTAAAGCGATGTACCAAACATTCCTTTAAGCGTAAAAAAGAAAAACATCGCCAGAAAGGCACCCGCTGGAATCGTAATCAGCCATGACATAACGATATCTCTGAGCACTCGAAGATCCAGTGCACCCAGCCCCCTTGTCATGCCTACACCCATCACGGCACCAACAGCGATATGCGTTGTTGATACTGGAATACCTGTTTTAGATGCCAGTACCACGGTAGTAGCCGCAGCAAGCGTGGCACAATAACCACGTGAAGGGGTCAACTGGGTAATCTTGGTGCCAATCGTGCGCATCACCCGATAACCCATCGTTGCCAAGCCGGTAACAATACCTACACCACCCAGTAACAGGATCCAAAGTGGCAGGGTCGCCTTCTGTGCAACTTCACCACCTGAACCCACCATGCTGACTACCGCTGCTAGCGGGCCAATGCCATTTGCCACGTCATTTGAACCATGTGCAAATGCCATGGCACAGGCAGTGAAAACCATCATGGGCACAAAGATCTTTTCCACCATGGCAAACTGCACATCACGATCCACGCTGTCTTCCACTTTAACTTTATCGATCATACGCTTGCCAATGTAGGCGATAATCAAGCCAACTACTATCGATGCCACCAAACTTTGCACTGGTGATAGATCAAGATGCAGGTGCTTCAATCCTTTAAACATGGTAACCAGAGACACGATCCATCCCACAAGAAAGACATAAAAAGGCCCCCACTTTCTTGCCTGGACTACCGGGTCATCCTTACGCAATATCAGGCGCTGCACACTGACCATGAGAACATAACCAAAAAATCCCCCCAGAAGCGGAGAGACAACCCAACTTGCAACAATAGCGCTGACCTTGCCCCAGTAAACCGAGTCGAGAGAAATTCCAACTACTGCAAAACCCACTAATGCACCAATAATGCTATGAGAGGTTGATACCGGCCAGCCGTTCCATGATGCCACCATCAGCCAGATCGCGGCTGCCAGCAATGCCGCCAGCATGCCATAGACCAACAGTTCAAGACTTCCAGATATCGCCTCTGGGTTAATAATGCCTTTACGGATGGTACTGGTCACATTGCCACCCGCCAGAAAAGCACCGGCAAATTCGAATATCGCGGCAATGATAATTGCCTGCTTTACAGTAATACCACCTGACCCAACTGATGTCCCCATGGCATTAGCCACATCGTTGGCACCGATTCCCCATGTCATATAAAGACCAAAAACAATTGCCAGTACAAGAAATACCGTGCTGTGTTCAGCAATGATTTCCATATGGTTACCTATCCTTTGAAATTATTAATAAAGGCTGCATATCTTTATTTTGCAGCAACCAACAAACGCATATGACTGCCAACCAGTTCAGCATGATCTGCAAGTTCCTCAAGCCAACGAATTAATTGGTAGGTGAAGATCGTTGATACCGGGTCTTTATCCTTGTGATGTCTGTGCAGTATATCCAGCAGTTCAATACCTATCATGTCAGCGCCATCTTCTGTCTGAATGAGTTGATCAATTAACTCATTAACATGATCGACATCTGGCCCTTCAAAACCGGTTTCAACCAGGGCGTTCAATGAATTGATAACGGACAAGGCAAGTTGAACTGCATCCTGAGACTTGGCAGCCAGATCCAGCAGGGTCTCTCTGAGTTCAGGCGCAATATCAAGATTGATACTGATAATCCCGGCAATATCCTGCGCTATGTCTGCAATCATCTCCTGTTGCTGCAACACAGCGATCAGGTCATGCCGGTGTACTGGCAGATACTTGGTTTGAGGCAGATTAGCAGACAACTGATCATAGATATGATCAGCCTTGGTTTCCATATCAAAAATTATCGTGCGAAGCTCCTGCAGTTTAGATTCATCCTTATCAAAGATTGCATGAATCATAGGCGGCAATTGTTCAACACATTGAGCGGCCAGTCCCATATGTTCCATCATATGTGGAAATGGTGATCCCCCAAGCAGTTGTTTAAAACTTATTGTTGTAGTCATGACGTCAACCGTTATATAAGATTGTTAAATTCTGTGGAACGTGATAAATATAGCACCATATCATCATAGGCCAAGAATAATTCACTCCGAAGCAGAGCTATCTTCGATTTGAAGACGTTTTCGAAAATGAGTCAGTAGTTTTTTTCTTAACTTCCCCTGCTGATGTTTGACGGCAGCATTCTTTCGCTTTTTTGCCAACTCAATAAACGTTTCCTGAGCGGAAGTCTCTGCCTCATCACCTTCAGATAGAGAGACATAACTTCCATCCTGCTGCATACACCATGAATGTTTCTTGCTGGAAAGCTGTACATCAAGAATTAACCTGAGCTCCTGGCGTAATTTAGGATTATCTACTGGTGCAAGCACCTCGACCCGCCCTTCAAGGCTACGATTCATTAGATCAGAAGAGCCAATGTAATACTCCTCATCACCGCCATTTTTAAAATAATAAATTCGTGAGTGTTCTAAAAATCGCCCAAGCACACTAATCACCCTGGCGCTCTCACTAAGGCCGGGGATACCCGGACGGAATCGGCAGGTATCACGTACGATGAGATCGATTTTTACGCCAGCCTTACTGGCCCGATAAAGCGCTTTGGTGATATCTGCATCTTCGAGGGCATTCATCTTGAACTGAATGTGACCTGGTTCCTGTTCTGTGTGTAATTTAATCTCACGCTTGATCTTATCCAATAGAGATTTTTTCAGGGTATAAGGTGCTGCCAGTATCTTCCGATACCTTGGTGGCGGTGAATAACCCGTTAGATAGTTAAAAAGCTCCGTCAAGTCCTGACCTATCTCACCATCATGCGTCAGCATACCAAGGTCGGTATATAGACGCGCGGTACCCGCATGATAGTTACCTGTACCAACATGCGCATAACGTCTCAGGCCATTGTAGTCCTTGCGCACCGCAAGAATAATCTTACTGTGAGTCTTCAGACCAATAACACCATAGGTCACATGAATACCAGCCCGTTCCAGGTGCCGAGCCCATTGAATGTTAGCTGCCTCATCAAAACGCGCCTTAAGCTCAATCAGTACCGCAACCTGTTTGCCGTTTGCCGCCGCCTTGATCAGAGTATTAATAATCTCACCCTCTGCAGAAGTACGGTAAAGCGTCATTTTAATCGCTAAAACTTTGGGGTCCTCACTGGCCTGGCGCAGGAAACTACCGACGGTAGGACCAAAAGCCTCGTACGGATGCTGTAAAAGCAAAGAACCACGACTGCGTATAATGTGGAAGATATTACGTGAGTCATGCGCCAGGCGCGTATGTTCAATGGGTTTGTGTAGCGGGTCATGTAGCTCGGGTATATCTAACCCGGCAATTTCAAACAAATCCTGCATTCCCAGGATTGTTTCCGTTTCAAAAACATCGCTGCTTTCATCCAGTCCAAGCTCTGCTGCCAGCATGCCACGATGGGTTGGATCCATGTCGTCCATGATTTGTAAACGGACAATGGAAGCAAAATGCCGATGTCGTAATTCAGTTTCAATCAAGGAAAGCAAGTCATCGGCCTCTTCCTCATTCACCTCTACAATCGCATTACGAGTCACACGAAATAATGCACTTGAAACGATTTCCATTCCGGGGAATAGCAGATCCAGGTTATTGGCAACGGCATCATCCAGGGTTACAAAGGTATTTTCGTCACCCACCCGTAGAAATCTGGGCGCCACATCTTTGCTAACCGGTACTTTAACTCGCGCAAGATGAAGTTCACTGCCACCAGGATGGCGAATAGTGACCAACAGGTTCAGAGCCAGGTTAGAGATAAATGGAAAGGGGTGTCCCGGGTCCATGGCAAGCGGTGTTAACACTGGGAAAATATTTTCAATAAAATCCTCACGAAGCTTCTTCTGTTGAGCTTCAGAAAGGTCCTGAAACTTTGTCAGCCGAATATTATGGTTCTCAAGCTCCGTTATCAGGTTGTTGAAAATAGTGTCCTGCTTATCACTCAACACTCGCACAGCAGCCTGGCATTCCTCGACCTGCTGT
>Ga0126335_1000079_pt1 | contig 42162 bp, 43 predicted proteins | sample OlaspJWI45metaG_FD_108409 | JGI IMG/M metagenome (GOLD analysis project Ga0126335, IMG submission 108409) | Marine gutless worms symbiont microbial communities from Oahu, Hawaii - Olavius sp. 1 OAHU.JWI-45 metaG | ecosystem: Host-associated > Annelida > Digestive system > Unclassified | place... | reverse complement strand
CTGCCTTACCACCTGCTGCCTTACCACCTGCTGCCTTACCACCTGCTGCCTTACCACCTGCTGCCTTACCACCTGCTGCCTTACCACCTGCTGCCTTACCACCTGCTGCCTTACCACCTGCTGGTTTAGCTGGCTGTTCGCTGGTCGCTGGTAAATAGCGATCCAGGTCAATCTCATCAACATTCAGGTCGAAGGTTACCGCCTGACTGGCAAAGTCTGTTACGGCAAGTGCGCCAGTCAAATTGGTATCATCCATTTTGGCACTGAGATTATTCAGACTGGCACTGCTATTGGTCGCTGCCAGATCAAACATTGCACTGACACGTGTAAGTGCAGCGGCATCTGCCATTTCAGGTTCCGGCTGACCCAGGGCCTTTATGACTTCACGGGCATTAAACTCGGCGATGGCTATCTTGCCACTAAACTGTGGTTTATCCGCCGTGATGTTCTTACCATTCAAACCACCCTTGATATTGATACCCAGCGTATTAATCTCAAGATCAGTCAACGCCATAGTCTGCTTATTCAAATCAGCAGAAAGCTGGTTTGCTACTAACGCCATCTCTGCCTTACCGCCCGGCAAATTTTCTCCCTTTGCGTTCAACGATAAATCAAGCTTTTCCAGCGACAATGTTTGCGCTTTCAGGTTGGCTAATAACTGGCTGGTGGTAATAGCCAATATCGCTTGTCCCCCTTGTAGCGGCTCACCATTGACATCCAATGACAAATTAAGATCAGAAACCGTATATTGGCTACCGTCCATATCGGCCTGGATGACACCGGTCAGCTTTAACTGTCCTTCAGCTTTAGGGGCCGCGCTATAAAACTGGGTATTCAAATCGATATCAACCGGGTCACCTTCGGATAATGGCCCGCTAATCAGATTAAAAGCCTTGATCTCGTAGCGCTGTCCCTGCTGATCATCCTGCCAGAGAATATTGGCATCTTCGATCCGCACACCGCCAATGACCAGAGATTCAAGTTCCGGTGCCTTACCAGATTTGGGCGGCGCCTTTGCCTTATCTGCTTCGGGTGCTTTTTCTGCCTTACCTGCCAGGTCATCCCAGTTGGTTTTCCCTTCCTTGTTTCGTTGTAAATTCAGTGACAACCCCTGTAAAACAACCTCATCCATTTCGACTTTCTTATCCAGCAAAGGCATTAACGCCACCTGGATATTCACCGCTTTCATACTGGCAAACGCCTGGTCACCAAATCCATCTGCATTACTCAAGCTCGTATGGCCCAGGTTTAACCCCACCTTGGGAAATACACTCAACCCAATATCACCTTCGATGACCAGGTCTCGCCCGGTTTGTTGCTTAACTGCTTCAATAATCTGTGGCTTGTAATCATTTGGTGTAATCACCATTGGTAAAATTACTGCGGCAGCAATAATCAGCACGAAGGCGGTCACGATCAGGCCAAATAAAATTTTGATCAGTTTTTTCATAAGGTTTCTCTAGGTATTAATTAAATAACAATAAACAAATATAGCTTTATACGAGTTGCATGGCTTGTAAGATTTTTTGTGGGTGATCAGTAGCCTTGGGGACTTTACGCCAGTGTTTGACCACTTTACCAGTTGGCCCAACCCATACTGTGGAACGGATCACACCAATGACTTTTTTGCCGTACATCATTTTTTCTCCCCAGGCACCATACTTTTCCATCACTTTTTTATTCGGGTCACATAACAGGGTCAGGGGTAAGTCATATTTAGTAATAAACTTCTGGTGAGATGCCTCATCATCCGGTGAAACACCCAGTACAACAACCCCGGCCTGGCTAAACTCTTGCCAGTTATCACGAAAACCACACGCCTCCTTGGTGCATCCCGGGGTATCATCTTTGGGGTAGAAATAGACGATCACATCCTTGCCCTTAAAATCCTTCAGCGCCACCTTGTTGCCCTGCTGGTCTTTCAAGGTAAATAAAGGGGCTGCTTTACCCTCCTCAATCGCCATTTCTTTGCTCCTTTGTGCACGATAACTGGTGGTGCATTTTGGACAGCCGGCTGAGTATTCGCAAGTCTATCGTGCTATCTTTAGCATTCAGCGGGAAGAGAATCTGGTGCCTTTGGGTTCCAGGCATATAAAACCATAAAAATTCAGCAATGGAACACATCAGCGACGCCAATACAGCATTGAAATGTCTTAAGGAGGACAATTACGACCTGGTAACCACTTCAATGATGCTACCGGACATGGATGGACTGGCGCTTTGTCGTAAAATACGGGAAAACTCCGATACCCGCGTTATACCAGTCATCATTATTTCTGGTAACCCCGATGAACGTCTATTGCGCGAAGGATTCTCGGCCGGCGTTACCGACTATTTCAACAAGACCCGTGGCCACGCGGAGCTGGTTGAATTTATCTCTAACTACCTTGAAAGAACAATTGGTGCTGCGCATCGCGTGTTACTGGTAGAAGACAGTCTCACGGTCGCCACACTAATTCGAAAAATATTGCAGAAACAGGGTATGCACGTCGTGCATTATCCTGACGCCGAAGAGGCTTTTAATCTATTAAAGGAAATACAGGAAGACGAGGATACTTCGCTTCAGTTTGACATTGTCGTCACGGATTTCTACCTGGAAGGTCAAATGACGGGTGGAGATTTACTCTACGCCATCCGAACACAATTACATAAGAGCCAACAGGAATTACCAGTGCTCGTCATGACAGGTAATGATAGTCCAGAGCAACAGGTCGAGTTTTTTAACGCTGGCGCCAATGACTTCATTGTAAAACCTGCCGTTGAACAGGTGCTGGTCGCACGAATTAAATCCCTGGTACTGATTCGCCAGCAATACCTGACATTACAACGTCAGAAACATCAAATGGAGATGCTGTTACCATCCGTTATGGTGGTGAAGAGTTCTGTATTTTGTTACCTGGCACTGATATGGAGCATGCAGAACCTATCGCCGAAATCCTCCGTAACAAGGTAAAAATGCTTGATACCGATGGCATTAACGTCACGCTCAGTATTGGTATCTGCATGATCGACAAGAGTGGCGTCCCCGACCTGGAAACAGCCCTCAACAAGGCGGATGTCGCGCTTTACAGCGCCAAGAAAAAAGGTCGTGACTGCATCGTTGTCGCCAATCAGTCCTGCCAATAACTTCTCTCATCAGATGACATCCTCGCTCGACCGGCTGCGTCAGGATATTAATTTCTCCACGACGCTTGCTAACCAGTCTTTACATTTCACCAGCACCTGGGGTTTGTTTTCACCTCGTGAAATTGACGAGGGCACTAAATTACTCCTTAAACACATTAAGGTCAGTCCCAGTGATAATTGCCTGGACCTTGGTTGTGGCTATGGCCCTATCGGTATCACCCTGGCACGACTAGCGCCACAGGGAAAGACTCTACTGGTTGACAAGGACTTTATGGCGATTGAATACAGCAAGAAAAATATTGCTCAAAACCAGGTTAACAATGCCCAGGCCATCCTGAGCAACGGTTTTGACCATATTGATAAGGATCGTCGTTTTGACCTGATTGCTTCCAACATCCCGGCAAAGGTCGGCAAGGAACTACTGACATTAATCCTGCATGATGCAAAATACAGATTAAATCCCCAGGGTAGATGTTATGTCGTTACGATCAATGGCCTCAGGCAATTCATGAAGCGCCATATGATGGATATTTTTGGCAATTACAAAAAACTAAAACAGGGCAAACAATATACGGTAGCGATGTGCGAGAAGGCTACCGAAGAAGATAACGGTTAATTATTCCAGCAGATCTGCTGGTACATCACCCGGACTGGCCTCACTCAGGGCCTTAACAACAGAACGTCCATCTGGGAACCGGTCAGCAGGTGACTTTGCGAGTAACTGCGTTAACACATCATTCAGGGCATCCCATTCCTGAGACAACAGGGGTACGGGTTCTTTGACATGCGCCATTAATACCTGCAATGAGGTATCACCAACAAACGGGCGTCTGCCTTCCAGCATTTCAAACAAGATGATACCAAGGGCATACAAATCACTACGCATATTCATATCTGCACCAGTTGCCTGTTCCGGACTGGCGTAATACGGCGTACCCACCATCTGTCCTTCTTTCGTAAGGCCTTTGTCGTCACCCCTGGTATCTTTCGCCACGCCAAAATCAACCAGGGCCAATGTGCCGTCCGACCTAAATAACACGTTGGCTGGCTTTAAGTCACGATGCAATACCCCCCGTTCATGTGCCGCTTCCAGCGCCGCTGCGATTTGCGAAGCGTAACGTACTGCCTCTTCACGTTTGAGGCGACGTCTGATCCGGGACTTCAGGTCGCCACCAGGCAGGTATTCCATGACAGTATATATCCACTGACCCTCGTCAACCTGCTCTTCCATGCTGACGACGTGTTTATGCTTGATGGTTTGCAAGATATCAAACTCCATCTTGAAACGTTCGCGTACATTGTCATCGGCCATGCTCGGATCCAGTAACTTAATGGCAAACAGGCGATCATCTGATATGCGCTGCGCCTTGAATACTGATGCCATGCCGCCAACACCCAGAAACTCCAGTATCCGGTAGTTACCCAGGATTGCTGCGCCCTCTTCCATGTCCTCTGCGCTGAAAGGCCAGGCCTGTTCCCCAACCGAATCGGGCATACGTAACCAGGCCCCAGAAAAAGGTGCGGCCTGCTTGCCGGAGTCATCTCCATTTTTCACATCGAAGCGTTCATTCACTTCGAACTGACCCTTTTTCGGCATGCCATTGACATGTGGTGACTCGTTCGTATTGGAACCCACTTCAAAATCCAGGTGCTCCTCACCACCCATCATGAAGCCACTATCTGTGATTTCCTTCTTGTCGAGTGCTTCAGCTTCTGGTGACTCATCGTCTTCAGCCGCCAAGGCTGCGCGTTGTTGTAATTGCCTTATCGCATCACCTGACAATTGCACGGTGGCTTGAACACCCGGCTCATCATCAGGTGGCGCCTTCTGGCTATCTACAACATGTGAAAATACATTGGTATGGGCTTCGGCACCAGGTTGCGGCGCCACGACCGCAGGCTCCACTGAAGGGCTAACATCGGGAGACGCATCAGCCATTGATGCGACATTGGGTATCACTTCTGTCTTGCCAGTCTGGTCGGATACTGGTGTCTGAATGTGAGGACTAACCTGGGTCTGATCGGACATTGCTGCCGTTAGATAGGGACTCACCTGGGTTGCGTCTGATACGGGTGCCGATGGCTGTGCCACATCTGGTATATCGGGTATATCAGCTGAACTAACGTGCTGTGCTACACCCGTCCGCTCAAATTCAGCCGGCGCTTCTTCAGCCCCGGGCTCTACCCCTGCGGCCAGAAAAAGTGCGTTGGTGAGTCTTTCCTCATCCAGTTCATTACTATCAATATAATCCGCCACCCCCAGGCGCATTAATTCAACGGCAGCGGCTACCCTGGCCGCAAAATCCACACTAATCATGGGCGGGAACTGACTAACTTTACAGGACGTCAACCACGCCTTTGCATCATGCCACTCCTGGCTAAGGCCAAGCACGATGAGGTCGATGCCCTCTAAACTGGGGACAGATATCTGATCGGGGTCAGCCGCTTCCACCTGCGCGCCAGGTAAAATACTGCCCAGAGGAATATTAAGTAAACGCCTGATACGTTCATCACCCGACACCACGAGAACATGTTTGAAATGCTCTGATAATTGAGCTGTGTGTTGCCCAGTCAACTACTATCCCCCCGCAAATCAATATATCTAGATATATTAAACATAGTACATTTTTTATCCAGCTAACGAAAACTTGTACAATCTAGTTGACCTGTTTTAACAAATTATCCGCCACTAACCCAGGGATCGCTTCGGCTAGTGCACGAATGACATCTGAACCCGAAGCGTACCGGTCATTCGGATCTTTTGCCATCAATTGTCTGATAATCGGGTTCATTGGATCACTGACACTAGAAAGCATCGGCACAGGCGACTGAATATGTTGCTGCATAATATCGACAGGTGAATCCCCGGTATAAGGTCTTCTGCCTTCCAACATTTCATATAGCATGACACCCAGTGAATACAGGTCACTACGCGTATTTAATTCACCCCCCGTTGCCTGTTCTGGACTCACGTAATGAGAGGTACCCACAGTATGACCAACCCTGGTTAACTGGCTGGCGGCTTCCGTTACCAACTTCGCTATTCCAAAATCCAGCAAGGCAAGGGAACCATCTTCACGCAATAACACATTGGAGGGTTTGAGATCCCGATGCAATATGTTTTGCTGGTGTGCCGCATCCAGTGCAGCCGCGATCTCAGCGGTATACCGCACCGCATTTTTACGACTGACACCCCGTTCAATCTGCGTTTTCAAATCGCCACCCGGAAAATACTCCATCACAACATAGGCATCACCCTCACTACTAATTAATTCTTTAATAGAAACGATATTCGGATGCTTAATTGGCTTAATTAACTCGTAGCCACGCAGGAATCTTTCCTGACCCTTGCCATCACTCGCGTCATTATCAAACAGTTTGACAGCAACAATGTCACCGCTGTGTTTATGTTTTGCCCTGAAAACAGATGCAGTCCCTCCCACGGCAACAAATTCCAACACCTGGTATTCACCGATGCTGGCTTCCCCCTGATCTAATTGTTGCTGGGTAAATGGCCATCGTGTACCCATGTTAAGTGAAGTTGCCTGACCTTCTCCGGCCTTCGGTAGTCCACTATCGACACCCGCTCCTCTCTCCAGTATTGACATTATTCCGGTCGTTAGAAACGTTGATCCAGATACTACTTCCGTCTCCTGCGTTGCCACTTTTTCCAGTTGTTGTCTGTCCAGAATATCCATGAGACCGGTGGTCAGAAAGGAGGCTTCCTTTTCTTTATCTGGCACAGGTTCATCTTGCATGGCACCAAGCATTTCAGGCGTCAGCACCGGCAAGACTTCAGTCGGCTCATCGCTTACGGGTCTGATCTTGGGAAAACTATCTGTGAATGAAGGCAGTTCTTCCTTAATTGTCTGTAAGACCTGCGTGGTCGCTAAATCATATTCCGTTTCATCCTTGCTTTCCCCATCACCTACTGCTTTTTCCATGGAATGGCTCGACATACTGGTGGCAATCAACAATGCCCTGAAAAGCCGGCGGGTATTCATATGCGTAATATCAATGTAATCCGCCGCACCGGCGCGCACCATGTCGCCCGCATCATCCACGGTAGCGCGATTATCCAGAAATATCACTGGCGGCAAATCAACCACATTAGCGGTTTCGAAAAACCAGCTCCGTATTTCATGCTTGTATTCGGATAAATCGACCAGTAATAAATCAGTCAAAGACCAGTCATAATTTTCATCAGGTAGGCCCTGTTCTGCGGGGTCCAATGCCGAAAAGTTCGGTTTGGGTAGTAATTTCACAAGCGCCATAGCCAGAGTACGACGATAATTCAATACTGACCCGATAATCAGCACACGTTTGAATCCACTCTCAGCAAGCTCTTGTAATTCCTCTGCCATCTCAGCAGATCCTTTCTTTATTCATTAGCATGGGCTGTTATCATATACACCCCTACGGCATAACCCAAATGATGATTAAACAAACCGAAACCTTTGCTATCGGGGAAAGCCTGCCCTGGTCAGAAGTGCTGGAAAATCTGCCTTTCAACCAACAGGGACTACTACCAGCCATTACCCAGCAATATGACAGTGGTGAAGTCCTGATGATGGCATGGATGAACCGTGAATCAATCGAGGAAACCCTGGCAACAGGTCGTGTATGCTATTTTTCGCGTTCACGTCAGAAACTTTGGCGAAAAGGTGAAACCTCGGGACAGGTACAACACCTCAAGGAAATGAGGTTGGACTGTGATGGTGATACCCTGTTACTGGTTGTCGACCAGACAGGCCCTGCATGTCATACCGGTCGAAAAAGCTGTTTTTATAATTTAGTCAAGGATGACAAGGTCATAGTGGATGCTGAACCTTTGATTGATCCACAAGAACTCTACGGAAAGTAAACAAACTTCATCGATATGGCATTACATATACACAATACACTCACGCGCGAGAAAGAAAAATTCGTACCCATTGATCCCGAACGTATCACCATGTACGTGTGCGGACCCACCGTCTATAACTACGTGCATATTGGTAACGCACGTCCAGCAGTCGTATTTGACGTGCTGTACCGGCTATTACAAAGGCAATACCCTAATGTCGTTTACGCGCGCAATATTACCGATATTGATGACAAGATCATGAATGCTGCACTGGAACAGAACACCTCCATCGAAGATATCACCCAGCGCTATACCGAGGCCTACCACCAGGATATGCATGAACTTGGGGTACTTGAACCCACCATTGAGCCATTTGCCACCGGACATATCGAACCCATGATTCAAATGATTCAGGATTTGATAGATCACGATCATGCCTATGAGGCACAGGGGAATGTCCTGTTTAACGTACCCTCAATGCCCGACTATGGGCAGTTATCTGGCCGCAAGCTGGACGAAATGCAGGCAGGTGCACGCGTTGAAGTCGCCGATTATAAAAAGGATGCCAGTGATTTTATCCTGTGGAAACCTTCTGATGAAGACCAGCCGGGATGGGACAGCCCATGGGGACGGGGTCGCCCAGGCTGGCACCTGGAATGCTCCGCCATGATCAACGCCCACCTGGGCAAGGTCATTGATATTCATGGTGGTGGTCAGGATTTGATTTTCCCTCATCATGAAAACGAAATTGCCCAGGGCCGTTGCGCGCACGATACCGAGGGCTACGTTAATTACTGGATGCATAACGGTTACCTGACGATCGATGGAGAAAAAATGTCCAAATCACTGGGTAACTTTTTCACCATTCATGATGTGCTCGCACACGCCCCCGGTGAAGCCATGCGCTATGCACTACTTAGTGCACAGTACCGACAGCCACTGGACTGGTCTGAAAAAACATTGCAGCAAGCCAGGGCCAGTATTGATCGACTTTATAATGCCCTGCGGCAGGTAGCTGATATCCAGCCTGACCCAGACTATGCTGAGCCTACTGCCGATATCATTACCGCACTTGAAGATGACCTGAACACACCCATTGCACTAGCCGCGCTGCATGAACTTGCTACCCAGTTAAATAAGGCTGATAACAAAGAGATGAAGGCAAGAACCAAGGCGCAAATGCTAGCGGGCGGAAAAATCATGGGACTGTTGCAACAAGAGCCGGAAGTCTGGTTCCGTTGGAAGCCCGCGGATGAACAAAGCCTTTCTGATGAAGCAATCGATGTCTTGATTGCTGAACGAAAATCAGCGCGTGAGGCGAAAGATTTTCAGCGAGCCGATGAAATACGAGATGAGCTTATTGGTGCAGGCATTGAATTGGAAGATGGAGCTGACGGTACACGTTGGCGGCGTACATGACGGGCAAGTTGAATGGAGCGGGTGAAGGGGATCGAACCCTCATTAAAAGCTTGGGAAGCTTCCGTTCTGCCATTGAACTACACCCGCTTAGTTTTTTTCCTACCCAATCCCCTTCACTGCGTGCCGGGGTTACTCCGTACATCCATGTACTTCGCCCTTCGGGCCAGCGTCGCTTCTCTCCGCTGTTCAAATTGGCGTCCTGCCAATTTGTCGAACCCTCATTAAAAGCTTGGGAAGCTTCCGTTCTGCCATTGAACTATACCCGCTTAAATTTTCCCAGGTTTGGGGAGCCAAGGTAATACCGATATACAATACCCGCAAAATGATCACTGCTACACCAGACACTGAACATGAAGATTACCCTTAACGGCAAAGCTTGCCAATGCAAAGAACCCGCAACCGTACAGGCTGTTATCGAGCAGGAGGATTTAACAGGTAAGCGAATTGCCGTCGAGGTCAATATGGAACTCGTACCTCGTAGCCAGTTTGTTACCCACCTGCTACAGGAAGGTGATCGCGTTGAAATTGTGCATGCCATTGGCGGTGGGTGACTGACCCAAACATCTCTCCGAGGACAAGATATTCGGGTTGATCGTTTGGGCGAATCCTCGAATTACGTTAGACTGCACGCCCTTTGAAATCTCGACACGGTGAATCCGCATCACCTGATCACGTTAACCTATGAACACAGACATTTTAAAAATCGGTGAAAGACAGTTTCACTCACGTTTACTGGTGGGTACCGGTAAATACAAGGATATGGAAGAAACCCGACTGGCAACTGAAGCCAGCGGCGCTGAAATTGTCACCGTTGCCATCCGTCGCAGTAATATCGGTCAGGATGAAAATGAGCCCAATTTACTCGACGTTATCCCGCCTGAAAAATACACCATCCTGCCGAATAGTGCGGGTTGTTATACCGTAGACGATGCTGTTCGCACCTGCCGTCTGGCACGCGAGTTACTGGATGGACACAACCTGGTAAAGCTGGAAGTACTGGGTGACGAAAAAACGCTTTTCCCCGATGTCACCGCCACACTTGAAGCCACTGAGATACTGGTAAAGGACGGCTTCGAGATCATGGTTTATACCAATGACGATCCCATTATCGCCAGGCGTCTGGAAGAACTGGGCTGTGTGGCCGTTATGCCATTGGCTGCCCCGATTGGATCGGGCCTGGGGATTCGCAACCCTTACAACATCCTTGAAATTGTTGATAACGCCAATGTCCCCATCATAGTTGATGCCGGCGTTGGCACGGCTTCCGATGCTGCCGTGGCCATGGAACTGGGTTGTGATGGGGTACTGATGAATACCGCTCTGGCAGCTGCCAATAATCCTGTACTCATGGCATCGTCAATGAAAAAAGGCATAGAGGCAGGCCGCGAAGCATTTCTCGCTGGTCGCATGCCCAGGAAACGTTACGCCTCAGCTTCATCACCCATCGATGGGTCCTTCCTATAGCTGATACGGTGTCTGACCCGACCAAGCATCGCCCTATTCGCAGTTTTGTCCGCCGCGAAGGCCGGCTTACACCAGCACAAGAGCGCGCACTAAATGAGTTGCTTCCACGCTACCAGATACCCTCAGGTAGCTCACCACTCATATTTTCTGAAATCTTCGGTAACCAGAACCCTGTGGTTATGGAGATTGGTTTCGGCAACGGCACGTTACTCGCTGAACAGGCCGTACTGCATCCTGATTACAATTTTGTTGGCCTGGAGGTGCATCGGCCAGGGGTCGGGCGATTATTGCAACAACTCGATAAGCAGTCGATCAGTAATGTTCGCATTATGAATTACGATGCGATGCAGGTGCTTTCAAGCCAAATAAAGCCAGCCTCGCTATTCGCAGTCTGGCTATTTTTCCCAGATCCATGGCCGAAAAAAAGACATCATAAACGTCGTATCGTGAATCATGACTTTTTGGATCATGTTTCAAACGCACTTGAGGCCGATGGCATCTTGCACATGGCAACCGACTGGCAAGATTACGCCGATCACATGCATTCAGCTATCAAGAACCATCCTCACCTGTCATTGATAGAAAAATCAGCACTGCGAAACTACCCTTTCATACGCCCTTCAACCCATTTCCAGCAGCGCGGGCAGCATAAAGGACATACCATCACTGATCTGTATGCAACATTAACCAAAACCGGCACAAGTTAAGCATTTTGGGCAGCCGGTTCCGGCAAAAATAAGATACAATCGCGCCTGTACTATCATAAGCTGGTCTGATAACACTTATTGGACAATAACCATAATTAGTCTGTTTACGATCTGATACATTAGAAATGGCATTATTTGGCAAATTTGGCGTCGGCGGTGCCCTTGATAAACTCCTATCGTCGGGTGATGTTGAGGCTACCAAAGTGGGGCCTTCGCTGGATAAGCTGCTCGAGAATAAAAAAGAAGCCACCGAAAAAGTCCTCGAGCGTATTGATTCCGCACCAAAGTTTCAGTACTCAACCTTGCTGTCATTACTTGAGCTGTTACTGGACAACACAACAGTCGAAAGCATCATGACAGCAATGCCTGACCTGGAGCCCGCCACACAGACCGATATCACTACGATTCTCAACAAAAGTAAAAGCTTTGATCCGCACCTGCTATTACCCTTTTTGAAAGAGCCCCTTTCATTGGAGGTCTGCCGTGACATGATCATGGCACACCGTAAGGATTTTACCGCAGCAAAACTATTAAAGGCTGCCCCCAGAACCAAGCCAGATCTTTGGAATGTGATTTTTGAGCTGGTGCATAGCCGCGTCGATGAGAAAGCTTTCCCTGACGCAGTCGCACTCACAACAAGCAAGAACGCCATATTAAGAAAACATGCCACAGCGGTTATCGCTGACTACAACAATCCAGCGGCAGCCGATGCCTTGCAAGTAATGCTGAAAGACAACGATAGAGAAGTACAGCTGGCAGCATTAAGCGGTCTGACACGCATGAAAGCCAGTTTGCCCGCGCCCATGATTTTTCAGTTCATGAAGCAGATGAGAAAAGATGAAGAACCACTGGTCAAAGCACTACTGGGCTATTCCAAAGATCCTCAGCTAATGAAGTATATTAACCAGGCATTGTTTGGCAGAAATACTAATCTGCGTCCATTTGCCATTCAAAGCCTGTCACTGATCGCAAATGAGCATACGATTCGGGAAGTCTTTGCAGAGCTAGTCAACAAACCTGCCGATACGCATGCCAGCATTATTCAGGCACTGGCAGATAACTGTGGTGAGCGCTTTACCAAGGCCGTTGCCATTCTTGCCAAGGATCCAGATGAAAACATAAGAAATCTGGCCATTGAAGCGATCAATGCCGGAGATACTCAAGACCCTGAAATCATTAATCTCATCAAGGCACATATTGGCGATGACTTGCCAAAACACATCAAGCAGTCATTTATTAAAAAACTGGGTGAGGTCAAAGACAGCGCCACAGTTAAAGCACTAACTAATATCTTGCGTAACGACCCGGAACAACGCGTTATTGTGCTGCAAATGCTGGAGAAGATTGCTGATGAAAGCCCGCTCGCTGACGTTTTTGAAATGCTGGCAGATGATAGTGTTGATGTTCAGTGCGCTGCACTTTCCTGTTTATCACAGATCATACCAAAAAAGTTTGCCGGCCAGATTCGCGAACAATTGCTCGTAAATGCCGATAAGCTCGATGAGAATGCACTACCAAAGCTGGTTGACTTACTCGAGGGCATGACAGAGAAGCATCATCTGCCAGAAACCACAGCCTATAAAAACACCCTGGAACAGCTCAAAAAGGACGCCTCAGGTGAAATTGAATTGGCAACCCCGGATTCATATGCCACAACGCCAAGTGAACCAGTACAAACAGGCGACGACCCATTCGGGAGCTCAAGCTATGTGCCTTTTAGTGATGACCCCGATAACCCGTTTAGTGGGGTAGAGAGCGATGTCTTTGGTACCGGTGAGCTATCCATCCCCAAAGACGAGGATAAAAAACCAGGCGATGACTTTGATATCGATCTTGTGGAGGGCCAGGTACTAGCCAACCGATATGAACTGGTAAAAGAAATCGGCCGCGGCGGCTACGGCTCAGTGTGGCTTGTTGAAGATAATTTCATCAAGGAACAATTGGTCATGAAATTTCTTCACCAGGCACTGGTTTCAGATGAAATCGCGATTGAGCGTTTTGTCCGGGAACTCCGGCTGGCCAGAAAAATTACACATCAGAATATTATCCGATTGTTCGATTACCTGGATCTCGGTTCTGTTGCCGCCATCTCCATGGAATATTTTTCAGGTAGTGCGCTTTCCAGCATCATTCACAAAGGTGCACTAGAACCAGAGAGGGCGGTCAAGCTTGCCATCATTATCAGTACCGCACTGGAAACTGCGCACCAGGCTGAAGTTGCGCACAGGGATATGAAACCTGCAAATATTCTGGTTGATGATCACGATATGGTAAAGATTGTTGATTTCGGTATTGCGGCAGCAAGCAAACATGCAGAATCCAGGCTGACACGCACCGGTACTCTGGTGGGTACACCAACCTACATATCACCAGAACAGATTCAGGGTAGACCCGTTGATGGCCGCACAGATCTGTATAGCCTGGGCATCATCATGTATGAAATGTTGGCTGGACGACCCCCTTACCAGGCGGAAGATCCGATGGCATTGGTGTTCATGCACGTTGAGGGCGAGGCTCGTCGCCTGGATGAAGTAAATCCGCTGGTACCTAAGGAAGTGGCTGATATTGTACATAAATGTATCAAGCCGGAACCTGACGATCGTTATCAAAGCATGGCAGAACTGGCACAGGCGCTTTCCCAGGTTAAGTTTTCCTAAAGACACTGCCATATGTTAGCCATCCATAATCTGTCATTTCTGGATTATGGTCCGTTCTCTTTTACCATTGACGCCAGCCAGGGCATTAGCATTCAGGGTGGTTCGGGTTCTGGTAAAAGCCTGCTGTTAAGAGCTATCGCTGATCTTGACCAGCATGAGGGAAAAGTTAGCCTACATGATAAATCTCAGGACACCTTGCCCGCGCCACAGTGGCGATCACAAATCGGCTATTTAATTTCAGAAACCGTTTTCTGGGCCGACACTGTTGAGGAACATTTCAGCGATCTTCAATCACCCTTTTTACAGGAAGCAATTGACACATTAAAGATTGAATCACTGTTACCACAAATGGTGACAAAGCTTTCCAGCGGCGAGAAACAGCGCATTGCCCTGCTTCGCTTACTGGCAAATCAGCCTAAGGCGCTGTTACTGGATGAACCAACCAGCCATCTGGACAATGAATCAAGAGAAGCCGCTGAATCACTCATCATGAAGTACCAACAGACGCATGATTGCCCGTTGATCCTCGTTTCTCATAATCTCATGCAGTGTAAGCGCATGGCCCAACAGCACTATGTGATGAAGGGTAAATCCTTGCAAGTGGCGCCATCATGAATGTTATTCCATTACAGGCATTCGATCTGGCAATAGCCGCCGCGATGGTCATCGTGCTGGCTCTGTTATCGGTTACTCAGCAATTGAATTTGGCGCGGTTGTTACTCATCTCGGCAAGCCGGGCATTTATTCAGTTACTACTACTCGGATACGTACTGGATGCGGTATTTGCCTTACAATCGCCAATATGGGTGCTGGCTATTGCCTTGCTAATGCTGATCGTTGCAGGAAGAGAAGTCATGGCCCGTCAGCATCGCCGATTAAAAGGCTGGTGGGGATTCGGTACCGGTACCATCTCAATGTTTATCTCCTCCTTTTGCGTCATGCTGATTACCATGTCCGCCATCATTAACGTTGACCCCTGGTATCACCCACAATACCTCATCCCTTTAATGGGCATGCTGCTGGGCAATACGATGAATGGCATCGCGATTAGCATGGATCGATTGCTTGAAGATGTATGGGTAGAACGACAAATGATTGAGACCCGCCTGAGCCTGGGCCATCTGGCCTGTGATGCCATCGCAAACTTACGACGTAAGGCACTGCGGGCAGGCATGATACCGCTAATCAACTCCATGGCCGTTGCTGGTATCGTAATTATACCCGGCATGATGACGGGGCAACTTCTCGCTGGCAGCCCACCGCTGGAAGCGGCCAAGTACCAGATCCTGATATTTTTCCTGATCGCGGCAGGCACGGGTTTCGGGGCTTATGGTGCGGTGACACTGGCCAGCAAACGATTATTTGATGATCGACAGCGACTAAGACTTGATCGATTAACCCGGCCTGTTAAATAACTGTTTCATTGCATTCAAGCCGCTATAATTTCGCCCGTACTATCACTTGAGAAAATCATGACACGTATCGTAATTATTGGTTCTGGCTTTGCCGGTTGCACCGCCATCAGAACACTCCGTAATAAAGGTTACCGGGACGAAATCACGCTCATTTCACCACAGCCAGAATTATTTTATTTTCCCAGCCTGATCTGGGTGGCTAACGGGCAACGCCAGGAATCTGATCTCAGAATAGACTTAAATAACTTTATTACCAGATACAAGGTAAATTATGTCTGCGGCAGCGTCACCGGCATTGATACCAATAACAAACAACTAATGACCAGTAATGAGAAGGTCGATTATGACTATGTCATTATTGCCAGCGGCGGACGATATATCCAGAAATTACCCGGCATTGAAAATGCGCACATTGCCTGTAGTGGCTGGCAGGCGACCAAATCCTGGACCGACAAACTCGCGGCCATGGATGGCGGAAAACTGGCATTCGGATTCGCCAGCAACCCTAAAGAACCATCGGCCATGCGTGGCGGCCCAGTATTTGAATTCATGTTTGGCACAGACACCCTGCTTAAGCAGCAAGATAAACGAGATAAATTCGAACTGCACTTTTTTTCACCGGCGCCAAGACCTGGTGCACGTATGGGTGAAAAGGCTGTCGATCGACTATTGGGAGAAATGGCCAGACGCAATATTCACACCCACCTGGGTAGCAAGATGAAAGCAATTGAAGCCAGTAGTGTGTCGACTGAAAACGAAACCTTCGACAGTGATCTCACCCTGTTTATTCCCGGCATGACGGGACCTGCCTGGGCGACTGAAAGCGGACTCACACTCTCAGAAGGTGGATTCTTCAAGGCGAATGAGCACTGCCGGGTTGAGGGCAGTTTTCCAGGGCCCGACTGGAAGCCCAAACAGGCCCATATGGCTGATCTGCAGGCCGAAGCGGCTGCGAAAAATATCCTCAATCGGATCAAAGCGGTAGATGATGAATATACCTTCAAGACAGAACTCATGTGCATTATCGACTCCAATACGACTGGCACCATGGTTTATCGTGACCCCAGGCGTACGCTGCAATTGAAAGGTAAGCCGTTTCACTGGGCTAAGTCATTGTTTGAATGGAACTATCTACGCCCATACCGATAATTCCTGTTGCGTCAATAGCGCAAAAGCAAAGCTAGAAATCAGCAAAAAAACCACTTAAGCTATGCGGATTGGCAATCTATGTTGTCCATCTAGCTGGGACATTTCATTATAATCGCGCGGCATTTGAATCGCGGGATCACAATCTAAATTTTATATATTTTATTAATCGAACTATGGAGGTTTTACCATGAAGATATTACATACTGCAGTAATTGCTGCTTCCCTGATACTGGCGACATCAGCCGCTGTTGCTGGTGATGCTGGAGCCGGTAAATCAGCTTTCGCTTCCAAGGGCTGTGCTGGCTGCCATGGCGCTGATGGCTCCACCCCAATGATGAAATCAACCCCACCTATCCCCGTACTATCTGGCAAAGGTGCGGCATTCATCAAGAAGCAACTGATTGACTTCAAGAGCGGTACACGCAAAAGCGCTACCATGAATGCCATGGCGGGCATGCTGAGTGATTCAGACATTGATAATGTTGCTGCTTACCTGGACACCCAGAAATAATCAGCTATTCATAACAGCGTAAACAAAAACGCCGGCATAAGCCGGCGTTTTTGTTTCACGTTAATACCAATCTCATTCCATACCGAAATGGCCACGCTCTCCAGAGTCTTGATCAACTATGCGATCAGTTTCTATTGCTAGCTCCACTGCCATCGTAATCGCTTTTTGCATCGCACTTTTTTGATTTTCATCGGTGACTTTACCCTGCCCAATAAACTGGGCAAAAATCTGGGTAGCTGACTGGTAGATGACTGTCGGCAAAACCAGATCACTGCGAGCCACACGAATTCTCGTCATTTCTGACATATCACGTAAATCAGCCATCTAATTCTCCTTAATAAATAGAGTGTTTAATCTTAACTATCTCAACTTCACACATTAACATGCCAACAGGCTGGCTGGTATCAAATTACCTGATAACGTCCCGAAGTATTCATTAACGATGAGTCAGGAAACAGTTTAGACATTGTATCTTCCATATCCAGCGCCATTTCACTTGCGGACTGGTAACGATCACCATCCTCCTTCGCCATTGCCCTTGAAGTAATATCAACTAATTCCAGGGGAATATCACTTCGCAAATCATACAGTGGTATGGGTTTCTCATTCATTATCTGAAATGCCGTATGCCGATTATCAAATGGATATTCACCAGACAACAAGCGATACATTGAAGATCCCAGAGCAAAAATATCCGTCAACGCCGTAATGCGTCGGTCACGATCAAAGTGCTCAGGTGCCATGTAAGCAATCGTTCCTGTATCTCTCGAAGGCTCTTCTTCTATTTTATGGGAGACACCAAAATCCATGATCTTAACAATGCCCTGAGCCGGGTGGTACATGATATTCCCAGGCTTAATATCACGATGAATAACCCCGTGATAATGAATATATTCCAGAGCCAAACAGCATTTATGGATAATATGAAGTGTTTCTTCATATTCCAGCGGGCCACTTGCTTCCATGTAATCCTGCAGTGAACGGCCTGGCACATATTCCAACACCATGTAATCATACATCCCATTGTTCACCACATCATAGATGGTGACGATGTTCTGATGGGCAAATTTACCAGCAATGGCGGCCTCGTGGTAAAACTCATCCACGACCATTTTGATATCCTCTTCACTTAGCATCTCTGCCTTGGCCTTCTTAATGGCCACGTCCCTGTCCAGTAAAGGATCATATGCCCGGTAAACAACACCCGAGGCTCCTTCCCCGGATTTTGACTTCAGCTCATAACGACCAATAAAGTTGGCGCTGGATTGATTGGCTGATGGAGCGCTACTCATAAGACTAAAGATCCACTATTTAATGGGGATGATCACAACCACCTTCCGCATGCACATGACCATGCGCCAGTTCTTCGGCAGTCGCATCACGAACCGACACTACGCTAACATCAAAGTGTAAGTTCATGCCGGCCATGGCGTGGTTACCATCAATGGTAACCTCATCGTCATCCACCTCGGACACGGTAATTACCATCATCTGACCTTCTTGTGATTGAGCATGGAACTGCATGCCAGGAACAATTTCTTCATCTGTCTCAAACATGTCACGAGGTACAACCTGGATGCGCTCCGGATCACGCTCACCATAGGCATCTTTAGGCTCAATGCTTACGCTTATCTCGTCTCCAGCCTGCTTACCTGACAGTGCGTCTTCCAACCCCGGGATAATATTCTGTGCACCGTGCAAATAGACGAATTCACCATTTTGTGACATATCGAGCACATCGCCATCGTCATCTTTCAATGTATAGTCGATAACCGCGACACAATCCTTACCAATAATCATAATATTTATCCAAACTATAAATAGCTTCCACGTGACCTGTGATGGTATCACGGTATGCTCAATATCGCCTGTATTTGACCTAAATCATCACGCATACCTTCTATTGACGCAGACTTGCTGCGCACCAATTATATTTTCGGGAGGCTTTTATGGAACAGGTCACACAATTATTATTTGGCAGTTGGACAGGCCAACTAACCCTGTTGATCCTGCTCTTCATGCTCAGCATGATGGGGTACCTTGTTAATCTATTCATAAAAAAGTCCCGCAAGGACAAGTAAGTATAGCCGGCACTAATGCCAGAATTAGCTTCCTGTTCTCGATAAGACCTCATAGCCGGGGCAGTTTTGCCTGTTTCAGGCAATAATTAACAGCTTATTGCTGTGGTAACATCAGCCAGGACAATATCCTCTCACCACCCGGTCTCGGTATGACAACAAGACAATTCGACATCATAGTAATTGGTAGTGGTCCAGGTGGCGAGGGAGCGGCAGGACAACTGGCATCGGCTGGCCTGTCGATCGCTGTCATCGAGGAACATCCGGAAGTCGGCGGCGGCTGCCTGCATTGGGGTACCATCCCCAGCAAGACCATGCGCCATGAGATTCAGCTGCTATATGATTATCGACGACACCCTATCTTTCAAAAATCTGCCCGCTCATTAAGAGTCGACTATGCCCGCTTACTGGCTGCCGCCGAGCAGGTTGCTGCTGCACAGGTAAGCACCAAATATAAAGATTATGCGGATAAGAACATCGAGGTCATTCATGGCCGCGCTCGATTTATTGATCCCCATAAAATTGAGGTTCAACAGGCTGAAAGTCAGGAAAGCCTCCAGGCTGATAAATTCATTATTGCAACCGGTTCAAGGCCCTACCAACCCGACAGCCTTGATTTCAGCCATCCAAGAATACTCGATAGCGACAAGGTACTGCAGATGGGCTATTCACCCAGCTCGATCATCATTTATGGTGCTGGCGTCATTGGTTGCGAATACGCTTCCATATTTGCCAACCTTGGTACTGATGTCACGTTAATAAACACGCGTGATCGGCTACTGGGTTACCTGGATGATGAAATATCCGATGCACTGAGTTACACCTTACGCAAGCGGGGTTGTCGCATTCAACATAATGAGACATTCCAGTCGGTCTCTGTTGATGATAACTCAGTCACGCTGACCTGTGAGTCGACTCAACAAACACGGGCCGACGTTCTATTGTGGGCAAACGGACGCACCGGTAATACTGATAATATGGGTTTGGAAGAGATCGGCATTACTGTCAATCATCGCGGCCAAATTGAAATCAACAAGGCATATCAAACCAATGTAGAACATATATATGCCGTGGGTGATGTGGTGGGTGCGCCTGGACTCGCCAGTGCCAGTTTTGACCAGGGGCGTTTTGTTGCATCCTGTATTGCTAATGGCGCTTGCGGCTGGCAACTCATCAAGGACATCCCGACTGGTATTTATACAACACCTGAAATAAGTTGTGTCGGGCGTACTCAAAAAGAACTCACAGAACAAAAAATACCCTATGGCGTAGGGCGCGCACATTTTGAAAATATCGCACGCGCACAGATCACCGGTCACCCAACAGGCATGTTGAAGCTATTATTTAACTGCCAGACGCTGGAAATTCTGGGTATCCACTGCTTTGGAGAGCAGGCATCGGAAATCGTGCATATTGGCCAGGCCATCATGTCACAACCGGCACCAGGTAATAATCTACATTACTTTGCTGAAACAACGTTTAATTATCCGACCATGGCGGAAGCTTACCGGGTTGCAGCAATCGACGGCCTTCAGCGTATCAATGCTAACTACTAAATTGCTGACAGCAACTTTTCAATCAACTTTTTGACACCTTGCGGGTTAACCCTGGCATAGACACCCAGTAACGGCAAAATACGTTTGATCAAACCATCAACCTGCGATTTAACCTTGTCAGATTCACCGCGAGAAATTAGATATAGCGCCTGTTCAATGGTTAAATCTCCCACGGTCGAAGCTTTTGCCCTGGATTTTTCATAACTCACCCGATTTCCACCAGCTTTCTGCGACACCTGCAAAAATTTTCCAGCTGCCTCCAGCAAATCATCAACCGTGGTCTTGTCAGTGACTTCAACGATGGCTACCCCAACACTAACGGTGGCATGCTCCTGACCAACACCAGACTGTAGTTTGATGTGTTCAACCATATCGATTATGCGCTCAGCCATTCTGACTGCTCCAGCCAGATCACAGGTCCTGAGCAGTGCCGTAAAACCATCCAAACCCATACGACAGATCATGTCTTCCTGCCGGCTGTTTTTAGAAATAATCTCCCCTACTTTTTTAATTAATGCGCTGGATGTTTCCTTACCGACCTTCATGAACAGTTCACGCATATTGTCAATTTGTAGCTGCATGACAATCAGCTCTTTTTCATGACGAGTAGCGAATGAGATCGCCTGCTCCGCCGACTTGTAGAAAAATGCCCGTGTACCAAGCCCGGTCAATGGATCAACTGCGGCAGCCTCCTCCAGTTCGGAAGTCTTCTTCTTGAGTTCATTGGAGGTTTTTTCAAGCCGAGTGTGGGTTTTTATACTGGCCCTGAGTTGCGCCGAATCAAATGGCTTGGAGACAAAGTCAGAGGCACCCGCCTCGAAGATTTTATTACGATTTTCCTCGCTGTCCTCCTGACCGGTAACTATAATGACAGGGATATTGCGTATGCGTTCATCATCTGAATTTCTTACCCGTTCCATGAACCCGAAACCATCCATCACCGGCATGGACAGGTCACAACATACAATCTTTATCGTCTCGTCCTTTTGCAGCATCTCCCAGGCGTCTTGACCATCCTCAGCCTCAACGACATCATTCAGCCCTTTGAGAATACGCGCGACTGCCTTACGCATCAGCCGTGAGTCATCCACGCTCATGATGCGAACTAGCTCACCGTTGTTATTATTTTCTGTCATCCTTAAGTTATGTGCGGCAACAATCCAACGACACCGACAATAATCAAATACAGTGCAACAATATAATTGAGTAATTTGGGTTGTATCAATATCACAACACCCGCCACGATGGAAATGACGGCATTGGTCATAGCGATATTCATTGTTATTCTCCTCAGCCAGCTCCCACTGGCCCTAGCGCTGTAAACACACTACCATTCATGATCCAATAAATCATCACTCAGAGGATATTTTCATGGAAGAAATGATTGCAAACAGCCAGGATATTCTACTCAACTACGGCCTTAAAGTGCTGGCTGCGATCGCCATATTTCTTGTCGGTAAATGGGTATCAAACCTCTTAACCCGACTGGTACGCCGACTGATGGAAAAGTCCGGTGTCGAAGCCATACTGGTGAACTTTATTGCCAATATCACTTACGCTGCACTATTGGTTTTTGTTGTACTGGCTGCGCTCAATCAGCTGGGCATTCAAACCACCTCATTTATTGCTGTGATTGGTGCCGCCGGTTTGGCTATTGGATTAGCGATGCAGGATTCTTTATCCAATTTTGCCGCTGGCGTCATGCTGATTATTTTCCGCCCATTCAAAACGGGTGATTTTATCGAGGCTGCCGGCACCTCTGGGACCGTACTACAAATTAATATTTTTACGACAACCTTAAAAACAGGGGACAACCGGTTAATCCATGTCCCGAACGGGAACATTATTAGCGGCAATATTGTCAATTTTTCCGCCAATGAAACCCGCCGTATCGATCTGCTCTATGGCATTGGCTACGATGATGACATTAAGCAGGCTAAAGCGATCATTGAGCATATCCTCAAGTCTGATGACCGTGTACTGGATGAGCCAGCCCCTACCATTGGCGTTGCCGAACTGGCTGACAGCAGTATCAATATTGCCGTAAGACCCTGGGTTAAAACTGAGGATTATTGGGCCACACTTTTTGCGCTCAACGAGATCGTCAAAGAGAAATTTGACGAAGCAGGAATATCCATCCCCTATCCACAGACCGATATACATCTGATCAAGCAGGATTAACTATTAATCTTGGACCTGCCGCCATAAGTAAATCTTATATTTAGACGCGCCCAGCTAGGATAGAATTCGCATCCCGCTATCAGTGACAGGGGTCTATTGGGTTACCCAACAAGCCCCTTCGACATGGCAAACAAATTTATTGAGCACGCAGCGCGTAGCTTTTGGCGGCATTGAGGTCGCACCCAGATTTATCAATTAGGAGAGCAGCATGTCCCAAAAACACCCAGTCGTAGCGATTACCGGATCCTCTGGTGCTGGTACTACTACCGTCAAACTCGCATTCGAACACATCTTTCTTCGCGAGAGCATCAAGCCAGCCATCATAGAAGGCGACAGCTACCACCGCTATGAACGCGCTGAAATGAAAATTAAAATGGCCGAAGAAAACCTCAGTCATTTCGGCCCAGAAGCCAATGAATTTGGTGTGTTGGCTGATACATTCAAGTCATATGGTGACTCCGGCAAGTGTCAACGCCGCTATTACCTGCACAGCGACGAAGAAGCCGCACACCACAATAGCCGACTGGGCGTTGATAAAGCTCCTGGTGAATTTACACCCTGGGAAGATATTGAAGAAGGCACCGATCTGTTGTTCTACGAAGGCCTACATGGACTGGCTAAATCCAGCGAACACGATGTATCCGCACATGTTGATCTGGGTATCGGTGTTGTGCCAATTGTTAACCTGGAGTGGATTCAAAAAATCCATCGTGATAATGCCGAGCGTGGTTACTCAGCAGAGGCCATTGTCGATAGCATCCTGCGTCGTATGCCGGACTACATCAATTACATTACCCCTCAATTTTCTCGCACTGATATTAACTTTCAGCGTGTTCCGACTGTGGACACATCAGATCCTTTCATCGCCCGTGATATTCCCACACCTGATGAAAGCTTTGTTGTTATCCGCTTTCGCGATCCGAGGAAGTTTGGTACTGATTTTCAATACCTGTTGGCCATCATAGATGGATCATTTATGTCACGTCGTAATTCTATTGTAGTGCCTGGTGGCAAGATGGGCATGGCCATGGAAATTATCCTGGCACCAATCATTCACGATATGATGGCCAATCGTTAACCACCTGTAGAGTTAGTGTATGCAGCAATTCGCTTCGGCGTTTTCTAAAAAGTGGGAGTGGCAACAATCGGTTGCCGATTGCCTGCAACAAGTCAAAGATAAAACCCAGGGCAGCACCCTGGGTTTTGTTTATGTGGCCGATCATTTTGTACCGCACCTGCAATCAATGCTTGAGGAGTTAAAAAATAAATCCGGTATTGAACAGTGGATTGGCACAGTAGGTATTGGCATATGCGCCCCGGGTCGTGAGTCTTACGAACAACCAGCACTCTCTCTCATGGTAACTGATATTGATACTCGATATTTCCGGGTATTTGACGCGCTTGATGAAAATCTGGACACCTTCAAGGCACAACACCATGACTGGTATGAGTCAAACAACGCGCATATCGGCGTATTACACGGCGACCCCTACAATCCATCTATACCACAACTCATCAGGCAGCTTGCCGATACACTACCAAATGGCTATCTGGTTGGCGGTCTAACATCTTCGCGGGGCGATAACCTGCAAATTACCGATTGCGGTCTCACCAAGGACAGCATATCTGGTGTGGTCTTTTCAGAAGCAGTACCGGTTATCACTGCGTTAACGCAGGGCTGTTCACCGATTGGTCCAAAACACCGGATTACTGAGTACCAGAGAAATGTTGTTATCAGCATTGACGATCGCCCGGCATTAGACGTCATGAAAGAAGACATTGGCGAAACACTTGCAAGTAATCTTGATTCAGTTGGTGATGACATTTTTGCTGGCTTCCCGATAAAGGGATCTGATACCGGCGACTATCTCGTGCGTAATCTCATGAGAGTTGACCAGGAAAATAACTTTATAGCCGTAGGAGAACTTATCTCTGATGACAATGAAATCATGTTTTGTCAACGTGACCGTGACAGCGCCCAACAGGACATGCTTCGCATGCTGGCGAACATTAAGCAGCGAATTGGCACAGCGACCCCTAAAGGCGCATTGTATTACTCCTGCCTGGGCAGAGGCCGATCCTTGTTTGGACGTGATTCAGATGAACTAAAAATGATTCAGACTGAATTAGGCGAGATCCCACTAACAGGATTTTTTTGCAACGGTGAGATCGCACATAACCAGCTATATGGCTACACCGGTGTACTGACTGTATTTTTGTAACGATGCTATATACCCCGCTAGGTAACACTGACATCCAGGTAAGCAAGCTTTGCCTTGGCACGATGACGTGGGGCGAACAGAACACACAGGCAGAAGGCCATCATCAGCTTGACTATGCGATTGAACGTGGCATTAACTTTATTGATACCGCAGAGATGTATCCGGTACCACCAAAGGCAGAGACTCAGGGAGAGACGGAAAAAATTCTTGGTAACTGGCTCAGGCACACCAGTCGAGACAAGGCAGTCGTTGCCAGTAAAACATCAGGTCCCGCCATCTGGTTACCCTGGATGCGTGAAGGCAACTCCAGATTCACCGAGAAAAATATTACTGATGCACTGGAGGCCAGTCTCAAGCGACTACAAACAGAATATATCGATCTGTACCAACTACATTGGCCTGACCGACCCACTAATTACTTTGGTGAGCTTGGCTATTTCCATAAACAGGACCCTGATACCACGCCTATTCACGAGACACTTGCTGCATTAAAAAAACAGATTGATGCAGGAAAAATACGAGCGATTGGGCTTTCCAATGAAACACCCTGGGGCATGATGAAATTTATTGAAGCAGCCCAATACCATGATTTACCACGCATGGTTTCTATACAGAATCCTTACAACCTATTAAACCGGGTGTTTGAGATTGGGCATGCTGAAGTAAGCCACCAGGAAGGCGTGGGACTACTGGCCTACTCACCACTTGCATTTGGTGTACTGAGTGGCAAATACCTTAATGGACAAAGGCCCGCAGGTTCACGCATCACACGCTTCAGTCATTTTGACCGTTATACAAAGCTAGAAGCTGAAGGAGCGGTAGCAAGCTACAAGGCTATCGCCGACGAACATGGGTTAAGCCTTACTCAAATGTCGCTGGCCTACGTGAATACGCGTGGTTTTCTAACCAGCAATATTATTGGTGCCACCAACCAGGAACAACTTAAGGAAAATATCGACAGCCTCGACGTCAAGCTGGACAAAAAACTACTACAAAAAATCGAGGCAGTGCATCAACACAACAGTAACCCCTGCCCATAAGACTACATCTTAAAATCAGCAGCACTTAGGCTACGACCATTCATAACCTGTATTTTTAAAAACATATCCGGGCTTCAGCCATTTCACGATCAATGGCAAAAACAGCAATGCCAGTATGACATCCATAATCAACGCGAGGCCGATATAAAGACTGATTGACCACAGGTTTGCCAACTCCGTATTCATTAATGGGATGAAACTACCCAGCAAGACAACAACCGATAGAATGATTGCCGAGCCCGTGGTATGCAGTGTTTCACTGAGCGCCATCGCCCAGTTATGTCCATTAGCCTTCATTTCTTCTCGCAATCTCGCCACCATGTATACGCCATAGTCAATTCCCAGGCCCATGGCGATACTTAGCGCTACCTGCACATGAAACGCCAGGTTGGCAGACCACTCCTGTATAGATGCCATGTAACCACCCAGCCCATACTGCGCAAATAAAGTGATATAACAAACACTCACCAGGATGATGGCAATAACCCAGGAACGAAACATAATCGCGGTCATCAGAAATACCGTTAAAGAAGTCATCGCCGGCGCATGTAGCCACTCGGCAAAGGCCACATCACGAGTTGCTTCCGTCACACCAAGAAAACCACCAATAGCAGTCTTACCCCCCAGCGTATCCTCAGTAATGATATTGCCAACATGTTCACCATCATCATTTTTTATAGCGATAGTTTCACCACCTTCAATACCAAACTTTATCAAACGCATACCCGGATCGTTTTCGTGTTGTTTAATGTAGTTTTGAATATCGACAATCGTGCTATGCGCTTTCACCGGGTCCATGGTATTCACAAAACCGATAATGGTGCCTTCATCCCAGGTAACTGAATTAATAAATGAATCCAGTTCACCTGGACCGGTACTTGTGCTGATAATGCCATTATATAATTGCACTGTTGAGTTCGGGTCTGGCACATATTCTGGTTCATCCGGGTTGATATAGGCATACTGATTCTTCTGAATATGCTCATCCGTCGGAATGGCGTACAGATTCATATGCTTCATTGGTGGCTCACCAGCAGGCGCATTCAGCATCATATTGACCGTTTTTATAAACTGCACATAGGAAGTGGTGTAACCAATGTTGGGATGGGCACGCAACCAGTCTTCAAACTCGGATAGTGCTGCTAATACCTCGGCATTATTGAAAACGCCTTGCCTGGGATCACTTTCTTCGTCATAACATTGATCCGGACCTATTACCCGCACACCATAATCGTTCCAGGCATCGATACCACATTGCGGCAAACTGCCCGCACGTGAACGTACTACCATATTGGCCGTAATCACGCCCGGCATCATTTGAGAAAGTCGCTCGATATGCTCTATTGCCTGTACTTTGCCATCGCCTGTAAATAACTCTCCAAGAAAATACTGATCTTTGAACGCTGCCCGCGGATAGTTAATACCCTTTTCTCCTCCTGGCATAATGTCGAACTCATCCTGTATACGCGCCACCTCTCGATCACTGCGCCCTTCTTCGCCCGCCAATATGGCACGAACACCACCGGGTAAATCTGTATAGTCCGCAGACACCAGCAATACAACACTAACCAGCACTACGGGCACCCATTTAAGAGGGCCCATGAGAAAATCTGCCGTCTTGTATCCGAGCTTTCTCTCCCATCCACGTTCGCATTCTTCAGGCTTGATGGTGGGTGGAAATATCATCAATAACAACGGAATCAAGGTAGTAGTCGTCAGTATCAAGGTTGCCATACCAAACATGCCAAAATAGGCATACGCCTTATATAAGGAGATATCGACAAATGAAATCGCGAAAAATCCATGAAGATCGGTACCAATAGAAAGCGCTGCCGGTACAATCGTGCCTTCAATCGCCTTTTCTGCAGCATCTTTCGTATGCCCACCACATGCTGAAAGTTCCTGCACAAAACGGCGTGTTACCTGCATGGAATGGCCGATACCAATCGCTAGTAACAACATTGGTGTCAACACCATCATGGTGGTCAACTTAAATTGCGTCAGTCCCATCAAACCAAGCGTCATCACGATGGTCATCGCGACCCCTAGCAATGAGATAACCGCGATACGCCAACTACGAAATTCATACCACAACACCATAAGCACGATCAGCAATGACACAGCAAACAGCCACGACTTATCATCGACTTCATCCACCATGCTGGTCAGAAAATAAGGCTCACCAGATATCAGGAATTCAACGCGGTCACCGTAGCGTCGCTCATAATCAGCCATCATGGCATCGGACTGATCAATCCATTTAAGCGGCTCATTCTTCAACTTGTTACTGAAGTCGCCGACAACAAAGGTCCCTTTAGCGACACAATTTTCATGCACGTGCGCTATTGATGCATTGGTAATCTGGCCGCTGTTATCAAGAAAATGACACTTATTACCCTCGGCATCTTCATAATAGGTCAGCAGGTTTTCCATCACTGGATGCTTTTCAAGACCCTGCTTGAGGTACTTGAGTTGTTCCTTAGCCTCTGCTGGATCATCTGACAAACCATTGGCTGGAATCAAACGGCCAAAATCCAGGTTGCCTTCTGGAGACAATCCCATATAACGCAACTTGGATGACGGTAACCCAACAAAATTTTCTGGATTCGCGTAGCTAAGTTTTGTTGCGTCCTGATAAAACTGGTAGAGAAGACGCACAAACCAGTCCTGGTAAATATCACCTTCTTTAACCTCCAGGCCCCACACCATGAGGTTACCCATGCCGTTGGCATGTTCACTATAGAGATTGGTTGCTATATACCGATTGGAAAGTGGCAGCAATGAATCAGGATCATTACGTAAATTCACTTTATCAACATAAAAAGCCAGGTACAGGGTCGTTGCAAACAGACCGATAATGATTGCCCAGCGATTGCGCAATACAAAACCAGCATAACGTTGCGCTAGGCTCTTTTTAGCCATGTCTACTTACTACTTTCTTCCCTGCTTCTTCAGTGATTCTTCAGACCAGAAGCTATCCGGAATATTAACATTTAACGCTACCGTACTACGCGGTACATACACCAGGCTATCGACACCGGTTTCATGAGTGATTGCGTAAATATAACGTGGGTAGTTGATGCGTGGGTCTGGCTGATTTAACGATTGCCAGTCAACAGTAATCGTTTTAACTTTCTTTCCTTCCTTAAAATATTCAGTGCGATACATAGAAAAGGTTTTCTTATCGATATCACTGATATGGTAGTCGTACCACCAGTCCTTAAACTTGGTGGTACTCTTTATTCGGTAAATATCCTTACCCTTGTGCCCACATTGTGGTTCAGGCAGATTTTTTGTATGCCTTGTCATCTCAGATTTATCCAGCTCCATCGTCAATAAACAGTCATTGAACACAGTTTCTTCCAATAGCTCATGGTTTTCATGTTCCGGACGACGCAGGACCAACTCGCCATAGGTAAAGTTAGAACCTACCCAGTAATCCTCATGTGCCGGCTCATTTATTCGCCGTATTTTACGCAGGGCGGGCAACCAGAGCGCAATGGATGACCCGCGGGCCTTATCGGTATACTCGGTAAAAAGTACACCGGTACCTTTTACTTTACCTGACTTCATGACCGCCATCTGTTGAGATTTGATCTTATGGTCCAGCGGATTGTTATTGATAAAGGTTTCAAATGTATTCACGCCGGGTTTCCTGCCGGGTCCACGTTTATACAGTGGTGCGCAATTGACCAGTAACGCAATATCACGCTTATTTTTCCGACTGACTGCATTATCAATCAAGCCACCATGGGATGCTGCATATACCTGCTGAACAATCTCATCGACTGTGAGCGGGCCAGACGGGTATGGCAATGCATCCGCCTTAAGCATGATCGTCTTATCTGCGCGTCCACCAAATGAAGCACCGCTGCTTGCAGATATACCCGTCGCCTGCACGGGCAAAATAACAGCCATCAAAACCCAAGTTAAGTCACGTATATTCATCAACCAGATAATGCCATGAAAGCCAATATCAGACTAGCCAATGATTTAAATACTGTGTACTCGGTCACCCAACGTTATGGTTCCGTCTCTTACGACCCGTGCTGTAATGCCACCATGACCACGCATGGCATTGTAGCCACCGGCACCTAGCACCTCTTCCATGTAACTACATGGTGAACACAATCCACTATATTCCAGCAACGTTTCACCAATACAAAATGTCCTGTCTTTCAGGGCCAACAGGTTAATACCAGAAACCAGTAAATTACGACGTAGCATTTGTGGTGTCACACCATCTAGACCTACGCAAGCAGCGATGACTGGCAAATGCTCCGCCTGTATCAGGGTCACCTGACGCTTACCGCCTGCTTTTTCTGCTGAGCGATCGCCCTTAATACCGTAGTCAGCAATTAATTCGGCCTCATTCACGATATTGATTGCCGCCCGCCTGGCTGGCCGCAGGCCAATCCAGTCAAGCCGCCCATGCTGCGGCATGGTGTCAATTAATTGCTTGATCTCTTTCATGACAAAATAAACCTTGACCTAGAGCTAACTCCAGGTTTTATACTAGCCTCCAATGGACAGCAGAATATACAGTATTGGTTCAATCGGAAAGCAGACAGGCTTAACAGCCGATACCCTGCGCTATTATGAAAAGATTGGCCTACTGCATGATATTCCACGTACCGGTGGACAACGACGTTATACCCAGGAACATCTGGATCAACTGAATTTTATCCGTCGTGCACAGGCGATGGACTTCTCGTTAGCCGAATCGCCCAGTTGCTGGAACTTCGGATTGATTCGGTCGCTTCGCGTACAGAGGTTCGTCAACTGGCTGAGGAAAAATTGCTGGCGATTAACGAACGCATCAAGACATTGAAGAAATTACAAAAGGAACTCAAGGGATTGGTTGATGAATGCCATCATAGCGGTCCCGGTGCCTGCCCCATCATCAAGGGACTTGAACAAACAACGTAAGGAAACGTAATGAATATTATTCTGGAAGTAGAGAACATTAAATGCGGCGGTTGCGCCAATACCATTAACAACAAGGTCTCGGCATTTGAGGGAGTAACACAGGTCGACGTTGATATTGAAGCTGGCAAGGTCAGCATCCTTGGTGATATCAACAGGCGTGATGACTATGCGTCGGGCCTGGCAAAGCTCGGTTACCCGGAAGCAGGCTCTGTGCAGGGACTGAAGTCGGCAAGCGCCCGGGCGAAATCGTTCGTCAGTTGTGCTGTTGGCAGGGCATCCGATTAGGGACGGAAATAAAGTTGAACGATTTAATAAATAATTGTTCTATACTCGCGACATGAAGCGACATTCTTTGACACACAGGCTGATATGGATAATGGTGTTTTCACTGTTACTCATGCCCATACACGCCTACACAATGTCGCTGGATAGCACACCTGATCATGTCACTTCAGAAACGGGCTGCCATGACATGAGTGCTGAGCTTTTCGATAACAAACAGGACACCACGCATGAGGCAGGCAGTGATCATTGCTGTGATGACATGATGAGTGATGGCTGCCAATGCATATCTTCAGTCGATTTAACCACACCGACTATTATCATCGGCACACCAATAACTGACTTTCCACCTCATGCTAGTTTTCTAGCACCAACAAGCGCAACACCCACTTCCTTACTCAGGCCCCCACGACTCATCCAGATTTAACAAATAGCCCCGGTCACTGACCGGACGACGGCCAACGATGTGTGACCGATAATATGTTAATTCTGGAGAAGGTAATGTTAATTCATTTGTTCCGATTAACCGGCGTATTTGCCAGGGCGTTGATCAACGCGCAGTACTCAGGCAGGAGGGTTAGATGAGATCATCAAAGAAACTCCTGTTACTAACTTCCGTAACGCTACTGGCTACTGGTTGCGCCAGTATCAATCCTCAGGAGGGGTTTGATCAGGTTGCCATGAATGTCGATAAGCGCATTGGTAACCGCGTGCATTGGTATACCGGCAGCGAAGAAGATGCACAGGTTAGGCATTCCATTCAGCAGCAACTCGAGCAACCGCTCACGGTTGAATCAGCCGTGCAGATCGCGTTACTCAATAATCAGACACTTCAGTCAAATTACGCTGACCTGGGTATCTCACAAGCCGACCTGGTACAGGCCGGTTTACTGAAAAACCCCGTACTGGAACTCACTCGTTTAAAACCACGTGAGAGCGGTGAGCCTGATGACGCCCTCGATGTTGAATTGCGTTTCGAGTTTCTGGATATCCTGTTAATCCCGTTAAAGAAGAAAGCAGCTGAGCAAAATTATGCTTCTGTAAAACAACGGGTTACTGGACAGGTACTTGACCACGCAGCACGTGTTCGCAAAGCCTTTTATAACGTACAGGCTGCCCAGCACACGCAAAACATGGCTGAAGAGGTTCTACTATCAGCCGTGGCTGCATTAGAAACAGCAAGTCGCCTGCATAAGATTGGCAACATTAACGACGGTTCATTTAATCGTTTTCAATTAGCCCGAGATGAAGCCAATCTCGCTGTAGAAGAAGCCAAAATCGCAGCTCGTAGTAACCGGGAAACGGTAAACAAGCTACTCGGCCTTTATGGAAAACAAACCCAATGGCGCATAGAAGGTGGTCTGAAACCTATTCCTTTCGAAGCTATTAATGTCGATGATATTGAACAGCGCGTGCTGGGCAACAGCCTGGATCTAGCCATGCTTCGGCACGACATGCAGGCCCTGGGTGAAAAGGGCATGTATGACATGGCCTTTATGCAGATGGACATGCCGAAGAATTCCCAGCCCATGGCAGGTGTGCAGTTACAGTATGGCAAGGGCACCATGGGTGGGCTGTTTACTATTTTTAAGGTTCGAGAAGAGCTCTCCAGCTATGACGATCCCGGCTGGTATAAACACCCGAAAGGAACGGTAGCGCGCCTTGCGAAAAATACTGAACTGAAAAAAGACGGCATGAAAGCCTGACTCATTACACAAGGAGATTATGATGAATAAAATAAAGAACCTGTTCGGAAAACTCCCGGCACATTATGGCATAGCCATAATGTTCCTTACCATAACCATAACTGGCACAGCACTAGGTTTATACTTATCCCCTGCCCAGGCTGAAAAAATCACGGTTTATAAAAGCCCTACTTGCGGGTGCTGTACAAAATGGGTAACCCATCTGGAAAATTCCGGGTTTGAGGTTAACGCCATCAATCGTAGCGACATGCCGTCCATCAAGCACAAACTGGGTATTGCACAAAATAACCAGTCTTGTCACACGGCGACTGTCGGTGGATATGTGATCGAAGGTCACGTACCTGCAGCAGACATAAAAAGTCTTCTCGCTAAAAAGCCCGACATCCATGGCTTGACGGTACCGGGCATGCCCATGGGCTCTCCAGGAATGGAAGGTCCACGCAAGGATGACTATAACGTGCTAGCAATCGACAAGCAGGGTAAAACCACCGTCTATAATAGTCATTAGCATCAGGACAACTCATGAAACATTACGATCTAAGCGGTTTACTCATTCTGGCGACTTTATCTTCCTCTGCACAATCTAGTGAAGTTAATCGCTGGTATAACACTGACCAGGTAAAGCAGGGAGGAAAGGTCTTTGCCATCAACTGTGCTTCATGCCATGGCGCTAATGCACAAGCAACACCTGAGTGGCGAAAGCGTGATGCAAATGGCAACCTCGTCCCACCACCATTAAATGGCACGGCGCATACCTGGCATCACCCGATGAAGGTTTTGCGTCATACCATTCGTAAGGGTGGTGCCCCGGTCGGTGGAACCATGCCACCCTTCGAAAACAAGTTATCGGCTACAGAGATAGATTCCGTCATCGCCTGGTTTCAATCCAAGTGGAGCGATGATATCTATAATGCATGGCATCAACGTAATACCAGTACAGGCTTTCAACCAGTTATAAAAAAGGCCGTTAAGCAAAACACGCAAACTCAATACCTCAGGCAACGCCTGCCCGGGGTTCAAGTTGGTGACCCTGAGGCCACAGCGGTAAAAGGCCTTTACCAGTCTAAAGTCGGCGCTGATTATGCTTATTTGCTGGAGGAAGGTCGTTATGCACTGATTGGTGAGTTAATTGATTTACAAACCGGAAAAAATCTGACCGAACTATCAAAAGGCAAAAACAATTTACAGCTACTTAAAAGTTTCCCTGAAACCGATATGACCATCTACCCTGCGATAGGTAAAACGCAGCAAACCATTACTATCCTGACTGATACTGATTGTCCTTTTTGTCGAAAATTACACCAGGAAGTCCCCGCGCTACAGGAAGCCGGCATCAAAGTCAGATATATTCCCTTCCCTCGTGGTGGTAAATCTGGCAGTGGTTATGCAGACCTGAAATCAGTCTGGTGCGCCAAAGACCGAAATACTGCTATGGATATCGCCAAACGCGCTATACCCGGACAGCTAGATAGAAAAGAATGTGATGCCGGCGCTGCAGTAGACAGGGGTTATCAGCTTGGTATAGATATCGGTTTACGCGGAACACCCGCCATCATTATGCAGAATGGACTTAAGGTGGAAGGCTATATACCGTTTGATAAATTAATCACTCTATCGCGATCGAACATTAAGTAAAATCCGATAGATACTATTTCAATAAGAAGGAGTTATATATGTACCATTTCTCAGCCACCCTTCAAGGTGAGTTTGAAGCAGTTATTCAAAAGGTTACCGAGGCACTCAAAGCCGAGGGCTTTGGTGTATTGACAGAGATTGATGTCAAGGCAACGTTCAAGGCGAAACTGGATGTCGACCGTCTCCCCTACCGTATCCTGGGCGCCTGTAATCCAACATTCGCACATAAGGCACTGGAAGCTGAACCTGATATAGGCTTGCTATTACCCTGCAATGTTGTGGTGCGTGAGGAAGAAAATAGCGACATCACAGTCGCCTTCATGGACCCACAGGCTGTACTTAGCCTGGTAGACCGCGATGATATAGCCGAGCTAGCCAATGAAGTCCGGACACGACTGGAACGGGTCCGTGACGCAATATCAGAAAACTAAAAATAAGTTCCTGACAATTGATCATACAAATCTAGAAAAGGAGAGTAATAAAATGAAATTCCAACACCTAATTTTATCCACACTGCTGGCATCTGGTATCACAACAAGTGTTTATGCCGAAGAGGGTAGCGTAAGTAAAGATGCACAAGCGGACATGTCCACCATGCAGAACCCGCAAGGTCAGATGCCAATGGGTTACTACCAGGGGCAACCTATGAACCCCATGATGATGCAACGCAGGATGCGCATGCATCAGCAAAATATGCCAATGATGGGCTCCCCGGAAACCATGCCTATGAGCAGGATGATGCAGCGTCGACAACAAATGATGGAACCAGTTACTGAAAGCGCTAACACATCACAGCCATACGATTGCCCCATGCACCAAATGGGCGGAAAGCGTATGGCATTCATGCATGAAAAAATGGCAATAAAGCAGGCCCATATGAAGAAAGTAGAAACTCACCTGGCCAATATTGAAGCCTTGCTTAGGAAAATTGTCGAAAACCAGTAACCAAACAGAGGCGTGCCATCATGGGTACACGATACAAAGTTGAAAACATGAAATGCAATGGCTGCGTTTCAACCGTCAAGGATGCACTGGATCAATTACCTGACAGTCATGGCGTCAGCGTTGACCTGGAGTCGGCAATAGCCGAAGTTGATGGCGACGTCGATTCGTCTGAAGTTGAAAAGGTATTAACTGCATTGGGTTATCCGGCCAGCAAGCAAAATTGACATCATGCCCTCCGAGACACGCTTATCAATTGCCGGCATGAGCTGCGCCGGCTGCGTGTCAGCTGTAGAGGAAGCATTACTCAAAGTGCCCGGTGTTGTGAATGCTTCCGTTAACCTCGGTGAGCGCACCGCGATCATCAGCGGCAACAGTGATGCGGATAAACTAATTGAGTCTATCCGCAGTGCTGGTTATGACGCCGCGGAGCTACGTGGCCTGGAGGATGAGCAAGCACTTGAGGATGCATCGCTCATAGAATATCGCCGCCTCTGGCAGCGCGCCATCAGTGCGGGCATCGTTGGTCTTGCCCTGTTCTCTACAGGTATGTCGGGATTACTACCCAGCATAGAGAATAATCAATGGCTATGGCTGGGTATCAGTCTCATCACATTGCTGGTACTAATTTTTGTGGGCGGTCACTTTTTTACCGGTGCCTGGAAAACCATTCAGGTTGGACGAAGCAATATGGACACGCTGGTCGCCATGGGCACCGGCGCCGCGTGGCTGTACTCCACGACCATCGTTATCTACCCGGAACTCGTGCCGGGCATCGCACGCCATGTTTACTTTGAAGCGGCTGTCATCATTGTTGCCCTGGTGTCATTGGGTTCGGCACTCGAACTGAAAGCCAGGGGCAAGACATCGGAGGCCATCAAACACCTGATTGGCCTGCAACCTGCCACTGCCCACGTCATCCGTACTGGTGAGGAAATTGAAATCTCCGTCGCCGAGGTCGGTCTGGATGAAACGATACGTATCAGGCCTGGCGAACGTATTCCTGTAGACGGCAAGGTCTTTGAGGGTGAGTCACATATCGATGAATCCATGTTAACCGGCGAAGCCATGCCTGTAAAAAAAGTTCAGGATGACGAGGTCTTCGGCGGTACATTAAATACCACTGGCAGTTTCCTGATGCGCTCTACTCGCATTGGGCGCGACACTGCACTGGCACATATTATTGAGCAGGTACGCCAGGCACAGTCCAGTAAACCCGCCATTGGCCGCCTGGTTGATAAAGTCGCTGCAGTATTTGTCCCCTTTGTTATTGCCATTGCCGTGCTCAGTTTTACTCTGTGGCTGATGCTGGGACCAGAACCCCGTTTAAGTTTTGCCATGGTCACCGCCATCACGGTACTGGTCATTGCCTGCCCCTGTGCCCTGGGCCTGGCAACCCCAATCTCCATCATGGTGGGTGTTGGTCGCGCGGCCGAGCATGGCATCCTGATCCGCAATGGGGAAGCTTTACGGCAGTCAGGGAAACTCACGACCGTCATCCTTGATAAGACAGGCACCATCACCACGGGCAAACCCACTGTGACCCATATCCTCCCCGCCAATGGTTATAGTGAACTAGAGGTGTTGCAACTGGCTAATGACCTTGAAACAGGCTCAGGACATCCGATTGCATTGGCAATCAGACAAACCGCTGATGAACAGAATATTCAGACAACAACGGTCGAAGATTTTCAGGATGTTGCAGGCCAGGGCATCATGGCCAGGCAACAGTCTCGTCAACTACAGCTTGGCAATAAGACATTCATGCAAGCGTCAGATATTAAGACTGATGCGCTATCTGATCAGGCTCGTGAACTGGCCGACCAGGGACACACAATTGTCTATCTCGCGGTTGATCAGCTACTGATAGGATTACTCGCTATTACGGACCCACTCAAACCAGATTCAGCCGATTCGATAAAACACCTACAAAGTCTTGGTCTCCAGGTAGTAATGTTAACTGGTGATAACATACGTACAGCCAACGCTGTTGCCAATCAGTTAGGACTGGACCAGATTATCGCAGAAGTCCTGCCCGGCGATAAAGCTGAGAAAGTTAGAGACCTGCAGGCACAGAGAGAGATTGTCGCCATGGTCGGCGATGGCATCAATGATGCACCTGCATTGGCGCAGGCAGATGTAGGTATCGCCATTGGCACCGGTGCCGATATCGCTATCGAATCCGCGGATATTACACTCATGGGGGGATCATTATCAGCCGTAGCCAAAGCCATTGCCCTGTCGCGAGCAACAATGACAAACATTAAACAAAACCTGTTCGGCGCGTTCTTCTACAACGTGCTCGGTATTCCTGTTGCTGCCGGCGCTTTATATCCAATCACAGGTCTACTACTTAGCCCTATTATCGCCGCTGCTGCCATGAGCATGAGTTCAGTTACGGTTGTCAGTAACGCCTTACGTTTGCGTAAAATTGAATTGAGCAAATGAGTAACAACACATGAGACAGCTAATGCAAACGATGTATGAATATGTTTCGGTAATGAGTTTATGTAGTTCTACTAAATACCTTACAAGAGGCAAAACAAATGAGCATTAAATCAGTTGTGACTATTGTCGGCATTATTCTTTTAACAGGCTTACTTGTTATCTGGTTTGGCCTCTTCAATGTTTCAGCAACAAATAAACACTGGGGTATAACTACGACACTACTTGAATTGGTAAGAGAACGGTCTGTTGAAGTGCGCGCTAAAGATATTGATGTTCCATCTTTAGATGACATAGAGATGATTTCCAAAGGCGCAAAAAACTATGATGCAATGTGTGCCCAATGTCATTTGGCTCCTGGTCTTGCGCCCACCGAGATATACCGAGGACTATATCCACAGCCTCCCGTATTCCAGGACTCAAAACACGCGATACATGATCCAGCAACTACCTTCTGGACGATAAAACATGGCCTTAAAATGACAGACATGCCAGCCTGGGGGCCTTTTCATACTGACCAACAGCTTTGGCAGATGGTTGCATTTATCAACAAACTCAATGGAATGAGCAGGGAAGATTATCTGGAGTTAGTCGGTGAAGGTGGACACAGTCACAGTCATGAGGAACATGCTCATGAGGCAGGGACGAGCACACCTGATTCTGAAAAGAGTATGCACGCTGACGAAACTAGTGACACATCAAACGCCGATGAGAACAAGCTGACGGAGGAATCAGATGGTACCAATAAGGATCCTTCTGGCCATTATGATGACGGGCACACTCATTAAATTACACTTTATTTAAAAACTGCCAGCTTTATCGTATGACATAACCACGGCACCGCTATTATCCCTATTCGTAGTACCTGCGCTTAAGCCGGTTTGGAAGCGACATTACCCCAGAGTGATGCCCTTGATAGGTTATACTCCCTGCACGACGCATGACCTGACGTTAATGAATGGAAAATAATAAACTGCTCACTGTAATAGGCTTGACGGGCAACACCACCAGTCATCTCGAAAAACTGATCTCAGGCCTTGGTGCCGTTATCGGCATCTATGCAATCTGGCAAGTCTCCAGCCTGTTTATTGGCCAGTCTGATGTCCCGTTGATTGTTGCTTCTATGGGTGCCTCCGCGGTGCTGCTATTTGCCGTACCTCATGGTCAATTATCACAACCCTGGAATTTATGCGCTGGGCACATCTTTTCGGCGATTGCCGGTGTGAGCTGCGCTACTGTTATCCCCGACCAGGCAATGGCTGCTGGTGCGGCCGTCAGTTTGGCTGTCGTGGTGATGCATTATACCCAGTCTATTCACCCACCCGGTGGCGCAACGGCATTAATGGCTGTTATTGGCGGCCCCAGTATTCACCATCTTGGTTTTACTTACGTGGTCACCCCCGTATTCATTAATGTGCTGGTCATTCTGTTAATCGCTATCGTATTTAATTTCCCCTTTGCATGGCGTCGATACCCGGAAGGCATCATGCCACCAGCGGAACCCCTGGGTCAGACCCCCCTGCAGCAAGCTGATTTACAATATGCCCTGGAACAGGCCGATGCCGTTTCTACCATCACCGAGCATGAGCTTGCACAACTTTTTGGCCTGGCGGAAAAACATGCCTGTGAAGATCATCTACCTACCGATGCCATCAACACGGGGCATTATTACTCCAACGGCAGGCTTGGTTCTGAGTGGTCAGTCCGACATATTATTGATGGCCCTGAGGAATCCAGTAAAGAAGATGATCAATTAGTCTACAAAGTCGTCGCCGGTAACCAACTATATAGCATCAGTTCAATCGGTCGCAGTGAGATGGCCAAATGGGCGCGATACGAAGTTGAGATAGATGAAAGCCGGGAACATGGATGGAAAAAGATTTCACCCGATGAGTAAGTGGTCTGTTTACATCATACGCTGTGCCAATAATGCGCTCTATACTGGCATCACAACCGATATTGAAAGGCGATTACAGGAGCACCAGGGTAAAAATGGCAAAGGCGCCAAGGCACTAAAAGGCAAAGGGCCGTTACAAATAGTGTGGCATACAACAGCCAAAGATCGAAGCCATGCAAGTAAACTCGAGTACAATATCAAACAACTCAGTAAAGCCGACAAGGAACGTCTGGTCACTGGCGATGATCGCTTGCTGACCACGTTAGTATAATATGGACCATTCAACATACGCTGACATAGAACTCAAGATAGAGTGGGAAAGCGATCAGGCCACACATACGGAACGACATTTCTTTCAGGGGATTAATTTCTGGCGGGATTTTTTCCCCGGTATGCTTAGCGATAAATTACAGGCTGCACCTGATGGCGAATGGGTCAGTGAGACCATACCAGCGATTGACCTAGTACCAGCCTATAGTCAGTCCAATATTGTCACCCTGGACAAGAAAAAGATTCAGCCTGTTGGCAAAGGCAATATTATTGTCACTCCACAACGAGGACGCTTCTACCCTCGCCGAATCATTGCAGGCAGTGCTGGCGTTACTTCGGAAGAGTTCCAGCCCTTGCGCGTTATCAATGTTGAGGACGGTTCTTTTACCGTCGATTTAAATCACCCCCTTGCACAAAAAACATTGAAGATCAGTCTGAGGGTTGATGGCGATCGTTACCAGGGTAAAGAAGAACGAGGTGGCCGTTGTAATGACATTGTCTACGAAACAGTTATGGGTGGTGCAGGCTTACGGGCTCCATTGCCGGCTGGCACTGACTTTTATACAAATGATTCACATGGCCGAATAGACGATGCCGACGATGCCTTACACTATCGTGAGGCCACGCTAGAAGATACCTTTGATAGCGCATCATCCAGGCAACTTACCAAGCTTTACGCCGGCCTGATAAAACCCGGCGATCAGGTACTGGATATGATGTGTGGCGCACAATCCTATTTGCCACAAGACATTGATGGTTTACAGGTTACCGGCATGGGACTCAATCAGGAGGAGCTAAGTGCCAACAGCCAGCTAACTGAGACCGTAGTACACAATGTAAACCAAACACCTGTTTTGCCATTTGAAAACGATAGATTTGATGTTGTCGTCTTCACCGCGGCCGTTGAATATCTAATAGATCCTAAAACCAGCTTTTCTGAATTAAAGCGAATTACCAAACCTGGTGGGCACATTATCATCACCTTCATCGACCACTGGAACACGCTCAAAAGTATTCTCCTCTGGCCTGAATTGCATGCCTTTGAGCGACTTGGCCTTGTACTTGATTATTTTATGACAACTGAAGGCTTTACCGACCTGCATACTGAAACGATTCAGGGGTTGTTACGTCCAGAGGATGACAAATACGCCAATAGAAAACTCTATGCGGACCCGGTATTTGCCGTGTATGGCATAGTGACATAGCTTTGACCGCCAGACCTTAATAACCCAAAGTCTCTCATAACAACCCTAAACGGATATTGACGGGCTATAACTGGACTTCCAGAATCTATGCCTACATGATGAATACATCAGCAAAAATATTAAAGATTCTGGCCGTACTTGCCTGGCTGAGTGGTGCCATCATATTGTTCCTCAAAGGCAGTGAAATGCTGCATGAAGCACAGCTCCTGCAGCTAGAACCCTTATAGCCCTATGCAGCCCTGTTAACCGGAATAGTTGTTGGCGTGCAAAAAGCGAAGTTTATTTTTATTGGCAGCTGCAAACGAAACATCAAAAGGATTAACGCATTGACCAGCCCCAAGTTATGGCAGGTGTATCGCCCCGGCTTTTACCTGTTTTTAGCCTGCATGTCGGCGCTGAGTGCCACCCTTTCAAGGATGGCGGCTGAAAATTATCCTCAGCTAACGAAAATGATCGCCATAGATTTTTCACTGACTATTG
>Ga0126335_1000077_pt1 | contig 42504 bp, 37 predicted proteins | sample OlaspJWI45metaG_FD_108409 | JGI IMG/M metagenome (GOLD analysis project Ga0126335, IMG submission 108409) | Marine gutless worms symbiont microbial communities from Oahu, Hawaii - Olavius sp. 1 OAHU.JWI-45 metaG | ecosystem: Host-associated > Annelida > Digestive system > Unclassified | place... | reverse complement strand
TGCAGGGGCGCTATTTGTCGAAGGAGGCCCGCAATCAGATCATAAAACCCCAAACGGTGATTGATGGCTTACTGGAGAACATTTTCCGAATTAAGAGTCTGCTGGATGCCGTCATATCAGTGGTGGCCTTGGCAACGATATTGGCCATTGTCTTGGTGTTTGCCTTATCGCTCCGACTGAGACAGCGTGAGATCGAAACCATTTTCAAACTCGGGTGTAGTCGTGCGACCATAGCCAAACTGATAGCAGCGGAAATCCTGATCATTGTCGTGGCCAGCGCGGTTTTGAATATTTTGCTGATGGTGCCGTTGCACGTTTATACAAATGAATTGGTGAGAATGTTGGTTATAAGATGAAACGTATTTTGGATTGCGAATAACAAATTTTGGATCTCGGATTGCGGATTTTAGATTTAAGGAAGCGCTGCGCGCTGGCTGATTGTAAGGGGTTAATAATCCAAAATCTAAACTCCAAAATCCCAAATCATTACGAGGTTCTGATGAAAAAAAAAAGCATCAAGTATTTGGCCACACTTCTCTTTCTATTCATCGCCTTGCCGAATCTCTCAGTGGCCGAGCCCCTCTCGGTCTACGTTGTAAATTACCCTCTGAAATACTTCGCGGAGAGGATTGGCGGTGAGCATGTCAAGGTGACCTTTCCTGCTCCTGGCGGCGAAGACCCGGCTTACTGGACGCCGGACATTGCGACAATCAGGGCCTACCAACGGGCGGATTTAATTTTGTTAAATGGAGCCGGTTACGCGAAATGGGTGCAGAAAGTCAGTTTACCGCGTTTCAGGATGTTTGACACAACCCGGAAACTGAAAGATCGTTATCTTACAACTGAAAGTGCTGTAACCCACAGCCACGGGCAGTCCGGTGAGCATGCCCATGAAGCATTGGCGTTTACCACCTGGCTGGATTTTGATCTGGCGGCCGCCCAGGCCCTGGCAGTTACCGTGGCTTTGACCCGCAGCCAGCCAAAGTTCAAGGCTGATTTTGAAGCCGGATATCTTGCCCTGGAAAAAGATTTAATGGAGCTTGATCGCCAGATGAAAGCCATCGTGGCTCGGAATCCTGATTTGCCTGTCGTGGTTTCGCACCCGGTTTATGACTATCTGGCAGGCCGTTACAATCTCAATGCCCGTGCGGTGCATTGGGAACCGGATCAGATCCCAACGGCTGCCCAAATGAAAGAATTGAAAGTCTTGTTGAAAGAGCACCCTGCCAAATGGATGATATGGGAAGGGGCTCCAGTGCCTGGTGCGGTTGAGAAACTCGCAGCCGAGGGTATTGGCAGCGTGGTTTTCGATCCATGCGGGAATGTGCCGGAGAGTGGCGACTTCATGACCGTCATGCAGGCGAATATCCTGAACCTGGCCGCGATATTTACATAGAACAAACCAAAATCAAATTAACCGCAGACAACGTCAGGAATTAATTTTGGATTTTTGAGTTTGGATTTTAGATTTAATGAATCGCTTCGCTCTGGCCTTAATAAAAATTCGAGAAATTGAGCATAGCGAAACCACGAATCCAAAATCCGCAATCCAAATTCCAAAATCTACTAGAAGCTATCTAAAAAATTGGTTTTTGGTTCTAGATCAAGGCGGGCGCAACATTTAAACCGGAGGAATACTCTCCAGTATTTTGAGGATTTAAATTTTGCGTCCAACGCTGAGATTGGGCCAAAAGACTTTTTTGAGATGGCTTCTAAAACGTTAGTCCCTGGTAGATAAAATAAACCCCCACAATCAGCATCAGGACCGTCCCGATACGGTAGATTATCAACCGATTTTTCAGCCACCCCATGTCCACCAGCTTGGCAATCACGAATAGGGTCGGTACCGTCCCGACGCCAAAGCAGAACATGACGCCCATACCCTTTAGGATGCCTTCTGTCATTGTCGGTGTATTCAGACCAACGCCGGCTGCCGCTAACAGAGCCGTATATACAGGACCGCAAGGCAACAGGCCAAGGAGCAGGCCGACCGGGAAATAGGCAGCGGTAGCATTGATCTTGGAAAGCTTTTGATACCCCTGAGAGATCCACCCATGGGGGTTCACTTTATCTTCTATTTTTTTTCCGAATGGCAGCCAACCGCTGAGGGCGAGTGCCATGACGATGACCAGGACGCCGGAAAAAATCAGGGCGCCCCTTTGAATGCCTGCAATATTGGCCGCCACCATGGAGAATGAACCGGTGGCGCCCATGATCCCGCCCAGGAGGGTATAGGTGATAACCCGGCCCGAGTTATAGAGCAGATGGGGCACAATAAGGTTGCGCCCCTTGAGGTTCAAGGACAGCGATACCACGATAGGGCCGCACATGCCGACACAATGCCCCAGACCAACGGTGAATCCAGTGGCCAGGAAAAGGGGATATAGAGGATCAATAAACGACATCGAAGACAAACTTGGCCTCTCCGGCTCCGGGAATGACTACATTGGCGAACCACGTCCGGCGGCCGCTTTTACAGCGTACGATGACGCCCTTACCCGTAAAGCTGCCTTTACCGTCCGGTTTCAGCATTACCCGGTTCGGGCCCATTCTCATGGCCGGCATCCCCAGGTCGAGGTAGAGCCTCTTCTTCGGTTGATTACCAGTAATTTTCACTTTAAAAATTGAATCCTGCATGGCTGTGACCGGGCGCGGGGTTATTTCAAGGATGACGGTTTGCTTGCCAATTGACTGCCAGCAGGGGCCATCATGGGCCTTGCAGTTTATAGTTTCGGATCCGGCGAATGCCGGATGTACGAGACCTGTAGTCATAAGGATAAAAAGTGTGAAGGAAAGAATAGTGAAGCCAGTGCGAACCTTCATGCGCATTTTGACCTCCGTTGCTAATCGATTCTTTAAAAACAGGTTCAGGGGCGCTTATCAAAACACGGTGCTTAAGATGCACTAAAATCACTTTTGACAGGTATTAAGTAAAATTTCAATAATAAAAACAACCTGTCACGCTATTCATTCGGCCTCAATTATGGATGACAGGGTAATACAGCCATGCTATAGTGGCGACAATTTTTAATGATTCAGAGGGACATAATTTGATAAGAAGCTTTCTCCAATTACCTCCGACAATTCAGCACAAATTGAACCTGTTCTGGGCGCTTTCGCGGACACCCCATGGTCTGATCGATATGACGACCCCTGCCCTGGCGGCCTTGCTCTGTCTGGGCCATTTTCCATCGCTATCCGTAATTCTGATTGGTATTATTACCGCCTTTGCGGGCTATACGGCTGTATACGCGGTCAATGACCTGACAGATTACCACAGCGATCGGAAAAAGGCTGCGGCCGGCGGGTTCGACGATTCTGAAGATTACCTGGACGGGGTGATGATCCGTCACCCTTTGGCCAAGGGCGCTTTGAGCTATTCAGCTGGTTTAGCCTGGGCCGTGGGTTGGTCCCTGGTGGCCATGACCGGCGCCTATATACTCAACCCGGTCTGCCTGTGGATCTTCCTGGCAGGCTGTATACTTGAAATCATTTACTGCCTGTTGGGCAACGTTTCGCCGCTACGTGCTTTGGTCAACGGGGCCGTCAAGACCTGTGGTCCCCTGGCGGCGATATACGCGGTCAACCCAAATCCGCCGCTTGTCTTTCTGGCGTTTCTTTTCCTGTGGATTTTCTTCTGGGAAATCGGCGGCCAGAACATTCCTGCCGACTGGACGGATATCGAGGAAGACCGGCGTTTCAATGCCAAGACCATCCCCACCAGTCTCGGGCTTCAACGGGCTGGGCTTTTAAGCTTGGGCTGCCTGGTGATCGCTACCCTTCTGGCGCTGGCTGTCTTTTGGGCATCACCTTTAACCTTTGGACCGGTTTACCTTGCGGCCACCCTGGGAATCAATGTCTACTTGCTGTTGTTACCTGCCTTAAAGCTGGCCGAATCCAGGGAACGTGAAATGGCCATGGCCTTGTTCAACCGGGCCAGCTATTTCCCGCTGGCGTTTTTCATCCTGGTGCTAGTGCGCATGGTGCATCTGGCTTTCTTCCCGGCCACATAAATCTGAAACCCCCAAAACTTAATTAGCCGCCCGTTCGTTTTGCTCACTCGACCCACGCAGACAAAGCCCGGCCGACTTGCCCGGGCTTGGGTGGCCATCGCTTCGCGATAAAACCTTTGAAGGGCTTTTTGACAGGATAAACAGGATTAACTGGATTAAACCATGTGTGCATGTCCCGGATGGCCATGCACACCCCGCCATTGCCTTCGGCAAAGCAGTCCAATAGCGGTAAATTGCGGGACCAAGGTAGAGACTATTAGCCACGATTAAGATTGGTGAGCAGAAACACTCCCGCGAAGCGGCTGAAACATTTTCAGTTTCGTCTGGAAACTGAAAATAGATCTTAAATCATGTTCATCCTGTCAATCCTGTCCAAAATAAGACAAATCGGTTTTGTCTGTGTTCGTCCGTGTGTGTCTGTGGCTAATTAAAATGATTTAGCATTACTTGTTATAACAGTCGCTTTTCTTCTACGAGATCAAGGTCGGTGATTTTCCAGGCCCCATCTACCGGCTTCACGGTGATATTCGCTTCATATTGATTCTTGCGTGAATGGATGTGCCCCCAATGTCCTACGGTGCCTGCTGCTGTCCAGTTCGCGTGAAATTTCAAAGCAAGCGGACTTTTAAGTGATGTAACCGAAACGTCCTGAAGCTTGACCTCTTTAATCCTGGCACGCGCACCGCCAGCCTGAGTTACGACCAGGGACTTGCGGTTTTGTAGGTAAATCGTTTGCAGCAGGTCGCCGTGGACGCTCGTGGCAAGACGGTCGTAGATATCGGATTCTTGGCGAAAATCAAAAGACCGGTACACGTTCTTTAAGAGGCTCTCCAAAATTGCCAAAGCCTGATCTTCTTCGACTTGAGCTGTCAGTGCCGCCGGCCGCTGGACCGACACATTCCCGACAGGAAAAAGCACTCCACCTAAAACAATCAGAGCAACCATCCCTATCAAATGATAATTAAAGGGTGCCTGTTGCTTTTTTCGGTTGAGAAATTGAAACCCGAGAACCAGGAAAAATATCAAACAGACAATACTTACCGCAGGTAATTTGAACTCTGAAAGTTGCTTGTCCACTCCGATTTGCACGACCGTCGGTGGCTGGTAATTTTTCAAGTAGTTCTTCCAGATCAACACAGGGTCATCCGATGTGACATAACCTGGGAAGGGTCCGGCCGGGTCCTCCGCAACGGTTGGCACTTTTTGAATCCGCTTGGAAAACAGCGTCCAATCTACTGTAACCTCTCGTGGAATTTGTTTAGTCAGGTATGTGATGACTACGCCCAACATGGCGGTATCGAGCGGCAGACGTTCGGGTGTGTCTATGAAGTAGGTGCGTGTCAGGGTGGTTTTAACAAAATTGATACGATCGAGAATTGGCGGCAATTGTTGCCCGTCGATCTGTACCTTGCTGTGGATCAATAAAAATTCGCCGGCACGTCGCCTGAGTTGGTTGAATTCATCGATTTCAACATAGTCGTTGCCGCGCAGATCCAAATCCATCCAGGCTGCCAAATCTTTAACGCGGACCAGGGTTTCGTGGCGCACATCGAAAGGTTCCACATAGAGAAAGGTTCGGAGCCCCGATTGCTGCCACCTTTTAAGTTGCTTGTTTTCAAACCGGCTGTACCAGGGATCGTCCCAATCTAATTCGAGGCGGGCAGCCTTGGAAAGGTAGCTGAAATCAATGACCGGGACACCGCGGTGGTAAACGATGAAGCCAATGGAGACCTGGGGCTGCCCGGCCTTATTGAGCGGTGGAATGATGGTGAGACGCTGGGGGCGTTTTACAAAGGGATAGATCAACTCGGCATATAACACCCGCTTATCTTCAGGCGGGCCGGGAACCGGTCGGCGGGTGATGGGGTTTAGCATACCGGCAAAAGGATTTGCGCGCTCCGTTCTTTTCCGAGGCTCGGTCAGTTTTAACTGGGCGGCAAGCGGCCACCCATTTTCGTCTTGAATCTGAAATACTTCTTTTGAAAAACGCGCCAGGCGAGTTTCCACCGCAGGTAGCGACTTGATGACCTTGCGCAGCCAGTCCTCCGGTAGCAGGTCCGAAAAGGTGACCAGATCCTTTACATACACCTCCAGAACAAGGCGTACATGGTCGTCATTTATGTGGATTTCGGCAATATTGGGTGCACTTTGCGCTCCGGACAAATTGATCCAGTCGGCCAATACCTTTAGGGGTATAGCGATCACCAAGGCCACAACAATGATCAGAATGATTGCGATCTTTCGCATTATTAGTTTAGTGTCTTCAAATGTTTTTGGGCACTTAAGAGTTCAATATCGAAAAGGTTCTGATTTGTATATATCGATAGGTTCCAAACCGACACTGCAACTACAACAATTGAAATGGAAAAGCGTGGACTATTACCCACCATCCACGCTTTCCAGTTTGTCAAAAAGAAACCAGGCAGCTGGTTTCTTTGGATTATCCTATTTTTTCATCATTTTCGGGTCCAAGTTGTATTTTTTCATAAACCCTTTCACCATCTCTCCTTCTGCATCGCTGACGTCCCAGGCACCTGCCTCTATTTCCTTGCTCAACTGATAGGGGACCTGGTCGGGTTCACCTACCGGTGGCGGCTTCGAGCCGGGTACGCTCCAGGCGTCATCCGGTGAAACAGCCATACGTTCCGTGATTTTTCCTTTGGTGATGTTCCAGACCATCATATCGGTTGCCATGGAAAGAGGACCGTCATAGACCTCCCGCACACCCTCATAGATCGCATAGCGGGTGCTTTCTTCATTGAAAAAGTGGTAGGCAACGGCATGGCGCGGTTTGATGGCGCTCATGATCTTGCCAAAGGCCTGCGGAGATGTGTGAATCTGGGTTGCCACATAAAGCGCCACCGGCGGGGCCTGGTTATACCATTCGACCATCTGTCCCGGCAGGTGGAAACATTCATGCACGACAAAATCGGCATCCTGGGCGTATTTGATGAACCACTTATTGGGAAACGTGTCGCCGCCGAACACCAGCTTGTATCCTTTCCATTCCAATGCATAGCTGACAGATCCGTCGCCGGAATGAATGGCCGGGAAGCTGCGGATTTTGACCCCGTCTTCATTGTAGACCACCTGATTTTCACCGCGATAATCAAACTCATGGACCTCGATTCTGCCAGGCTCGGCCGCAAGTTTCTGTAGCCGGGTTATGTAGTCCCAATGATACGTTTTCATAAAACTCTCCATCGCGGCCTTGGTTCCCATTTCGGGCGTTGCGCCCGAGGGACCCCAGACTTTCATGGCTTCCGTACGCCCTGCCGTCCAACCGCCGGCCCACAAGGCGTCGAAGTCACCCCAGTGATCGGTGTGCAGATGGGTCAGAAATACCTTGTCGAGGTAATCATAGGGGATCAACAAGGCTGCCACATTGGCCATGGAGCCGGCGCCGATATCAAAGAAAAATTTCTCGCCATTTCCCAGTTCCACCAGAAAGCAGGTCGCGGCTTCACCGCGCCGCGCCGCCGGCATCCCGGTTCCGCAGGCAATCACTCTTATTTCGTCCGACGCCAGTGTTTCCGTTGCTGGAAAATAGACGTAGCGGTCCGGTGCGGGCCCTTTGGCCTCCTTTTTACCACCGGCTGCCTGCGCTTCTTTAACTGTGAGTAGGCTGTCTCCGGATGGCCTCTCGAATACTTCACCGACATAAATTCCGGCTGCCATCAGTGCAATCAGGCACACAATCATGGTTAAGAGAGTTCTCATAGCCTTTCCTCCCTGTTGGAGATACTTGCTAGCAAATTATGGACTTAGAATATTATAAAAGGATGGATCTGTAGCTTGATGACACGCGCTGCGAAGCGGTGTTGTTTCTTACTAGACTTAAATAGCAATAAATGTATTTAAGATCCAGCGAATTTATACACAGTGTTTTAGAATGAAGCAACGGGTGAGGTCTTTTCAGATAGTCGAGCTTTCGCAACAGATCCTGAAGCGTCTTTTTTCATTGCCGCGCGAGTTACTGATTCATCATCTGCTCGACCATATCCTGGAAGCCTTCCATGGGAGCCCCGAGTGCATCGGCCATGCGATCCATAAAGTTGAACAGGGCGGTTACGGCCACCGCTTCGAACACTTCCTCATCCGTGCACCCCACGTCCCGTAGTCCTTCAATGGTGCCTTCATGGACTTTGTAGGCGTTCCGATTGATTGTTTCCGCGAAATGCAGCAACTGTTTTGTCTTTATATCTATCAGGTCAGATCGGTCGATGTCTGCCAGGATGCTGTCAACCTCGTCCCTTGTAAATCCTTGCGCCATGGCCATGGCGCTGTGAGCATCCACTCAGTAGGCACAGGTGTTCAGTTTTGAAACATGCGCGGCAATGAGTTCCTTGGTAGCCCTGGGCAGGGCGTGATCTTCGATCATCAGGCGGTTGACGTAGGTGGTAATGGGTTCCAGCAGGTCCGGGCGGATGCTCTGGGCAACAAACACCTTGGGAACCATCTCGAACATTGTGGTCAACAGGTCGTACGATGTCTTCAGCTGGCCTTCCGCTTCCTCAACATCGGTTGTTTTCAGCATATAGCTCATTTGATAACCTCCTCGGTAGGTTTCAAGACAAGATATCACACCATAAGGCCTAAATGCCGATTGTCATTACATAGTCCAATTCGATTTGAAAACCCAAAAGCTTCATTAGCCGCAGACGAACGCAGACATCATCCGGCCGACGTGGCCGGATGAGATTTGCCATGCCCTTCGGGCAAATAAACATTAATCGCCAAATTCTATTCGATTTCAATTAGAATTGCGGATTGTGACTTTCTCGCGAAGCGATGGCTACCCAAGCCCGGGCAAGCCCCGACGACGGGATTTAGAAATCGGCCGGGCTTTGTCTGCGTGTGTCGAGTGAGCAAAGCGAACGGGCGGCTAATTAAAGCACTAAGTACTGTAAAACTCGCTATAGTTTTATTGCCAGGTGCGCCACCACCATACCATTTGTCATGGAATGATAGCCAACATCCTCAAAACCACAACTTTCCAAAATTTTGGCGAGTTCGTCCGGCAGGGGGAACATGCGGATGGTTTCCGGCAGGCAGGCGTATGACTCGGCGCTGCCGGCGATCAGTTGTCCCAGCAGCGGCATGACGTTGAAAGAATAAAAATCATAGAGTGCCCGGAAGACGGTGTTGGTCGGCCGGGAAAATTCCAGGCAGAGGAACTTGCCGCCAGGCTTCAGGACTCTGTGCATCTCTGAAAAACCCTGCTCCAGGTGGGTCAGGTTACGGATGCCGAAACCGACCATGGCGGCGTTAAAAGTTGCGTCTGGAAAGGGAATCGATTCCGCATCACCCTGGACCCAGCTAATTTTGGGTGAGAGTGGGTGAGGAGCGTAGGTTTGCCGGCCGGCTGTCATCATGGCCATGTTGATGTCACAGATGACCGCGCGTCCATTTTCACCGGTCCGGGCAGCAGTCAGGTGGGCCAGGTCACCGGTCCCGCCGCACAGGTCCAGGATTTGATCACCGGGCTGGGGGTTAAGAAGACGGATGGCTGCTCGCTTCCAGGCGCGTTGAATGCCGAAGCTGAGCAGGGAGTTCATGAAGTCATATTTGGGGGCCACCCGCTCGAAGTGCCGGCGGACGGCAGCGGCTTTGTCTTCTTCCGCGTAGGTCTTTATGCCGAAACTGGCCTGCCCGGTTTGGCGGACATGCTGGTCCAGTTGCTCCTTGCGTGCGGTTGATCTGAACCATTTCGGGTTTTTCCAAATAGACATACAGCCCTCAAAAAATATTCCCACATAGCCTGTCTTGTATTGTAGGTACTATAATCGAAAAACCAATAGAAGCGATTCAAAACCTTCAATCGGGTTCAAGGTCAAGGCGGCCGTGAAGTTTAAACCGGAGGAATACAGTCAGTATTTCGAGGATTTAAACTTCGCGCCCAACGCAGAGATTGGGCCCGAGGGGAGGTTTTAATCGTTTCTATCTTTTGCAAAATGCATCAGGTAATTCATCGCCGTACTTTTACACAAGGAGGCATATCCACCAAAGGGAATATAACGCATACCTGCCACATCGGCCAGTTGTAATCCAGCCGCCTGGCCCCAACGCTCCATTTCTTCCGGACGAATAAAGCGTGCATATGTGTGGGTGCCCTTGCTGACGATCCCGAGAACATATTCGGCGACCCAGATGACCAGTAGCCGGGCCAGCCAGGTGCGGTTGACGGTCGAAAAAAACACGTGACCGCCCGGGGCGACCAAATCGGCACAGGCTGAGATTATGGATGCCGGATCTGGCACATGCTCAACGAGTTCCATGCACGTTACAGTTGCAAATTGTTCCCGATGATTTTGCGCAAAGTCTTCGGCGGTACTTTCAATATATGCAATCTCATAGCCACTCTCTTTGGCATGTTCCCGGGCAACGTTCAGAGCCGGGACAGCCATATCAATGCCGGTCACCTGTGCTCCGGCTGACGCCAGGGCTTCGGATACCAATCCGCCGCCGCAGCCCACGTCCAACACCGGCTTCCCCTTAATATCGGCCCGGTCGATGACATACCGCAAGCGCACGGGATTGATATCGTGCAGCGCTTTGAGCTCACCGTCACGGTCCCACCAGTGGGCCGCCGTGGCGGCGTAGCGGGCGATTTCCTTATTATCGATGTTTACATTATTCATTTAATTAGCCACAGACACACACGGACAAACACAGACAAGGGCAATAATGGTTCCCGCTGCGCGGAAAAATCCTAACAGCTAACTGCTAAAGTCTAATACCCACTTTTGACACGGATTACAAAGATTACACGGATTTTAAAATCTATTTACAATTTCTGGGGAAATTGAAAATGTTTCCGCCGCTGCGCGGATGTGTTTCGCCGAGTTACAATTTGTCTCTATTAATAGTCTCTTCTGCAATGCTGCTATCTACATAGTCTGGTCATATTGGCGATAGCCATGGCCCCCGTGAGGGCGACCACCAGGGCGCGCTCACAGGTTTTCATCCGTGCAATCCGTGTAACCCGTGTCAAAAAATGCCCTTCAAAGTTCTTTTTCGCGACGCGATGGCTACCCAAGCCCGGGCAAGTTCCGTCGTCGCCTGAAGGCTTACGTCTTCGCCTTAGGCTTCGCCGCACAGGATGCAGGACAAGCAGCCCGGGCTTTTTGCGTGGGCCTGTCGGGCGTAGCCTTGTGCGAAGCCTGGTCGAACGAGCGCAGCGAGTGGGCGGCTAAATTATAACGATTTTTTAACTACCTTTCTTCACAAGCCGAAGTGTGTTGCCAATTACACTTAGACTGCTAAGCAGCATCGCCGTCACGGCCACCAGGGGGCTTAACAGGCCGCTCATGGCGATGGGGATGCTGATGATGTTGTAGGCAAACGCACACACGAGGTTCTGAAAGATCGTGCGGTTGACCGGCCGGGCCATATTCAAAAAGTCTACCACTTGCGTCGGATCACCGCGCATCAGGGTAAGATCGGCCACTTCCTGCCCTAAGTGGCTACCGGAATGGACGGCCATGGACAGATCGGCCTGTACCAGGGCCGGGGCGTCGTTGATACCGTCACCGACCATACCAACCCGGCTTCCACCTTTCTGGAGTTCTTTCACAAACGTGGCTTTATCCGCCGGCAACATGCCGCCGATGGCTTCCTCGATACCGATCAGTCTGGCCACCCGGCTGGTAGTTTCGGCATCATCACCAGAGATGAGGTAAGACTTATAACCCGAGGATTCAAGGGTGGCGATCGTTTTTCCGGCAGCCGCCCGCACCTCATCTCCAAAGATAAAAACTGCACACAGCTTGCCGCCCTTTCCCATGAATACATAGGAGGGCAGGGCTTTATCAGCGAATTGCCCATATAGATCGACCAAATCGGCTGATGCCAGTTCGGCTGCCAGAAAGGCCGCCGATCCGATTTTCACTTCGTCACCACCGACAAAGCCGGACAGCCCGTTTTCAAACAGTTGGATGTCGCTGACCACTGGTATGGAGAGGTGATTGACAGCGGCCTGACGTTGGATTTCTATGCCGATGTAATGCTCGGATGCGGTCTCCAGGCCGGCGGCCAAGGCGAGGACCTCATCTGACGATTCAGACGAAAAGGTCTGGATATCGAGTAATTCCCAATGGCCTTGTGTCATCGTCCCGGTTTTATCAAATACCAGGGTGTCCAGCGTGGGCGATTGCTCGAAGCAGGTAAAGGATCGGACGAGGATACCCTTGCGGCTGGCCAGGGATATACCGGCCACCCTGGCCAGGGGGATGGCGACGCCCAGGGCGCAAGGGCAGGAAATAACCATGACGGTGACGGCGCGGATGATGGCCTCGGCCGCGGTCAACCCGACCAGCTTGCACACGATCCCGGTTCCGACGGAAAGTGCAAAGATCGTCGGCACGAACCATTGCAGAACCTTATCGGTGCGGCCTTCCAGGGGGGTTTTTTCATCCAGGGCCCGCTGCATGATTTGGATCATCTGTCCCAGGATGGATGCCGCGCCTACATCGTCGGCCTTTACCTGAAACGTGCCTGTTACCACCAGGCTTCCCGAGTAGACCCGGTCCCCCGGCGCCACCTGCAGAGGCAGCGATTCTCCGGTCAGGGAGGATTCATTGAGCGTACCGCTGCCCGCCACGACCTTTCCGTCTGCCGGCAGGATTTCGCCTTCGGTCACCTGGAAAAGATCGTCGGGTTGTAATTGCTCGATCTGGCTGTAGCGCCCTTGTGGATAATTGTCGGTGCAGATCTTTACCTTGGTGGGCTGCAGGGCGAAGAATGTTTCCAGGTCCAACAACACCCGGTTCTTGGCCCTTTGCTCCAGCCATTTGCCCAGCAGGGCCAGGGTTACCAGCATGGCGGCGGTGTCATAGTACAGGTGCAGGCTACCCTGAAACAGGTTGAACGTACTGAAAACATATGCGGTCAGGGCGCCGGCCATGATCAGGGTTTCCATGCCGAACGAGCCGGTGCGGAGTCCGCTGATGGCCTTTTTCAGCAGGCTGTGACCGCCATAAAAGAGAACTAGAGTGGTTATGGCAAAGATCGGCCAGGAGAGCTTGTAGATGGTGTCGGGGGAAAAGGTGGTGATAAAGCCGGTGTAAAGCGCAAACGACAGCATCATGACATTCATGGTAAAGAAGGTAGCGATGCTGAAACGAACGAATTCCCGATTTCGGCCGGAGAAGCCACTGTCTGCGTCCGAGCCGGCTTGATAGCCCAGGCTCTCGATAACACCCTGGATGTGGGTGGGCGATGTCTGCATCGGGTCATATTCGCAGCGAACCCGGTCAATGGAAAAATTACAGACAGCCTGTTGAACACCCTTTGCTCTTTTAAGGCCTTCTTCAATGACCCAGGCACAGGCCGGGCACCACATGTCGGTGACCTTCAAGTTCAACTCAAGATGGTGGGCGTCGTCGCTGACGGAAGAAGGGGCGGTTTCCTCCGGCAAAGCGCCTTGTGGCTGTTGGTATGATGGCAGGTCGGCCACACTTTGGGGAATGATTCCCAGGTCTTGGCATTTTTTAAATAGCGGGCTTGCAGTAAAGTCAGTTGGGTCCGGTGAATCGGAGGCTTCCGAGAGCATGATGAATACCTGCCGACAGCCGTTACAGCAGAAGTAATATGTTTTCTGATCGGATTTATACGTGACTGTTCGTCCGGCCGGATTGGGCAGGCCACAGAGGTCACAATTGTCTACAGGGGGGGTCATGTACACATCCCGAATATTTCATGCTTTCGAAACTTTGCATCAAAAGAATTTCGGAGAAAAATTCTCATGAAAAATTCGGGTTACGGGCGGGTGCCTAAAGATTTCACGTAGGCGATAATCTGCCAGCGGTCTTCCATCGAAATAGTGGAGGCCAGAGCCGGCTGGCGTCCATCGGGTTTGCCGTAGCTAATCTCGTGGAAGAAGGCCCCGTCGCTCATAGCCTGCACCTTGGGGCTGCGCAGGTCGCCCGGCAGGGGCGCGAAGCTTTGACCCACGGTGCCGTTGCCGTCGTGGTTTTGTCCGTGGCAATGGCTGCAGTAGCGCGTGTAACCTGTTTCGCCACGCTTGAAATCAAAGGCGGATGTACCGCTCAGGGGCGAGATCAATTCTTCAGCCCGGGTAGTCCGCATAAGAACTTCTCCGCCGTTGAAGGGAATGATGCCGGCGGTCATGATGGGAATGGGCTCCTCGTGGGGTCGGATGGCCGGGGTTTGCCACATGCGCCCTACAGACAGGTTGTCGTCATACGCGGTAATTACAACGTAGGCGCCGACAAGCACCACGGACACCGCTATGAGGATAACCACTACCTGTTTCATTTATTCCCCCTTCTCGCCCTTTACATGCTGAGGATAGGGCAAGCTTGGATATATTGCATAGGGCGATTCGCCCGGGACATCTTGTACAGGGCGGTAATCCCAATCCGGTTGCCCCAGGTCTCCGATCACGAAATAGGCCAGCCCGCCTTTAATGAGGATGAAAACCAGCAGCAACACGATGATCACCCACGTCCGGAAGGTGGAGTGTTCGTGATGATGTTCGGTTTCCGTATGGCCGCTCATAGCTTAATCTCCAGGACACCGTAGTAAATGATGTATAAAAACGTCCACAGCAGGGTGCCGGCTATGATCAAAATCAATGTCAGGGGGAAGGGCGCTTCGCGCTCTTCGATCCCATCAACATAGGTCGTGTGGACTTCTTGCATGCGTTTCTCGGAATCCTTTGATCGAAAATAGGTGCCGGACAAACTGACCGCCAGTACAATGATGCCCAGGACGGCAGGCAGCAGGTACAGGATAAAGTGCAGCAAATTGCGTAATTCAAAGTAATGCATATGCGCATCCTCTATTTTGCGGCAAACTCAGTTTGCACGCCACAAAGCAAATATCACCACGGCAAAACTGGAACACAGGCCCACGATCACCAGACCGAACAGGGCATATACCTCAATGCGGCTGGCGCGGGTAGCTCGCACGGATTTCTGGGGTCCGGCTTGCGCTAGCGGCAAAAAGCGCGCGCGCTGCTGATCTTTAAATTGACCGTTTTTCAACGCCCAGGCAAATACAATCAGCGCTACAAAAAGTCCAAAAACCATGTAGCTTATGAAGTATGGATAGTACATAATGACAATTCATCAGGGTTCGTAGGCAGCGTCGATCCCCCTGGGTTCCTTGTTGGCATCCGATTCATTGATGAAATAGACCGCCACGTAATCGCCGACCTCCCAAATTTTCTGGGATTCCAACTCATGTTTGAAATAGGGCATGGCCGTACCCGTGATACCATTCATTATCTGGTAATAAATGATACCGCCGGATATCTCTCGCCCTTTTAGAATCGTAAAATTGAGCGGCGGTGGATAGATCCAGGGCTGGGCCGGGCCCATGCCGTCCCCCACCGGTCCATGGCAGCCAATGCAAAATTGCTGATAGACCACGTGGCCGCGCTGCAAGCTGGCCTTGGTGGTTGGATAGGGATTGGGCAGATCACGCCAGCCCTGGGGCACGATTTCGGCCAGCCAGCGAGCATTGGCATCCGGTCCGGCCTCGTAGGCCTTGATGGATTCTTGCTTCCAGTAACGCTGCCGCTCCATCCGTTTGTCCGCCGCTTTCAGTCCCAGGCTTTGAACATACTGGGTAAGCGTGTCGATACGCTCGTCGCCCAGCCAGGCAAAGGGCGGCATGATCGAATTGGGACGCGTGTAGCGCGGATTCACGAAATGCGCAATGTGCCAATCGTCGGGATGCTCACCACCTTCCTGCGACAGATCGACACCGGTGCGGGCCGACCCCAACTGAATGGGGCGATCCCCGATATAGTCGCCGGCCTGGGCAATGCGGTGGGTGCCATGCCCCCAATCAAAGGACCGGATCGATTGGCTGTGGCAATACACACAGCCGTTTTGCAGGTAGATTTTAAATCCGGCCTGTTCCACCTCCGTGCGATCTCTGTAAATTTCCGAAGGCGTGTAGTCTGTCGTCGCATATGGCCACACCACCATCAGCAGGACGATGACGGTCAAGATGGCGAGGGCCCCGCCGACCACAGCTATGGGGGTCATCTTCATTCTGTTGCTGCTCCAGGATTGAAAAATAGCGTACGCACCACGTTATATAGACCAATATACGCGCCCGCGAGGATAAAAAGCCCGGCCGAAGCGCGGATAACATAGTAAAGATGAATCTCGGGCAGTACCCGATAAATGGTTTCGCCGTTGTACCAGGCATTGCCCTGGATCAGCCCGACAATGGTCAGGTCGACGGCCATCACGGAAACGCCGATGAGCACCAGCCAGTACTGCAAGTCAGCCAGGTAGCGGCTGTACAGCGGTTTCTTGGTTATTTTGGGAAGCACAAACCAGAGGCCGCCCAAGGCAGTTATGCCGGCGAAGGCGAAGACACCGATATGGGCATGTCCAACCACCCAGTTGTTAAAGTGGGTAATTCGCTGGACTTGCGGCAGCGCCATGAAACTGCCCTGAAAGTTGGCGAAAAAATACATAATGGTACCGGTAAACACAAACTTGGCGCCGATGTTGGCATGAATATCACCCAGCTTGCCCCGCACGGTGTACCAGATGTTGATGAGGAACACCATCACCGGAATGACCATGGCCACACTGTCCACAATGGAGATGACTTTCAACCACGTGGGAACCGGCACCTGCAACAAATGATGCGTTCCGATATGGGTGTAGACGACAATCAACGACCAGAAGCCGATCAAAGAAAGGGTGTGGCTGTAAAGGGGGCTGCGCGTAGCCAGCGGAAGCACATAGTAGGCCACAGCCAAGCCCAATGGTGTCAGCAGCAGTCCGAAAATGTTGTGGCCGTAAAACCAGAGTAAGATGGCATCGGGAATGCCCAGCAGGGCGCCGCTGTCTGGTTTCCAGATAACATTGCCCAGGCAATACCCGACGGCCGTCAGGATCAGGGCGGCACAGGTGTACCAGATGGATACATAGAGGATATGTTCCTGCCGCTGACGCACCGTCATGAAAATGTTGTAGATGACCATGACGAACAGGACGGCGATCATGATATCCACGGCCCAGGGCAGTTCGGCGTATTCACGGCCCTGGCTGAAGCCCAGGGCCAGGGATATGACCGCAATTACCAGCATGATGTTCCACAACACCGCTGTGACGACGCCCAATTTTTGGCTGTGCAGACGGGTGCCCAGCAGGCGCGGTGTGTAATACAGGGCCGCAGCCAGGAACCCGGGTGTGACAAAGCCGAAAAGCACCAGGTTGACATGAATGGGGCGCGAGCGGCCGAATTGAATATATTCGATATTGCCCAGAAAGTCCGGTGCGATCAGATAACCGGCCGCAATCATGCCAAAGCTGGTTGCAAAGGCAAACCACACCGCGGATGTGCAAGCGAATGCCTTGGCAGCCAGGTGGTTGGTCTCGGTATGTTCTATGCTTTCAGCCAAATCAGTAGGTCCTTATCAGGATTTGATCGAATTCCTGTGTGTTAAGTCTTAGGTGTTAAGTGTTAAGATAAACCAAAAACCTTGGAAATGATGTCTTAAAACCTAACACTTAAAACTTAAAACGATTCCCAGGCATTCCCCTTTACCTCAAATTTTGTCCCTTCCTAAAAACTCCAATCGTGCTCAAGCCGCTGTTAGCTGTGACACGCTATCCAGCAGTCCAGGGGCGCCTTCTTCTCGCGATGACACTCAATGCAAAAGCCCATTTTGAACCGATGGGTTCTCAGGCGATCGGCTTCTCTAACCTGTCCGTGGCAGCTCTCGCAAGCAATCTCCTTTTTTATATGACGCTTATGGTTAAAGACCACATGTTCGGAAACATGAAATACCTTGCGCCAGGGTGTCGGCGTTTTTGTATTGTAATACTCGTGCTCTTTCAGGATCTGGGGGTGATTGGCGATAATGTAGTTGTGACAGTGCAAACATTTTTCCACCGGCGGCAGACCCGGGTGCAGGGAGTATTCCACATAAGGGTGGCAGTAGTAGCAATCGATGGCCTTGACCCCCGAGTGCAACTGATGGCTGAACGGGATGGGTTGCTCCGGGGCCATGTTCTGGCGGGGGTAAAAATAGAACGCGTACAAGAATACCAGCAGCACCACGACGGATAGGGCCGTTATCGCCAGGGGCCCCCGGTTGGCATTGATCGTTTTGAGGGTTTCCTTGAAGCCGGAAACCGCGCGCATGGGTTTGCCGCCGGTGCCCACGATGATGGTCAGGGTCACGATGGTTAGGATCCCGATGGTGGTAAGCAGTATTTCCATTACTTACCTCCCCCGGCATCCACCTGGAGCAATTCCGGGAACTGCCGCAGGTAAGTGGTGACGGCCAACGCCAGCAATCCTACAAAGCCAAGGGCGACCAGGACATCCGTAAAGCCTAAGGGCAAGCTGGTGGCATGGTGGTGATAGGCCGGCCCGATCAACAGGTGGTGCTCCAGCCACATGCCGCTGATGACCACCGTGCAGATGACGATCATGGCTTTCGGGATGGTTTTGATCTTTTTGTTCAAAAGGATCAAAAACGGGGCCACGAAGCAGACGATGAACACCGTCCAGGCCACATTGTTCCAGGGGTATAGCATGGTGCGTTCTATGATGTAGGCGGTCTCTTCAGAGATGTTGCCGTACCAGATGACGACGAACTGGGCGTAGAAGAAATCGGCCCAGACCAGACAGAACCCGAAGAAGAGTTTGCCCATGTCGTGGAACTGGGAAGATTTCAAACTGAACGGGGTCTGGGGGCTCATATGCAGGATGGCCGCCAGGATGATCAGGGCGCCGAACCCCATATAAATCGCCTTGGCGAAGTTGTAGGCCCCGAACAGGGTCGAATACCAGTGATAATCCATGCTCATGATCAGATCGTAACCAATCAGGGAGAGGATCAGGGCGAAACTCAGCATGTACAGATACGCGTAAACCGTCATCCGGTGTTTGTACTTTTCCGCATCCGGCGGGTTATTGCGCCACCGGGTGAAGAGAAAGTCGCGCACCTTGCCGCGGGTGCCGTTGTCCTTTAGCTTGAACCACAGGGCATGATAGAGATAGAGCAGGCCGAAGCCATACAGCAGGATCAGGCCGATCAGGTCGCGGAAGAAAAGGAACGGCACATTGAGCCAGATTTCCTTGCCGTGCAGGTCCTTGCCCAGCCAGGGGAAGACATGGTCCTGGCCAATGAACAGGATCACGAACATGACCAGAGAGACCGGAAAAAATGCGCTGAAGGATTCGGCCAGGCTGGCCAGCGGTCCGCTCCAACGGGCTTTGACCACATGCATGAGGGTCGAAAAAACCATCCCGCCCTGGGCTATGGCTGACACGAGCAGAAAGCCGACCAGGTAGGCCTGCCAGGCCTGTCGCGGGTGCTGCCCGCCGGCCTTGATCAAGAAGGCGATCGCGCCGACAGCAACCAGGCAGCCGAAGACGATCATCAACGGGGAACTTTTTTTCGAATCGGTCATAGGTTTCTTCTCAAGCGACGCTCGGGGCCGCCTCAAACGTTCGGATGCGTGCGCCTCTTTCGGTAAAAAAGGCTTCCAACTCGCCGGATTCCTCCGGCCCGCACGCCGCCAGGATGCCATACTGGTCGGCGGAACATTCGGGCGCGTAATTCTGGCTGTAATTGAAATTCGGCAGATTGGCCTGGGTGATCAGGCCGATCACATTGCCGAACACCGCGAATAAGATGGTAAACTCAAAGCCCACGATAAAAAAGGGCACCAGCGCCACGATCGGTTTTCCGCTGACGATCAGGCTCCAACGGGCAGCGGTAAAAGCGGCCAGCAAAAAGCCAGCGAAAAATCCCGTAATTCCACCGGCAAGCGTGAACCAGCCCACCCGGCTCTTGCGCATTTTCAAAACTTTGGCAATGCTTTCACTGGGAACGGGGCTGTGAACCTTTTCGATGCCCCACCCCAGGGCCTGCATGTCGGCGATGGCGGCCACGGCATCCGCCTCGGTTTCAAAAAGTCCCATTAATTTAATCTTCTCAGCCGTCATGCGATGCTCCGTGGTGCAGGGTTTCTTTCATCTCCGTCATGGACACCGAAGGCAGGTGTTTGACAAATAACAGGAACAGGAAAAAGAAAAGGCAGAAGACGCCGATCATAATACCGAATTCAACCAGCGTGGGGCTATACAATCCCCAGGCATTCGGCAGAAAACCGTGGGCCACACTGCCGGCAATGATCACGAAGCGCTCATACCACATACCGATGTTCACCAGGATGGAGATGATGAACAGCGTTTTCAAATTGGTCCGGACCTTCTTGAACAAGTAGAAGAGTGGTGCGATCGTATTGCAGGTTACCATGATCCAGTATGGCAGGGCGTAATCGCCGAAAGCCCGCCACCAGAAAGATTCCATCTCAACGATATTGTGGCTGTACCAGGCAATGAACACCTCGGTGGCGTAGGCGAAGCCGACGATAAGGCCGGTAAACACAATCGTTTTGGCCACGCTTTCCAGGACATGGATGGTAATGATTCGTTCGTAGCCGAAGATCTTGCGCAGGGGTATCAGCAAGGTCAGGACCATGGCCAGGCCCGAGTGGATGGCGCCGGCCACAAAGTAGGGCGCGAAGATCGTCGTGTGCCAGCCCGGAATGACTGACAAAGCGAAATCCCATGACACCACGCTGTGGACCGAGATGACCAGCGGCGTGGCCAGCGCGGCGAAGAAAAGGTAGCCGCGGGCGTAGTTGTGCCACTGGCCCTGTTCGCCGGTCCAGCCCAGGCTCAGAATCGTAAATATCCGCTTGCGGGTACCGGTTGCCCGATCGCGTATGGCCGCCAGATCCGGCATCAACCCGGTGTACCAGAACAGTGTGCTCACCGTCAGGTAGGTACTGATCGCCACCACGTCGAACATCAACGGCGACTGAAAGTTGGGCCAGAGGGTCCGCTGATTGGGAATAGGCAACATGTAGAAGACCAGCCATACCCGCCCCAGGTGAATGAACGGAAACAGGCCAGCGCAGCAAACGGCAAAAACGGTCATGGTTTCCGCGGCCCGCGCGATGGGGTTGCGCCATCCGGCCCGGAAAAGATGCAGGATCGCGGAAATGAGCGTCCCCGAGTGGGCGATACCGACCCAGAAGACAAAGTTGATCAGATAGGTGCCCCAGTGTACCGGGGTGTTCATCCCGGCCACGCCGACACCGATGAAGATCTGGTAGAGCCAGCACCCGGCCCCCATCAGTACACCGGCAAACAACAGGGCCACAATACCCCAATACTTCGCCGTCGGCGGACTGAGGGTGTCGATGACAGTGTTGTCTATCTCTTTATAAGTTAATTCCGACATAGGCTTATTTTATCAAGCGTGAAGCGTTTATATCTCCTGTAATACTTTCTTAAGATATATCACGGCCGGTTTCGCATTCAGATACCCCAGCACCTGATACGCCCGGGGATCCTTGATCAACTTGTTGATTCGGCTGTTGGCCTCCATGAAGCTGCCAAAAGTCAGTGCCCCGGTGGGGCAGGTCTGGGCGCAGGCCGGCGTTACCTCGCCGTCGCGGATGTCCCGGTCCTGATCCTTGGCAACCTGGCGGGCCGTCTTGATGCGTTGCACGCAAAAAGAGCACTTTTCCATGACCCCTTTAGTCCGCACGGTGACATTCGGGTTGAGCTGCATCTGCAATGGGTTGGGCCACTCCCATTCATACCAGTTGAAACGGCGCACCTTGTAGGGGCAGTTCTGGGCGCAGAAACGGGTGCCGATGCAACGGTTGTAGATCTGGTTGTTCAAGCCCTCAAGGGAGTGATGGGGTGCATAGACCGGGCAAACCGATTCGCAGGGCGCATTATCGCAGTGCTGGCACATCATGGGCAGAAAGTTCGATCTTTCCGGATGCTCCCGATCCTGGTACCGCGAAATCCGCAGCCAGGCCATTTCCCGGCCTTCAAGAATGCGCTCCTCACCGACGATGCCGACATTGTTTTCCATATAGCAGGCCGAAACACAGGCCCCGCAACCGATGCAGCGGTCCAGGTCCACCACCATGCCCCAGCGATAGGTGTCGTGTTCGTGGGGTGGATAGAAATCCCGGCGGCGGTCATACCCGGCCGGTATCGGCGGCGTGAAAGGAAAGTCTTCCATGGTGAGGCCGGGCTTGACCTTCTCTTGCTTTCTTGCGTTCGTCAATTCGGCCAGAGGGATTGAGATCGCGATTTTGCGGTTATACTGCGACGTACTGCCGGCGACGCAGGCCAGTTGCTGACGTTTTCCGGCGCCGCTTAACTGTTCTATTGGGGTTGTGTAAGCCAGTCCGCCGGCGTCCTGATCTACGGCAGCATCCAGAATCTGCAGCGGGTTGAGTCCACGATCACGGGCATAGCGGCCATAGGCGGTGTGGCCCTGGCCGATGGACATGGCGCTTACATCCGGATGCAGACCCTCGTAGCCATAGACCGGCGCCGTCAGGTTTCCGGCCGCGGAAGAGACGGTCACGTGGTCGCCATCCTTCCATTGCTGAGAGCGCATCACGGCCGGGTGCACCATCAGGGGCGTTTGCCAGGCCACCTGGCTCAGCGGATCCGGGATTTCGCACAACAGGGACTTGTTGGCCCCGCGGCCGTCAAAAAAGCGAACGGACGGCATGGCCAGGAAGTATTTGCTTTTATCGTTTTTGCCGACTCGCGCCAGGTATTGTTCCAGGCGCTGCAGCATATCCGGGTTCGGGGTCACGCGCCGGTTGTCTGCGCCCCGGCCTTTATAGAAACGCCCCCCTTTTTGAACCAACCGCAGCCACTCGGTCGAGAAAGCGCTGTCTGGGCGACCGGTCAGTCTGGCGGCCACCAGCTGCTTGTAACTGGTGGCCGGCGGTGTTTCAAAAGCCGCCTTAAACATCACATCACCCATGGATGGGGCCTGGAAGACTTTGCCCATGGCCGGCTGCAAGGTCCCGGTGACAAATTGTTTGCCTTCATACGTGTCCCAGGTTTCCAGGGCATGTTGAATCGGAAATACCAGGTCGGCCACCGCGGCGGTTTCGTCCAGGCTGTTGGTAAAGGCGACCTTGAAAAGGTCCTTTTTGAAGAGCGCACCGGCAACGTCGGTTCCCGGGGGCAGGGTAAACAGCGGGTTGGTTTGATGGAGCAGGAGTACGTTCGCCGGCCCTTTGTCGATTTCCTTGAAAAACTCCAGGACCCGGGCCTTGCTGGAAGCGGCTTCTACCCGATGCCGGTTGTCGAAATCGTAGCTGGTCAAAACCGGATCCAGAAGCACGTTCAAGGTGGCCGCGGCCAGGTCGGCAACGCCGGCCTCCGGACCCGCGGCAGACGCGGGCCCCAGTATCAGGGGGCGGTGGGAAGCCTTCAATAGGTCGGCCAGGTTTCCCAGTTGGCTGGTGTCAATATCGCATTCAGCGGCCACACCTTCAGCATCAAGGCTAGACGTGATCTGCTCAAGAGCCTCCCGAAATTCGATCGGGAAATGGTAGCCTGCGCCCCCGGCCAGTGCTTTTTTGATTAGCCAAAGCGCAACCAGCGCTTCGGTTCCCGGCCGGCAGGCGATCCATTGATCGGCATTGGCGCCGGTAAGGGATTGCACCGGGCTGACCTGGATGAAGCGGCCTTTGGTTCCATCCTGAATGGCATGCATGGCTTTGAATTTCCAGGCATACTCTACCGGAGAGAGCCAAGTTTCCAGAAAATCCGCACCAAATCCGAGAATGAAATCGGCCTGTTCCAAATTATAAGCGGGCAGGATCGGGAGGCCGAAAAGTTGCCGATGGGCATATTTCAATGACTCGTAGGCAAAGGGTTCGTAGATAACTGGTCCGCCGCTGTTCCACTCGGCGAGCGCCTCGGTGAAGACCCCTTCGAGTGTACCGCCGACCACATCGGAGAGCATCCGAACGCGGTTTGGTCCTTTGGCGGCAGCGGCATTGGCCCTATTGCGGATCATGGCAATAGCGTCTGCAAAGCTGATCGGCTGCCATTTTTCCCCTTTTTTCAGGAGCGGTTGTTTGAGGCGGTCCGGGTTGTAGAGAGATTGCAGGGCCGCCTGGCCTCGCATACAGAGCTTACCCTGGTTGATCGGATGGTGGGGATTGCCTTCGAGCTTGATGAGGCGGCCTTCCCTGCTTTTGGCAATGACGCCGCAGCCGGCCGGACATTCCCGGCAGGTCGAGGCATACCAGGTGGCTTCACCGGTGACCATGTCGTCCGGGGCGTTTACCAGGGTATACAATTTCTCCCCGGTTTCGGAACCGCACCCAGCGGCAAAGGCGACACTGCCGATTCCGGTGACTTTAAGGAAGGTCCTACGATCCATGCAAGCTGCCCTTTGAGCGTACAGGTGGAGAATCAGACGTATGTGATATGGCAACACAGATGTTGCCGGAATTTTTAAGAATAATATTTGTTCCACCCCATAGCTTGCTCAGGGGCGGTTAGAGCACCGGGCGATTAACCAGCCCAGCGAGTGGGGAATGCAGAAGTCGCCGAAACTTACCCTGGGTTGGTTAAAATGGTTCGTCAAAATTAGAACAAGATGATATTGGTTGTCAACGGTTTTTACTCTGGTGCCCGGCAGTGCGATCTCTATAAGGCGTCAGTTTTTTTATTATTTTTCCTGACCAGCCATTCACATGATCAGATGTGGTATTTCGAGGAAATAGATGAAATATTTAACGATAATAGTTATCATTAAGTTTTAAGATAACTGATAAAACCCCTTTTAATAGTTGGCTTCCGGTCTCGAATGATTCTGTTATTTGGTTATAAATGTCCTAACAGACCATTAAAAGGAACAGAACAATGTCAGATAAACTGATAACCAACGATTTTCGGACCGTTCTCAGCCTGGATCCGCTGCTGGATTTCTGGCGCGAAACCGTGGCGCCGCAGTGCCCGCACATGGCTGAAATGTTTTCGGTATTTGAAAAAAAGCTCATGGAAACGCCGGCCCTGCGCGGGGAGATTACCGACCCGGCTGCAGCGGCCGAGTTTACCGATATCCTCAATCCCCTGATGACGGTGGCTTTTCCCTGGTCCACCTGGGAATCCGAGTTGACCAGCGCTTTCAAACCGTTTACCCACCATGCTTTTTATGCCACACCGGGCTACCGCAAGTACCTGATCGACGACGAGGGCCTGATTGCCGGCCGGCGGAAAAATGTTGAAGATGTCCAGGATTACACCCGCAGGGTTAGGGCCTATGCCCTGATCCTCAAGCGACTGTACGGCATCGATCAGGGGCTGGACGCCCCTTTTGTGCGCATCGTGAAGGACGTCGAAACCGGCCTGGAACGTCATTTTCAGATGCTCCCTGATTTCCAGTTTATCCAGGTGGGGACCGTGGGCAAGCCCCGGGAGCTGACTGCGGACATGCGTCGTTTGGTCATCGAGCACATCAACGATCCGGATGTGCTGGCCACTCTTTTACCACCGGAGTCCTTTGAATTCAGGGGGTTTACAATTGTACGGGCTGTAGATGTCACCGAATCCGAGATTACCTCTGCGTTGGAACGGGACCTCATCGACCAGGAATCGATATTTTCTGCGGACGGTTTCGGGAATCTCCAGAGCCGCTTGCGGACCCTCTTTGGCGTACCGGACCTGAAGGCGGGCCTGGCAGCCGTCACAGGTGATGGGGAGAAAGTTCTGATTTTGAATGCCGGGGAGAATTCCGATCCCGACTGCAAGTGCCTCTTCACCAATTCCAGTCATATTCCCATGGAGCAACTGGAAAATTCCGTCTGGCTGCAGGCCGTAGAGCGGGAGGAGATTCTGCGCATACCGGATCTCAGCCTGGAACCGAACCTCGGTGCAGTTGAACAGGATGCGGTCAACCATGGGGTGCGCTCGATCTTGATTGCCCCCCTTGTCTTCGGTGGTGAGGCTATCGGGACCCTGACGGTCAAATCCACGCGACCGAACGATTTGAAAGCCCTGGATAGCACCAAAATGCGTCATATTGCGCCCTTGTTTTCCATGGCCCTGAAGCGGGGTCTGGATGACATGAACAACGAGGTCCAGGCCGTGATCAAGGAAAAATGTACGGCTGTGCACCCTTCCGTGGAGTGGCGTTTTCGCAAGGCCGCTCTGGACCACATGGAAAGATTGCGCGAGAGCAAGCCGTCGGAAATGGAGCCCATTGTTTTTAGAGATGTGATCCCCATGTTCGCCCAGTCGGACATCCGCGGCTCTTCTGAAGCGCGGGTGAAAAGTATCCAGGCGGATCTCACCGAACAGTTGACCCTGGCCGGGAATATCATGTCCCGGGCCGGGGATTTCAAATCCTGGCCCCTGCTCGATGAGTTCAGCTACCGTATTGATAAGCGCATCGCCGAAATCAAAACGGGTCTGACGACCGAAGAAGAAAGTTCCGTGGCCGCGTTTCTACAGCGGGAGGTTGAACCGGCTTTCGCTGAACTGGGAGCCATCGATCCCAGCGTGGGCCGGGCCATCGATAGCTACCAAATGGCCGTTGATCCGGAACGCGGGGTTGTCTATCGCAAAAGAAAAGATTTCGAGGAGAGCGTATCCCTGTTGAACGAGCGGCTCTCGACGTACCTGGATCAGCAACAAGCAGAGGTCCAACAGGTGTACCCCCATTATTTCGAGAAGCACCAGACCGACGGCATCGATTACGTCATTTATCTGGGCGCTTCCATGCACCCGGAAGGTAAACTCAATCCTTTTTTCCAGAAGAACCTGGCCTTGTGGCAGTTCATGGTCACCTGTGGGTTGGCCTGGCACACCCGTCAGGTTCAGGCGAAATTGAAAATTCCCCTGGATACCTGCCACCTGATTTTGGTCAACAATGCGCCCCTTTCCATTCGGTTCCGGTACGACGAGAAACGCTTCGATGTGGATGGGGCCTACGACGTGCGGCATGAAATTATCAAATCGCGCCTGGATAAAGCCCATGTACGAGGCAGCCGTGAACGCCTGACCCAGCCTGGCCGCATTGCCGTGGTCTTTTCCCATCCCCGCGAGGGTGAGGAGGTCCAGCAGCATATCGATTACCTGCAGAGCCGGGGTCACCTGAATGATGACCTGGAGGTGCTGGATCTGGAGGATCTGCCCGGTGTCCGAGGGCTCAAGGCAGTGCGGGTGGGTGTAAACCTCAAGGTCGAAACGGTACCGGTCGGCCTCGAACAGCTGGCCGGATAGCCGGGTCTCTGTCAGCCGGCAAATAAACAGCCATCGCTGGGTGCTTGCCTTTAATGCACTGTTCGGGCATATTGACCCTAACTTCTATTTCAATAACAATTGCCGACCCTATATCATGGAGGAAATCGAATGGCGGATGCAGCACTGGAGATATTAAAAGAGGCTATTATGCTGGAAAGGCGCGGCCGGGCGTTTTACCAAAAAGTCGCCGACCAGGCCCAAAACAAAGCAGTCCGTGAGTTCTTTGAAACCATGGTGGCTGAGGAGAACCACCACATGCATATCCTCGGCGATCAGCTCAAATCATACCGTGAGAATCAGACCTTTGCGCCCCTCTCGGATGGTGATACCCAAAGCCAACCGATGCCGGACCTGGTGCTTTCTGAGGAAGTGAAGAAGCAGATCGCCACTGCCGATTTCGAAGCCGCCGCCATTTCAGCCGCCATGCTGATGGAAGAGCGGGCGGTGAAACTCTACGGGGACCGGGCCGCGGCTACCGGAGACGACCAGGAGAAAGCGCTTTACTTGTGGTTGACGGAATGGGAGAAGGGCCATCTCGCATTCTTATCCGACCTGGACCAGACATTGAAGGAGTCGATATGGAATGACAATCAGTATTGGCCTTTTTAGAATCCTACCTCTTTGTGCCATGCGGCCCGCCTTTAGGGGCTGCATGGAAAAACCCATTTAGAAGCTATCTCAAAAAAGTCTTTTGGTCCAATCTCGGCGTTGGGCACTAAATCCAAATCCTCGAAATACTGGAGTATTCCTCCGGTTCGAATGTAGCGCCCGCCTTGACCTTGAACCAAAATCCGTTTCTTGAGATAGCTTCTAAGCGTATACTCCATTTTACTCGCATTCCAGCGGGTGCTTGTTATCCAACCCCTGCCTACTTTTCTCAAACGGAATGAAAAATGCCAGTAGGGACGGAATGACGAACAGGGTAAAGATTGCGGATACGGCCAGGCCGCCGAGGATGACGCTGCCCAGGCCCCGGTAGAGCTCGCTGCCGGCGCCGGTCGACAGCACCAGCGGCAACATGCCGAACAGACTGGTGGTCGTGCTCATAAAGATCGGCCGGATGCGGGTTTTGACCGATTCCAGAACCGCTTCTACACCGACAAAGCCCAGATAGCGCACGTTGTTGAGCGCCTGATGCACGATCAAAATAGCATTATTCACCACGGTACCCACCAGGATGATGAATCCCAGCATGGTCACGATGTCCAATGGCTGGGGGGCGATGAATCGGTCGACCAGCCGCAGGCCGATGAGCCCGCCGGCACCGGCCAGGGGCACGCTGAACATGATGATCAGCGGGTAGAAAAAGTTCTCGAACAACGCGGACATCAGCAGGTAGATAATGACGGCTGCCAGGATGAGGTTCCACTGGATGGCGGCGATGGCTGAACGGAGTTTGTCGGCATTGCCGCCCACGGTGATCGTGGTGCCGGGCAGTTTACCGGCGCTGCGCAGGGGTTCGATAATATCGGTGTTGATGGTTTCTAGGGCGGCCTGGAGCGGGGTTTCCACCGGCGGGGTGACTTGCAGGGTGATGTTGCGTTTGCGCTCGCGGTGGTTGATCTGGACCATACCCTGGCTGTACACCAGGTCGGACACGTCGCCGATCCGGATCAGGTCCCCGTGGCCGTTGGCGATCAAACTGCCGGCAATGTCTTCGGGCGTTTTAATGTCACTGGCCTGGCTGCGCAGGACCAGATCGATCTTTTTCTGCTGCTCGGGCTTGTATTCACCGATCTTGCGTCCGTCCATGAGCACGTCCACGTAGAGCCCTAGATCCTCTTCCGTCATGCCGTTGGCCAAAACCCGGCTGCGGTCGGGGATAAAATTTGCTTCCGGATAGCTGTTTTCGATGGACGGCACCGGCCGGACCTGGGACTTGGGCATTTTCTGGCGCAGGGTCCCGAACAGGGCGCGGGAGGCATCGATGATCGCATCGATCTCCTCCCCGGCAATATTGACCTCCACTGTCCGCCCGCGCCCCAGGCCGGTCTGGAAGATGCCGGCCTGGACGCTGACCCCGAACACGCCGGGGATGCTGTTCATGACCCGGTTGAGCATGGGCATCATCTCGCGGGCCCGGGTTTCATGCCGGCTGATGGCACCGAACAGGGTGATGCGGTCGGCGGAAACGTAAAAGATGTTCTTGATCCGGGGGACGCCGTCCTTTTCTTCTTCATCATAGTACGGGCGGGTAGACTTGAAGATGTAGTGCCCGATGGCCTCGCGTTTGTCCAGGGAGTAGCCCGGCGGCGGGATCATGATGTTAAGGACCAGGTTGCGGTTGCCCTGGGGCAGGTATTCAGCTTTGGGGATTAGGGCCATTACAACAAAAACAGCCACCGCCGTGAGGGTCGCGACAGTGAAGACGCGGGTATACCAGCGGCTGACAGAGAGCGTGGATAACCTCAGCAACCCGCGCCCCAATAGCGCCCCGAAACGACCCACCAGGCCGTTTTTCTTTTGTTTTTTCTTCTTGCCGGCCAGGCGATAGAACTGGTTGGTGATACTGGGGATGGCGCTGACCGACACCGCCAGGCTGAGTAAAATCGCAAATGTAATGGCAATGGCAATGTCCTTGAACAGTTGGCCGGCTTCCTCTTCGATGAAAATAACCGGGAGAAACACCGCTACGGTGGTGGCCGTGGATGCGAAAACGGCGCCCCACACCTCCCGGGCCCCATCGTAGGAAGCTTCAAAAGGGCTTTTACCCATCTGGCGGTGCCGGTCGATATTTTCGAGTACGACGATGGCATTGTCCACCAGCATGCCCACCGCAAAAGAGATGCCGGCCAGGCTCACCACATTCAGGCTGCGCCCGAGGCCCCACATGAAGATAAACGTGCCGATCACTGAGATCGGAATGGCGACCGCGGTAGTGAGGGTGGAGCTAATGCTGCGCAAAAAAATGAACAGCACCGTCAGGGCCAGCAAACCGCCAATGACCACGTTGCGTTTTACCAGTCCTATGGCGTTGTTGATGTAGGGCGTCTGTTCATAGACAATTTCGATCCGCAGATTCTGGGGGTTTAGGATTTCCTTGTTGAGAAAGTCCGTGGCGACTTTCATGCGCCGGGTCAATTCGATGACATTGGCCCCCTGCTCCTTGCGCACACCCACCACAATCATGGGCTGATCGTTGTGCATGACGGACACGTCATTGACCGCATACCCGATGCGGGTATCGGCAATCTGGCTCAGATGGACCCGGCGGATGCCGTCGTCTTCCATAAGGACATCCAGCGGGTCGCCGGTGGCCTGGAACTGGCCGGTGGTGCGGATACGGTAATTTTTCTTGGCCAGCCCCAGGACCCCGGCCGAGACATTGACATTGGCGGTCTGCAGGCGGTCCACAACCCGGCCGATGGAGAGGTTGTAGTGACCCAGGCGTTCAGGGTTGATGACAACTTCCAGCTGCTTGGCCGACCCGCCGAAGACGAACAGGCTGCCCACACCCGGCACCCTGTCGATGTGCTGGCGGACATCGTTTTCAAAAAAGGTCCGGAAAGTGTTGATTCTGTAAGGGTCGCCGACGTTGGATTTTATGACCATCCAGATTACCGGACTGCTCTGGGCGCCGGAGGCCTCTATCACCGGCTTCAGGACGTTTTCCGGGTACTCACGCACTTCGTTGAGTTTGTTGGAAACGGCCAGCAGGGAGGCGTTGAGGTCCGTGCCGACCTCGAAGGTTAGGGTTACCTCGGCCCGGCTGTTGTAGCTGGCGCTTTCCATGAGGGTGAGCCGCTGGATCCCCTTGAGAACCCCCTCTTGCTCTTCGATGATATCTTTTTCGACCTCGTAGGGCGTAGCTCCCGGCCAGATGGTGGTTACTGTTATTTGGGGCAGTTCCACATCGGGCGTGAGCTGAACCGGCAGACGGTTGATACCGATCAGGCCGAACAGGACAACCAGAATGATGCCCACGGCGACGGAGACCGGCTTGGTGATGGAGAATCGGATGAAGTTCATGTCTGTCCTTGAAGCCTGGTAGTACAGGCCAGATTAGAGATAGTGCGTTTCCTCAGGTTTGAAGGCTGAAGTCCTAAGACTGAAGGTAAGGGCTATGGAATATAATAAGGCCTTTGATGTAAAACCGCTATTTAATGTCACCTTTATTAATCAAGGCTGAATCCAGTCCCGATCAATGATTTAAGGTTTTGTTTCAGCCTTCAGTCTTTAGCCTGATCACCTGAATCCGGCTAGGATTCATTGCTTCGCCTCTACGACCGTAACTGCCTGGTCCGGTCGCAGGCGTTCATTGCCGTCCACGACAATCGGCATCCCCGGCACGATGTAAGGGTTGTCCACGCCCAGGTACTCTCCGTCAGTTGCGACGATATTGATGGGGAGTATCTTCGCCTTGCTTTCCTTGACCGTGTAGACGAATTCCTTGCCCTTGAAGCGCACCAATGCGTCGCGTCGGACCATTTTCAGACTGGTTTTGGCGCTGACCGGCACGTCCACCCGGGCGGACATGTTCTGGATGACCCCGCTGAAATAGGGAATTGCAATGCTGATTTCAAAGGTCTTCGATTTGGGGTCGGCCACCGGGATGCGGTTTGCCAGTTTACCGGTCAGCTTTCGCGAAAGCGGCGTTATGTCAATGGTCAGTTCCAGACCCGGTTTGACAAAGGCGACCAGCTTTTCGTCCACGGCCACCCGGACCACCAGGTCATTGATGGAGCCCAGCAGGCAGACGGCCACTCCCGGTGAAATCCATTCACCCTGGGATTTGTATCTGGCCAGCACCAGCCCGTCAAACGGGGCCCGCAGGGTGCTTTTTGACAATTCCAGTTCCTTTTTGGCCAGCTTTACTTTGAGGCTTTCACGCTGGGTGAAGAGCTCCTTGAGGTTGAAGTCCAGATCGTCATACTCTTTTTCAGTGGCGATGTTTTCGGTGCGCAGGGCGCGCAACCGTTCCAAATTCTTTTCAGTTTTCTGGATGGTTATGCCGAGCTGTGCGATTTCCTGATTAATGATAGCGATGTCCTTTTCAAGGAAATCTGTATTAAGTTGAACCAGCACCGCGCCCTTTTTGACCACGACCCCTTCCTCGATCGACTGTCTGGCGATCAGGCCACTGATTTCAGCCGACAGTCCAGCGGTTTTGTCGAAGTCGACGACCCCGACCATTGGACGGGTTTGGGACAGGTCTTTGGCAAACACTTTTGCGGTAACAACTTTGGCGGGTGGTTGCTGGGCAAGAGCGGTTCCACAGAGCAGAAGCACAATCAGGATACTGGTGATAATTCTCATGCTGAGACCTTTTCTAAGTTTGTTTATAATTAATAAGGCGGCTTGTGGGATAAGGCAAGATTTTACCCATTTGAGTACCACCAAATCGGACGTTTGGAAAGATTTTCTTAATTTCCACTAAGGACTTTTACTAAACTGTCTTCTTGTCAGGCGTAGCTCGCAGAGCGAAGCCTGATTGATCCAATCTTCAGCCTTCGCTGGAGCTATGGCTGATAAACTCTGCAGGGCGCCTAGCCTGTCTGTCAGGCGTAGCTTTTAGCGTAGACTGATCCGGCGACGCGTGCGGCGTAGCCTGAGGCGAAGACGTAAGCTCAGCAAGCGTAGACGGGACCTTGTCGTAGATCCCGCGCTTTTCGGCGGGGAACCAAAATCCAAATTTAGAAAGAGTCCTTGAATCCGGCGGATTTCAATCTGGCTGCCATGGCATCACAATGGGAGCCGCGCCAGTAGATGCGGTCGCAGCCGGGGCAGGTTTTAAAGGTGTTGAAATATTTTTTGGTCTTGGGTTCCAGTCGGTGGATAACTTCGGCTTTGGCAACTGATTGCAGTTTTTGGTTGCAAAGCAGGCAACGTGAAAAAAAGTCGAATGGGCCGGTTAAACCAAAGAACTGCAAGGTCTCCAGCAATTGATCTTCGGGGTGCGTGGCGCGGACAAGTCTGCCGAACACGATTTTGTTTCGTTTGAGCAAGGCACGGTCCTTGGTAAGGACGATGCGCTGTTCCCGGTGGGCCATTTCGGCTATTTCTCTGTCCCGCAAGCCATTCTCATAGGCGGCGTCAAAGCCGGTTAGACGGAGGAGTGCAGCCAGCCGTCCCACGTTCACGTCGACTATGAAACGAACCAATGGGAGCGGTTCCGGTCGGAGCAGGGATGGGATAGTTACCTCGAATGGGGCTTCAATCTCCATAACCCGGACCTCCTGGCCCGGTTCGGGTATGAAGCCGAAATCCTGCGTCCGGTTTCCAGACTCTATGGCACCTATCTCGGTGTGCGGTATTCCAAGGGATTCTATAATATCTTTGATAGAAGCCCTGCGCTCCAAGGGATATTCAATCTTCCCCCGCGCCCTCTTGCGCAGCAGTTCCTTCAGCCCTTCGGACAGTATGATCGTTATAGTCTGACCGGTAGTTTTCGTTGGCATTTTATTTTGAATTTTTCCCAATAATACACCGATAGAAGCGGTTTTAAACCTGCGCTTTGTGCATCACGCCCGCCAGAAAGGTCGGGCGAGTTTTGCCGTCTCCTCCGGTGCATTAAATGTGGCCATATCACCCAACATGACTTCATAACCGGTGTGGTCATTTCGAACCCAGGGGGCATAGTTGGCGCGGGCCAGGATCCGCAGGCGCAATTCCAAACGGCTGGCACTGTTTTCCACAGACAATAGGCCCAGGTTGTAGCCGTTGCGATGCAGACTGCGGTAGAACTTTTGGGTATTGAGTACCCCATGCGAGAGATCTTCCCAGTGCGTTTTGTTCAGGTCGCGTAAAGCGTAAACCCCCGGCAGGATGCCCCAGATTTCAAAGAACCCTTCCGGCGCGAAAGCTGCCAGCCAATGCCAGCCCCCGGTCCGGCCAACCCAGCGGGCGCCATCCGTCTGTTCGTGGGTCAGGTAGTCGGAAAAAAGGCCATGGCCGGTTTCGGATTGATACACTTCGGCCCGTTCGTTGAGAAACCGGATGTAGTTGGGTGGATCTCGATCGGCATGAACCTGCAGGTGTGGATGCACCAGTGATCCGCCGGCCGACGGCAGATGATTCTGGGTGATGGCCATGTATACGGCTTCAGGGTCGGACGTCAGCACCATGTTCAAATAGTTCCTGCAGTTCATGAAGCTGTCGGTATAGGACTGTACCGCGGCTTGTCCGATTTCTACGAAGTGGTGATTGTCAAAGAGACTAACCGCCGAATAGCGCCCATACGGAAAGAGGTTGGGAAAAAGGGTGGAGGTGCCCAATTCAAGGCGATCCGTATCTCCAAAACTGTCCGGGAGGGTCGGTGTTCGCATTTTTAGCTGCGGTTGACAAAATGGACAGGTAGCCTCTTCTTTGGCAGCCGGCGGCGGAGCGGGCAGGGTGTCCATCCCGATTTCCTTCTCGGCAGCCCGGGCAAAGGTGACCCGGGCCGTGCGACCGGTAATGGGGTCGGTGCGGATTTCCACCGGCTTCTCAACCAGGGTGCCATCGGGATCTACGATTCGGGAAGTCAACGAATTTACCTGAAAAAGAAGCGCTTTCATCGGCTGTGCTCCAGCATTCATGGCACCTGAAACTTCAAGGCTGCCGGATGGTTATGCTTAGCCGGCTAGTAAAAAGGCCTGGATTGCCTGCCGGGTGAGTGTCCGGCTCTGGGTATCGGACAGGAAATGATCACTGTTTATGGCCTGGAACGTGACCGGCGAACAAACCCTTCTAATGCAGCTCATACTGGCGTTTCTAAGGATACCGCCACCGATATCCAATATTGGGTCCCGGCTGCTGTAAATGCATAGAGCCGGTGTTTGCGGTAAAGAGAAATTAAACTCGACATTAGATGAAAGCCATTCAAACAGCACTTTCAAAACCCGGGTTCGGTTGCGGTTCAGCGTACCAAAACCATTCACACCCCGCGCAATATTGGGAAATAGCGATTCCAAGTAGCTGTCTATTGCATTTTTAAGGCTTTCAGCCGGTTTATTTAATGAAAAACCACGTCGGCAGCAGCGATATAGCGCGTGCAGGAAGGTTCCCTGAAAAAATGCGGTGAGCGGGTTGATGAATACGACTTTTTTAAACGGCTCTCCGGATTTCAGAGCCCCCAACAGCATGGGGATCGTAGCATAGCATGCCGCGATCCCATAAAAAGGCAGCCCGGCTTTGTGCGCGCGTTCGGCCGCCATGGAAATCATGATGCCGGTGTCTTGTTCGGAAGATGTGAGTGAAAACCTGCCCCAGGACTCACCATGTCCCGAGTAATTGAAGGAAAAGAGATCCAGGTCGTGCTTGCACAGCCATCGAAAGGTGGCCAATTGTTGAGCGGGACTCCCGCCAATTAGAGGCGGAATGAAAACCAGCCCTTTTGGGTTAGTCACCCGGGTCTGAACCCATTGAAGCCCCTGGCCATCGGGTCGTTCCGGGGTATATTCAATAAGTAACCTTCTCAATCTGTGACTGTCTCGTTTTATAAGTATTGCTCCCGACTATTCCAAAGATCCCTGCCGGAATCAAGCACCAAAACCAGCACCTAACATTAAAGTTTTGTTATTGATTTACCGATAAAGCATACATCAACGGTAGTATTTAATTTGTTTTTTTTCCAGGAGAATAGAATGAAAATTAAAATCAGCACGTTATTGGTTGCATTGGTGACCTGCATATTTCTGGGCCTAACTGTGGGATCGGCGCCTATTCCGGCCCAGGATGCTGCAACTAATACCTACATCGGTTCCGAGGCTTGTGCGGCCTGCCATGAAGGTGAATACGAGACGTTTTCCCAGCATGCCCGCAAGGCCAAATCGTTTCATAGTGTTGAAATTATGAGAAAAGGCCTGACTCCCGAGGAGGAAAAGGGCTGCTACAAGTGTCATACCACCGGTTATGGGCAACCCGGTGGCTTTGTTTCCATAGAGAAGACCCCCCATCTGAAAAATAATGGTTGCGAGGTTTGCCATGGCCCCGGAAGTGTCCATGCCGAGTCTGAAGATCCGGAAGATATTATTTCGGATGTGAGCATGGATAGTTGTCTGGTTTGTCACAACTCCGAACGGGTGGCGGCATTTAAATTTAAACCGTTATTATTCGGGGGTGCCCATTAGGGACTGCTTCTAAATTGTCTTTTGGTCCAATCTCGGCGTTGGGCGCTCGGTTCCAATCCTCGAAATACTTGAGTATTCCTCCGGTTGGAACCTCACGGCCGCCTTGACCTTGAACCTAAATCCTAATTTAGAAACAGCCCCTAAACAATACTGATGGATGCGGGATTTGCCAAAAATAAAAGAAAAACGGGATATTGAACATGAAACTGTATAGATTTATCAAACAGCATCTCTGGATGAAGGTTCTCCTCTCTATTCTCTGTGTCATGACAATTGTGCTCGGCGCAATCATAGGTGTCAACATTTACAGCCAGAAACGTACCATTGAGGACCAGGCCCGTGAGAACAGCCTTTCTTTGGCAACGTCGATAGAGGGCGGCATGTTTGATGCCCTCGCCATCGGAGACAATGACACCGTTCGACGGCAGTTTTCCCGCTTACATGAAAAGGCTGCCAATCTCGAGGTTTTCGTTTTTGATTTCAACCGGGATGTTGCGTTTTCAACCCGTCCTGATGCGGCGCTAAAAAAACTGGATACACTTGTATCCAGCAAAGGCGCCATAGCCCTTGTCGAAAAAATGATAGCTTCCGGTGAGGCCCCGTCCCATCCCATTGATGAAACCATTGACGGCAAGGCTTACCAGAGCGTTTTTAAACCGATTCTGAATGAAGACAGGTGTTTTCATTGCCATGGCAGTTCCCGAAAAGTGCTTGGGGGCATGCAGGTCCGGGTATCCATGGAAAAATCATTTGCGGCTTTGCAGCGTGCCTTCAGCACCAGTTTTTATATGGGTACCGCGGGTGCCGCTATTTTGATATTGGCGATTTACCTCCTGTTTCACAGAATGGTAAACATCCCGGTGAGAAACATGCTCAACATGGCCGGCAAGATGAACTTAGGCGATTTTTCACACGCCGTGGATGTAAAAGGCCGTGACGAGATCAGCCACATGGGCAACCGCTTGAATGAGGTAAACGAGAGTCTGCGGGCCATGATCAAGGAAATAATGGATGCCTCCGGTCGGCTATCCCGGGTTTCCAGTGAACAGGCGGCGTCCCTGGAGGAAACCAGCGCCACTGTCGAGCAGACGACCAGCACCATTAACAAGAATTCCGAGAATGCTTACCAGGCTGATGAAATGATGAAAGGCGTTCGGGGTGAAGTAGAGCGTGCCAATGAATCCATGGACCAATTGACAGCGGCCATGAGTGAAATAAGCCAATCCAGCGAGGAGACAGCCAAAATTGTTGGGACCATCGATGAGATTGCGTTTCAAACCAACCTGCTGGCGTTGAATGCCGCTGTCGAAGCGGCTCGAGCCGGAGAGGCCGGCGCCGGGTTTGCCGTCGTGGCTGATGAAGTTCGCAACCTCGCCATTCGAGCTGCCGATGCTGCCAAAAACACGCATTCTTTGATTGAAAAGACCGTGGGTAACATCAAGGCGGGGGCCGGTATGGTGCATAGCGTCAGCGACGCCTTCCACGTTGCATCCGACCGGACCGTCAACGCCGGGCAGTTGGTGAATGAAATCGCCCTGGCTTCAAGAGAGCAGGCCCAAGGGATGGAAATGGTGAATAAGGCTATCGCCGAGATTGATAAAGGGGTTCAGGAAACGGCCGCCAACGCTGAGGAGCTGAACGCATCCACTTCAGAATTTAAAATTGAGGCCGATACATCCAAAACGCCCCTTTTGCCGAAACCGTAATGGTTGGCTGTGACCACTGCTGACCAACAATACGTTCGGCATTGGTTACCAGGTGTTTAGGCTGAAGGCCGAAGACTGAAGTTGAAAGCGTTAAAAAGCTATAAAACAAAGGTTTTTCTTGTTCATCACAGTTTTTGTCTTGAATGCAATCAATGCAGTCAAATTGTTTTAAAGTTTTCTCTTCAGCCTTCATGCCTGACGGGCGTAGCCTTTGGCGTAGACTGGTCTTCGACCTAATTCCCTGAACCCGACCATGCTACGAAGGTGTTTTCTGGGCACGCGCCCTTTCCAGGGGCAATCCACGGCCTTGCCCCCTGAGGCTGTGTCACAGTGTCCCCTTTGGCTCCATCTCGGCGTCAGATCAAAATTGCAATCCTCAAAATACTCAGTGTATTCCTGCGGTTGAAATTTAGATTTTCCTTGACTTGAAGCCAAATTGAACATTGTGACGCAGCCTCCCTGGGCCAGGATCCTTTACAATTGCCATAGAATCCGGTCAATATGGGCTTCGATAATCCCATACACCTTCTGGTATAGTGACGGGGAACCGCCCATGGGATCCTGTACGGCGTGTTTTCGTTTTGGTTTGCCCGGCCAAGCGCCCAGGAGCGCAATGCGGTCGCTGTGCCAGGGGTAAAAGGTGTTTAGAAATGAAACATGGCCCGGTTCCATACAAAGGATCAGGTCTGCCGCCTGAAGTTCTTCCCCGGAAATGGGCCGTGAGCGGTGTTCTGAAATGTCAACACCGTTTTCCACGCAGACTTGCTGAGCCAGATCCGTGGCTGGTGAATCGTCCAGGCCCTGAACCCCCATGGAAGAGACGGTTCGGTCGCCAACCCCGGCATCCAGCCAGCGCTGCCTCAAGATGCCTTCAGCCATTGGGCTGCGGCAGATGTTGCCTGTGCATACAAAAATAATGTCCGGCATGATCTATCCTTTACTTCTTTAAGTAGGCGATTAGGAGTTTAGGCCATAGGCTGTTAGGGACAAACCATGAATAAACGGTTTTCCTACAGCCTAAACGCCTATAGCCTATCCTCCGATTTTTACTTCACCAATCTCAAACGATGTGTTTTCGAAAGCTGCCTCCAGAGTTCGGTAATAATGGCCATGGCCGGCTCAGGTTCACCAGGCAGCGCTTCATTCAGATAGCGCGTGCAGGAGGCCATCAGCAGGTCATTGCCCCTTCCCAAGGCAAATTCATCACTCAAGTATCTGTCCAGTGCCTGGAGCAGACTTTCCAACTGATTTTTCTGTAAATGGGCAATGGCGCTTTTATCTTTCAGGCGGAGCTGCTCTATCAGGACGGCGACGGCTTGATCAACCGTTTCGGGTAAATTCATTGAGGCACTGTCGGTTTCCCGTCCAGGCAGTTGCACGAGACCCAGGTAATAGGCACTTTCCAAGATGTCAGCGGTGGCCTGGTAGATCAGGGGGTCCTCGCTGGCCCGGGGGCCGGCGACGTTCAGCACGCGGATATCGTACGCCTTGACCCAGTCGTTGATGATTCGGGCAGCATCAAAGGCGGCCTGGGTGTTCAAATCGACGTGAAGACAAAGCCGGCCATGGTGTTGGGCCAGCTGCTGCGTCAACCGGGAACCCCCTGACAATGGGCCGTGTGAAATGATAACGGTTGCTTCGGCCGACACCACGTTTTTTTCCGTACGCGCACGGTATTCAGCGGAAGGCATTTCTTTCAGTTGGTATTTATCGGCAAGCGGACCGGCTTCGGTTTTACGGCCTTTCGGTATCCAGCCGCCATATTCGATTCCCAATCGAATCGCTGTGTCCAGGGCACCCTGGTCAGCACCGGTCTGTCCTCCCGAGATGATTTTTTCAATCACGGCTGCTATCCACGTGTATGTATTTGAGGGTCTGGTTCCACGACAGTTCTTTTCTGTAAGAATATTGTACAGCAACCACTTGATTGCAATACAAAAGGCGCATATTGCTTTAAGTCAGCAGGTGGTCTATGGATAGAAGCGGTTTCAAAACATCCCCTCGGTCCCAATCTTCAGCCTTCGCTGAAGCTGCGGCTGATAAACTCTGTTGGGTGCCTTGCCTGCGCGACGAAGCCTGAAAGGCAAAGACGGAACCTTGAACCCGATTGAAGGTTTTGAGACCGCTCCTAGAAAAACGCGTGTACGGCAATGCCGTACGCCTTTGATATGGAGGTGCCATGCAGATTGCCTCAAAACTGCCTGAAGTTGGGGTCACCATTTTTACGGTGATGACCCAGTTGGCCAACGAAAGCGGAGCCATCAACTTGTCACAGGGGTTTCCGGATTTCGATGCCGATCCATTGCTCAAGGAGTTGGTCTGGAAATACATGCAGGCCGGTCAAAACCAGTATGCCCCGATGCAGGGGGTTCCTGCCCTGCGGGAAAAGATCGCCGCTAAAACACAGGCGTTGTATGGGCGCGCCTGTGATCCGGCCACGGAGATTACCGTGACGGCCGGTGCCACCGAGGGCTTGTTTGCCGCCATCACTGCCGCTGTCCAGCCGGGTGATGAGGTCATTGTGCTGGAGCCGGCCTACGATGCCTATGTCCCCGTCATCGAACTCAACGGGGGCCGACCGGTTTTCGTCAAAATGAGGTTTCCCGATTACCGGATAGACTGGGGTGCCATGCAAAGCGCGCTTACCCCTAAAACCCGGCTGATCATCCTGAATTCACCCCACAACCCCACCGGGGCGATGCTTACCGCAGCCGACCTGCAGCGTCTGGTTGCGCTCGTCGCGGGAACCGACATCCTTATTTTGAGTGATGAAGTCTATGAGCACATCGTGTTCGACGATCGGCAGCACGAAAGTATTCTCCGTTACCCGGACCTGGCTGAACGCAGTTTTGTGATCAGCAGCTTCGGCAAGACCTATCACACCACCGGCTGGAAGGTCGGCTATTGCATAGCGCCGCAATTACTCTCCATCGAGTTTCAGAAGGTGCACCAGTTTCTGACCTTTGCGGTGAACACCCCGGTCCAGTTGGCCTACGCCGAGTTTCTGGATAACCAAGAAGCATACCTGGGGCTGGCGGCTTTCTACCAGGAAAAGCGGGACCTGTTTTTGAGTCTCATCGAAGGTTCCCGGTTCAAGGCCCTGCCGTGCTCCGGGACTTATTTCCAGATGCTGGATTACGCGGATATCTCCGATGCCCCCGATCTGGAGTTTGCCCGCATGATCACCATTGAGCATAAGGTTGCGGCGATACCGCCGTCCGTTTTTTATCATGACCACACCGATGCCCGGGTGCTGCGGTTCTGCTTTGCAAAAACCGACGATACCCTGAAGGAGGCCGCAAAAAGACTATGTCGGATCTAACTGTCACCATTGTCCAGAGCGAACTGGTCTGGGAGGACCCGGCGGCCAATTTGAAACAGTTTGGCCAAAGCCTGGCCAACCTGAAAAATAAAACCGACCTGGTGATCCTGCCCGAGATGTTTACCACGGGTTTTTCCATGCAGCCGGAGCCGGTGGCCCAGACCATGCAAAGCGACACGGTCCAGTGGTTGCAATCTACGGCCGCAGAATTGAGTGTCCACCTGATGGGCAGCGTGATGATCGTAGAAAATGGCCGCTACTATAACCGATTCATATCCGCCGGGCCGGGCGGAAAGCTGCAAACCTGTGATAAACGCCACCTGTTCCGGATGCTGGGGGAAGACGACATCTATACCGGCGGGCGGCGCCTGCTGACCGTCACGGTCAAGGGATGGAAGCTGCGCCCGTTTGTCTGCTACGACCTGCGCTTCCCGGCCTGGTCCCGCAATCTAAACAACGACTACGATGCCGCTGTGTACGTGGCCAATTGGCCGGCCAAAAGAGCCGAACACTGGAAGACGCTTTTAAAGGCGCGGGCCATTGAGAACCTGTGTTACATCATCGGGGTCAACCGGGTGGGCACCGACGGCAATGGATTGGACTATAGCGGCGATTCGACCGTCATTGACCCGGTGGGCAACACCCTGTTCACCATCCACAACGATCCGGCTCTGCGCACCGTAACCCTCTCCCGAGAGATCCTAGAAAACTGGCGTCGCGACTTTCCGGCGTGGCTGGACGCCGATCACGATGTATTAGACCTCCCTGACACTGCCACATGAAATCCTTGGTTCACGCTTTCAACCGGACACCGCCCTGGTTTCAGTTGACCATAGGTGCTGTATTGATCAGTTTTTCAGGGGTTTATGTTAAAATCGCCCACGTTACACCGGTCGTGGCCGGTTTCTACCGCATGCTTTTTGGCGGCGTAGCCCTGCTCATGCTGGTTCTTCTGCGCAGGGAAATGCGCCTGAAAGGCGGTCCCTATCTCTGGTATGGCCTCTTTTGCAGTTTCTGGCTGGCTGTGGATCTGATCCTCTGGCATTTCAGTATTCACGTCAACGGTCCCGGGCTGGCCACCATCCTGGCCAATTTCCAGGTCTTTTTCATGGCCCTGGCCGGTGTCTTCTTTTTGGGCGAAAAGGTGAGTTTGAAGCTGGTGATTTCCATACCGCTGGCCTTGCTGGCCTTGACGCTCATTTAAACTGACCCGCCTTTACTCAACCGAGTTGACCCACCTATAGAATTATTCAATTCGCTCAAAGCAACCTATTTTCTTTGAAATCATAAACCAGGATCTTTTCGGC
>Ga0126335_1000076_pt1 | contig 43417 bp, 31 predicted proteins | sample OlaspJWI45metaG_FD_108409 | JGI IMG/M metagenome (GOLD analysis project Ga0126335, IMG submission 108409) | Marine gutless worms symbiont microbial communities from Oahu, Hawaii - Olavius sp. 1 OAHU.JWI-45 metaG | ecosystem: Host-associated > Annelida > Digestive system > Unclassified | place... | reverse complement strand
TGTTTTACCATCTGGGTACCTCCTGTTTTTGGTTTTAGTTGGTCCTAAACCCAATTATTACAGGGGACCCAGATGGTTTTTCAATTATTATTTTCTAATTCATGCAAGATCGAGGTAATAAACAGAATAAATAAGTGCGGAGTTGGGAGCCCGCCCTGGTGCTCAGGCGAAAAACGGGGTATTTATGTCACGATCATTTTCATTGCTTAGATAATTCGAGATCCGATCTGTACCCAGTTCTGGGCCAGGGTGCGGAGCCTGCCCTGGCGCTTCAGCGAAAAAATGGTGGCACTTGTAAGTATTATTCTCACAAGGCTGTAACTTCGAAGTCCGATCAGTAGCCAGTTCTGGGCCAGGGTTAATGAAGCGCTGCGCTCTATTAAAAAAGTGTTAAGTTTTATGTTTTAAGTGAAGGCGTTTTATCTTCTTAACTTCTGGATGCCGGGAACCAGATCCCAGATAAAAAACGAGGGAGCGAAGCGACTCCTCTCCCTAATTTCAAATTTCCAGTTTCCAGTTTCAATTTTGGGAGTGAAGCGATTCCTTCACCCATCACCTATGACCCATTACCTATCGCCCGCTACCTATCACCCATTACCTATAACTCATTCTTATCTCTTACGAGGATCATGTACACATCCATCACATTGGTGCGTGTGGGCCCGGTCATCAGCAGGTCATCGAGCTGTTGGAAAAAGGTGTAAGAATCGTTCTGTTTCAAGTACTGCCGGGCATCCAGATCGAGTTTGCGGGCCCGTTCAATTGTCTGGCCATCGGCAATTGCACCGGCCGCATCGGTCGGGCCATCGGTTCCGTCGGTACCGCCGCTGAGCACGACGATATTTTCCTCCCCATCCAGGGCAACGGCCGCTGCCAGTCCAAATTCCTGGTTACGCCCGCCTTTACCGTTACCCTCAATGGTGACGGTGGTCTCGCCACCGGCCAGTATACAGGCCGGTACGGCCACCGGATGGCCGGTTTCCTGAACCTCTCGCGCCACGCCGACAAATACCTTGGCGATCTCCCGGGCTTCGCCCTCTATCCGTGACGACAGGATTACCGCCGTGTATCCCAGCTTTTCGGCTTGAGTCCGGGCAGCCTGCAGACCCTGCAGGTTGGTTCCGACCAGGGTCCAGTCAACGCGCTCGAATACTGGATCGTGTGCTTTGGGTGTGTCCTGAATTTGACCCTGGATGCCTTTGATGAAATGATCCTTTACCGCCGGTGCAAGCCGGTCGATGATGGCATGGTGTTTGAAAACCTGCCAGGCCTGCTCAAAGGTGCTTGTATCGGCCACAGTCGGACCCGAGGCAATGACATCCAGATCGTCTCCGACCACATCCGACAGGATCAGCGTGGCGACGGTTGCCGGGGCCGCCAGGTGCGCCAGCCAACCGCCTTTCACCCGCGACAGGTGTTTGCGGACTGTATTGATTTCATGAATCGTCGCACCGCAGGCCAGCAGCTGCCGGGTAGTCGCCTGCTTGTCGGCAAGGGTCAGATTCTGAGCCGGTGCCACCAGCAGAGCCGAACCGCCCCCTGAAATAAGGCAAACAACAAGGTCCTTTTGCCCGGCCGCCCCGGCCAGCGCTAAAACGGCTTCGGTACCCCGCACCCCGCGTTCGTCCGGTACCGGATGACTGGCCTCGTGCGTCCGGATATGCTGCAGGGGAACACCGTGTCCATCCTTTATCACAATCACACCATCGGTGATTCGATCACCCAGGATCTGTTCCAGGGCTCTGGCCATCGGCGCCGTGGCTTTCCCGGCCCCCACCACAAAAATATTGTCAAATCGGTTCAGATCGTACCGGCGGCTGCCGATCGAGAGCGTTGCGCCTTTAAGGGTGACATGTTTTTTAATGGCTGCTACCGGATCAACCGCCTTGATTGCGGCGTCGAAGATCGACCGGGCCTCCTGATGCATTTTTCGCAGCATCGGATGCTTCTCCGTCATTTTTCACCTCCGGTTACGCTATTTGCGGGGGATCGTGTCTTGCCAAAATATACATAATAAAAATCCATCTCGGGCTTCAATGGAGCCCTGGAGGCCGAATTTTTAATGGCCCGGATAATGTATGCAATCTGCGGGCTAAAACGGCGTCTGCCAGTAAGTCTTGGGCGAACCTGGTCCAAAACCGCGAACAGTAATGGAATAACTGAAGGCGATGCCACGTGTTCCTTCCGGCACGTCCATTTGCGTGTTAAATGAAACGACCTTTACCGGCCTGCGACCACCGGCCGAGGCGATTCCTTTAGAAAGCAGGATCTGACCGGCTTCATTGATCAAGTTGGCATCCAGAATGAGGCTGTCGAGATTTTTTTGCAGCTTCAGTTTAACCTCGCCGGATATTGCCAAACGCTCGGCATTCCAAGAATACTCATAGTTCATGGTCAAATCGCGGGATTCCCACAGGGCTTTATAGGGTCCCCCTTCCCGCAATTCATTCCGCTTTGCGTCAGGCACTGTGCGGTCGCTTCTGGTCGTTTTGGTGGTGCTGCAGGCAGCTAGCAAGATTACAAAGATCACGGCCAGTGCAATCGCTAATTTTGTATCTGATTTCATAATTATATTCCGTTGGTTATTTTAATTACAATTCTCTTTTTCCATTAATTTACGGGCGAAACACCTCGACCCCTCTATTAAGTCAAAGTCCGCATGCCGGCCGCGGTGGCCAGTGATCAAAATGGCGTCTGCCAGAAGCTGTTGGGGGATCCGGAACCCTGTCCGCTTCCCCGACTGGTGCCGGAATAACCGAAGGAAACGCCCCACGTCCCATCCGGCACCTGCAATTCGGCCTTAAATGGAACTTCCTGAATCATTCGGCGACCACCGGCGGAAGCGATGAACTGATTGTGCGTGGGTCTGCCCGAATCATCTATCAAAACGGCTTCCAGATTGAAATTTTCGAGTCTTTTTTCCCGTTTGAATTCAACCTGGCCTGAGATCACAAGCTGCCCGGCTTCCCGGGTATACTCATAGTTCATGGTCAGATCCCGGGCCTTCCACACCGCCTGGTAAGGTCCTCCGTCCCGCAACTCGATGCGCTTTGCGTCCGGCACCGTTTTGTCACTTCGCGTTTTGCTTGTCGCACTGCAAGCCGCCAGGGCAACCACCAGAATGGCGGCAAAAGCGAACAATCGTATGTTTCTTGAAGGCATATTATGATCCCTGTTATATTTCAATTTCTATTGAGTAAAGATTTGCATGACGGAAATCCATGTCGAGTGATCTCCGAGCGCTGAGCGTTGGATTTGAACTATAAGGGCGTCCGCCAGAAACTCTTGCTGGACCCGGATCCCTGCCCGGTGCCACGGGTTGAGCCTGAATAACTGAAGGCCACCGCCCGGGTTTCGGCCGGCACCTGCATTTCAGCTTCAACCGGTACAACTTCAACTTCCATGCGCCCCCCGGCAGTTGCGATGTTTCTGATGGTGATGATCGTGCCCGACGCGTCCAGCAGGTTGGCTTCGAGATCGAAGATATCCAAATTTTTCGATCGCTTGAATTTCACCTGACCGGACATCACCAGGCGGTTCGGTTCCCGGGTATACGTGTATTCCAGGACCAGATCCGGCGTTTCCCACTGGCCCTTGTAGGGCCCGCCGTCAATCAGCTTTATACGCTTGTTCTCGGGCACGACTTTGCCTTCATTGGTCAGGCCTTTTATGCTGCAGGCTGTAAGGAGTATCAGCGCAATTGTGAAAAAAACAGATGTTTGATAAAATTTTGTTTTCATAATGCGATCCTCTATATTTGTACGTCGTAGTTACTGAGAAATTTTCCGCATTGAACTGCGACCGCGAGCGTACGCCCCGCTTAGCATCTCTCAGCGGTTCGATAAAGCGGCTACGCCCGGCAGCACCTTGCCCTCCATGAACTCCAGCGAGGCGCCGCCGCCGGTGGATACATGCGAAACCCGCTCGGTCACGCCGGCCTTGTTGACGGCTGCGGCCGAATCGCCGCCGCCGATAACGGTCACCGCCCCACGGTCTGTGGCCCGGGCCAGGATTTCAGCCACGGCAAAGGTCCCCCTGGCCGTGTCGGGGATTTCAAAGACGCCCATGGGTCCGTTCCACACAATGGTTCGGGCCCCGCTCAAAACAGCGCGCATGCGGTCGATCGAATCCGGTCCTATATCCAGACCGTAGGCATCGGCCGGAATGGCATCGGCGCTGACAGCCTGCAGCCGGCCGGTTTTTCGCTCTGAAAAATCAAACCGATCTGAAACCACGCAGTCAACCGGAAGTACAATTTTATCCCCGGCCGTCTGCAGCAGGTCTCGGGCCAGACCCAGTTTTTCTTCCTCCAGAAGCGATTTTCCGATCTCCCAGCCGCGGGCTTTATAAAAAGTAAAGGTCATGCCGCCGCCGATCAAAATGTTGTCTACCTTTGGCAAAAGATTGGAGATAACATCGATCTTTCCGGAAATCTTGGCGCCGCCCAAAATAGCGACAAACGGTTTCTCCGAATTTTCCATAACCCGGCCCAGGTAGTCCAGTTCTTTCTTCATCAGATAGCCGGCCGCACACTGTTCGATATAAGCGGTGACCCCCACGGTGGAGGCATGGGCTCTGTGGGCGGTGCCGAACGCATCGTTGACGTATACGTCTCCCAATCCGGCCAGACGTGAAGCAAATTCAGGATCGTTATCGGTTTCTTCTTTGTAAAAACGCAGGTTTTCCAGCAGTAATACGTCACCGTCAGCAAGCGTTTGCACGGCAGCATCAACCTGTTCGCCGATACAATCGTCTACAAACCGGACCGATTTTCCGAGCAGTTTAGCGAGCGCATCACTGCAGGGTTTTAGAGACATCTCCGGCACGCGTTTGCCGTCGGGGCGTCCCAGGTGGGACATGATGATCAAGCGTCCACCCTTCTTTAGAATGTATCGAATCGTCGGCACAGCGGCGCGGATGCGCTCGTCGTTGGCAACCCGACCGCGTTCCAGCGGGACGTTGAAATCGACACGCATGAGCGCGCGTCTGTGCTGGATCTCGATGTCTTCGACTGTGAGCTTCTGCATTATTCCCTCCCAGAAATGAATATGGAAAATGGAAATTTGGTTGACTATCGTGGTATTGATAGCCACGAATTGACACGAATTTTCACGAATTAAATTAGCAAAGAAAACGTGCCTAAACAGTAGACGTTTAGTGACATCTCAGATTTTTAGTCTTTTCTCATTAAACGTTGAATATTGGACATTCGATGTTCATTTTCTCGATAATATTTCCGAACACCTTCGGACAAAAAAAGAGTTTTATAGATTCAAATATTCGCTTATTCTCATTTGGTACCGTGCCTTAAAGGCCTTGTCGATCTTCTGAATCGGATTGGAACCCAGAAAAGCCAGGAGCTCATCCAGTTTGCCTTTGCGCTGTCCGGCATCCGGTTCACCCTTCAGTCCGGCAATATCTGCTTCGATTTCAAAGTACTTCAGCTTGTCGTTCAAAGGCAGCTGCCAGAACAAAAGGAATCCTCTTTCGGGAAAATCGACACCGATTAGCCGGTAGCAGTAATGCATGAAGGTTTTTTCCAGGGTTTCACGGATGTCGGTGATTTTCTGATTTTCGGCCGCCAGTTGCTCCGGTGCGCAGGGCATTCCCAGTACTTCGAAGTACATCTTGATTTTGGGTTCGGTGCCCGACGGCCGAACGGTCATGCGCATGCTGTCGGTTCCTTCCGGGGGGCTCAGGTGAAAAATAATCACGTTTCTGGAAGAGGTGTCGGTAGGCGACAGATGCGGTTGCGGCGGCCCCTGCCAGCGGTCGATTTTTTCTTTCACTTTGAACTCGCCGAATTCATCCACCGCCGTGTTGCGCAGATGATCCATGATCTGCTGAATCTGCTCCATACCGGTAGCACCCAGCAACCGGATCTCCGTCAGATAGTTGTGGCAATATCCATACCGGGCATAGGTATCGGCCAGATCATCGATCAGGGTCCGGTTTTCTTTTTTCAGCCCGGCGGCCCGCTCGGCCAGCCAGATGGCAGCGCCGGCGGCATCCTTATCGCGGCAGTAATTGCCCATAACATATCCGTGGCTCTCCTCGGTGCCCAGGATAAAATCGCCGATGGTCCCTTCCTTTTCGAGCCGATTCATTTCATCCGCGATATATTTGAATCCCACCAGCAGGTCCCCGATGCACTGGACACCGTTTAGCCGTGCAATTTTCGCGATCAGGGATGTGGTGACATCGGTTTTGATAATCATGCAGTTCGAGTTTAAACGACCCGCGGCCTTGAATTTGGATATACCGTAGCGGGCCAACAAAATGCCGATCTCGTTGCCGGTCATAAAAACCCACCGGTTTTCATGGCGCACCATAATGCCAATGCGGTCGGCATCCGGATCGGTGTTCAAGATGATGTCGGCCCCGACCTCATCGGCCGCCGCGATGGTATTGTCAAAGGATTGAATGACCTCCGGATTGGGGATGTTAAACGTCACGTTTTCGAAGGCACCGCTCGGGTTGGCGGTGTTCGGATCGAGATGAAAATCGAATCCCAGATCGGTTAGAATCGGTGAAATGGATGTACGCCCCGTGCCGTGTAAGGGTGAGTACATAATTTTGATCCCCCTATCGTCAGACAGTGACAGGGGTAAAACGGCCTGGATGTACGCTGTGTCAACCGCTGCGCCCACCATCACGATAAGACCCCTGGAAAGGGCCTGATCAAAATCCATGACCCTGATGTCGGTTACCTTCCGGGTCACTTCATCGACCAGCGCCTGGTCGTGGGGCGGAATCAGCTGGCCGCCAAATTCGTCGTAAACTTTTTTACCGTTATCGGTGGGCAGGTTGTGGCTGGCCGAGAACATGTCACCGGCCACGGCATCCAGGTGGCGAATGGCAAATGACAGCTCCGGTGTCGTACGCACGTCTTCAAACAGGTAAACCTTGATGCCGTTGGCGGCATAGACCTGCGCGGCAGCCTCGGCCAGTTGCCGGGCACCCAGATTCATCACCGGATTGGGCAATGTATCAGCATACATCCCTCTGGCGGTGAATTTGCGAACGTCGTAGGCCAATACGACACCGCGCCGGCGGGCCTGCTCTCCGTATTGATCGATCAGGTACTGGGCGTGCCCCTGGGCCGAGGATTGAATGGTCCAGGGGTTGATGCGGTTGGGCCCGATACCGACCAGCCCTCTCCGTCCGCCGGTGCCGAACGGAATGATCTGGTAGAAAGCGTCCAGTAAAAATTCCCATTTAGCATCCCGGATCAAGAATTCGATCTGAGGCACATACGATTCAAATTCGGCTTCAGTCAACCACCGGCCAAGCCCTTCCAGGGCAGCCAGTTTGTACTTATCGGAAACATCCAGCGTTTTGAATCCCGCCCTGGTTGAATCGATGAGCGCTTGGGTATGGGCCATTAAAATCTCCTTTTCCGTTTCAGAAGAATGAATGCTAAATTCTGGGCAAGCTGAATCTTGAATCTGAAATTAAATTCGTGATCATTCGCGTAATTCCCCGGCGATTGAACATACCGGTGTTTATTTAACCGATCAAGCCGCTTCAGCGTTTTCCCCGCTCAGCCAGACATACTGATATGGCATCAGTTCAAATGATTGTGTTTCAAATGGGTTTCCGGTCAGCAGGTCATGGACCGGTGCATTGATACCGGCGTCGGACATCATAAAATGAACCCGCTCGGGCGATACATTGGTCAGGGCGTAAATTGTCTGATCGCCTTTTTGGCGCTTGATTGCAAATATCTTCGGATCAATGTTCAAGATCTCTGAAGCCGCGTTGGGATGAAAGGCAGGCTGTTGCCTGCGGCATTTGATCATCTGCATGTATGGATGAAACACCTTCGAGCGGAAGGTTTCAGGATTCTGCAGTTCTGCCACAACTGAATCAACCATCAGTTTTTCACGGTTGATGGTTCGCGCCCGGCCGGTCTGGCGGACACCCTCGTTCCAGTTGCGGGAGCCCAGCAGGCTGTGAATGTAGGTGGCCGGCACCCCCGGAAGCGCGTACTGGATGGACTGGGATGCCAGGAATTTTTTGGCCTGATCTGATTGCGGATCGGCCAGAATGGCATCCACGTAAGTTATGTTCAATTCATAGGGGCTGTCGGAACCATCCGCATTGCGCCTGGTTGACACCTGCCCGCCGTTGGATTTGACCGCATCGACCAGCAGCGCGACCTCTTCGGGCGGCAGGATACCCTCGAGGGGGCGCACGCCGATGCCGTCATGTGAGGCGGTAAAATTGAAAAATGTCGTCGATTCCGATGCCAGGCGCAGTGTCCCGGCCCAGCGGGATAACTCGGTGGCATCTTCTTTCAAGAATGTATAGAACAGCAATGGCGGCAGGGTGAAATTGTAAACCATCTGGGCCTCATCCCGACCATTGCCGAAGTAACTGATGTTCTCGGCGTGGGGCACATTGGTTTCGGTAATGATGATCACCTGCGGGGCGACGACATCCAGAATGGCGCGGAACAATTTGACCATCGCATGGGTCCGGGGCCGGTGAATGCAATTGGTGCCGACCTCTTTCCACAGGTAGGCGATGGCATCCAGCCGCAAGGCGGTGGCGCCCAGTTTGACATAAAACAGGAGGGCTTCAACCATTTTTTCCAAAACATCCAGACTCCGGTAATTAAAATCAATTTGATCGGCGCTGAAAGTGGTCCAGAGGTGAACCCGGGAACCGTCCTGGCGTTCAAATTCGGTCAATAACGGCAGTGATCTGGGCCGCGTAACCATTGACAGATCGGTGGCCGGGTCGACCTCGATGGCAAACGTTTCGAATCCGGGTTTGCACGCCAGGTAAGACCGAAACCAATCGCTCCGGGCTGAAAAATGGTTGATAACAAAATCGAACATCAATTCGAAATCAACGCCTACGGACTTTACTTCATCCCAGGTGCCTAATTGCGGATTGATCAAAAAGAAGTCGGTGACCGAAAAACCGTCGTCGGACGAATAAGGAAAAAACGGTAAAAAGTGAATGGTGGAAACGGCATCCTTGAGATAGCGGCCGGCAAAATCGGAAAGTGTGGCCAGCGGTTTCTGCCCCTCTTTGATTAACGTGTCACCATAGGTAATTAAGAAAACATCCTTTTCGGAAAAGTAATCCGAGGGCCCTGAATCGGCTTTCGGAATATCTTTGATCAGCGGGGCGAGTCTCTCAAATGCCAGAGCGCCGGTGTGGTTGCCATAAATTTGTGACAGTAGATTTTTTATTCTGGCGGTGTCCGACATCGGTCTTTTCCTTCACCTGTTTTTCGTTTTGTATTGCACCAGTTGGGCCAATTCTTCCCGGGATATGGGCTTGTGGTGCTACGTCATATGGTTACAACCAGCAGCTGGATGCTGACGGGATCAAAAACCAGATGCATGCCGAGGTGTTCGAAAAATCGACTCGAACCGTAGTGAATATTCCAGCGAGTCCGATCGATGTCAAAGTGGGCTTCGGCTGCAAAGTTGCCATCTGCCAGCACACCGACCGTTGCCGGGAAACTGATCTCGGCCGACATGCCTCTGAGTTCCAGCAGACCGCGAATCTGAAAGTTGGGGGCACTGCGCGCTTGATCGTTGATCGATTCGGAACCGCTGATGACAAACCGGGCCTTCGGAAACAGTCGGGTGAAGAAAAAGTCATCCGATTCAAGGTGGGATAAAAGCACCGGCTGCAGTTCGTCTCCTGCCAGATCGACATTTTTAATGGAAGTCATGTCGATATCAAAAGAGCCCTCCAACAAACCAGCGTTTACCGCTAAAGAACCGCTTGATAATTCGAGCGTACCCCAGTGCTTGCCGTTCGGATTGCGTCCGATCCACTCAATGACGCTCTTTTGGAGGTCTACCTGGTAATTACCATCTTCCAGAGCAATGGTAGTGGCCGGATCCAGCGCCTCAGCGGGCACCTCACCCGTCAGCGAATAATCGCAGGCCAACCAGGCCGAAATACCGCCGGTTAAGATGTAAATTTGGCTGTATCGCAGGCGGGTCAATTTATCCGCAGCCGCTGCGGCTTCATTTGCGTTGCTGCTGGTTCCATAGAGCACGACCGGCTTATTGAGGTCGGAAACGATGTTCTCCACCTGACCCGCAAAGGTCACTTCGTATACACACGCATTGTGGGATCCGGGGATACGGCGACGCTGGAATATTTCTACCGGCAATACGTGGATCACAGCCACATCGCGCCCCTGCTGCATCCATTTATGCAGTTCATCGGGGGCTATTTCCTGGAAAGCGTGTTTTTCCGCCATGGTTTACCTCCTGATCCAAGTCTTGGGATTTAACCCGATCGAATAATTGATCTTGCACGGGCGGGGATATCGCCGCGTTGTCCGGCACCTTTAAAGACCGCTATGAGGCAGCAACAGGCACTCATATGGGTAACCACATCTGATGGTTATAGGAACTTGAAAAAACGGAACGTCAGCAGCACCGGATGGGAAGGTTCAGAACCAATATATAAAAAGATGGCGAAAAGTCAAATAATTGGTAGAAATGCAAGCAAGGAAAGCTTGACAGCGCGCGGCCGAGCACTAGTTTTCACTTGTGCTGCGCAGAAACAATTTTGGCCAACCCTAAACGCGCTTAAGGAGGACCCCATGCCAGTTCCCAGAATCGCGATCAATGGCTTTGGACGCATCGGCCGGATGGTGATGCGGATTGCTAAAATGCACAAACATTTTGACGGATAAATTTATTTTCCCGGCGGCGTTGCCGCCGGGAAAATAAATTTTTAGTAATAATATATAGTTAACCCCTTGTTGACACTTAAAGAATCAGGAGTCACACGTATGGATAATGAGAAAGTGACTATTTTTCGCCCCTACCCGTTCGAAGTGGGACAGAAGATATTTATCGAGGCCGGACCGCGCCGCGGGGACTGGGAGGTCATCGGTGTCAGCGACAGGAAACTGACGTTGCGCTGTCCCATCTCCAAACGCGAATTTGAATGGAATCGTTTCTGTTACGTCACAGAAGAAAGCAACGACAGCCCCTGGCCGCATCCCGATTGATCGTGTCGAATTGAATCCCTGTCAAAGCCTCTTGCCATTCTGCCGGCCCGGGGCATGCCCTGCGAACAAAGGGCATGCAACCGCAGTTGCGGGATCCGGGCAACCGTCGGCAGTCCACCGCTAAGCCTCCCAATATCGCTCGGATACAGCCACGCCCGGTTTAACCACGAGATCGAGGGTTTCACCTGCATGAAAATTATTATGACATATTCTCGATAGCGGGTTCCTTGACAAGCCGGCGGTCTTTTAGATAGACAGGGGACTTGATCAAACACTCACCGAGTCGGGGAAAATCGCATGAAAACACTGCTAACCGGCGCCACCGGATTTTTAGGTTCGGCGGTTTTACGGTGTCTGGTCCAGGCCGGCCAGGATGTCCGGGCATTGTTGCGGCCGGGCAGTGATCGACGCAATCTTGAAGGCTTTAAGGTTGAAGAAGCCATTGGCGATCTCTCCGATCCCGCCACTTTTGATGCGGCGCTGAAAGAATGCGATGCACTTTTCCATGTGGCGGCCGATTACCGCCTGTGGGTGCCTGATCCGGACACCATGTACACCATCAACGTGACCGGTACGCGCGAACTCATGCTGGCGGCCCTGCGCGCCGGGGTACAGCGAATCGTGTATACCAGCAGTGTTGCGACCCTGGGCCTGAATGCCGATGGCCGTCCGGCCGATGAGGAAACACCGGTCACATTTAAAGATATGATCGGTCATTATAAACGCTCCAAATTTCTGGCCGAAGCGGAAGTAAAAAAGCTAGTCGACAGTCAAAACCTGCCAGCCGTCATTGTCAATCCGTCAACCCCTGTGGGCCCGCGGGATATCAAACCGACACCCACGGGGCGCATGGTGGCCGACGCCGCCGCCGGGCGCATGCCGGCCTACGTGGACACCGGCTTGAATATCGCCCATGTGGATGACGTGGCGCAGGGACATCTACTGGCGTTTGAAAAAGGATCGCCGGGCAGACGCTATGTGCTGGGCGGCCAGAATCTGACCCTCCGGCAAATCTTCGACCACATATCCCAGATCGCCGGTCGTAAACCACCTAAGATACGACTGCCGCACAATCTTATCCTTCCGGTCGCCTACCTCATGGAAGGCTGGAGCCGGTTGACCGGTACAGGCGAACCCAGGGTTACGGTGGACGGTGTGCGGCTGGCAAAGAAAAAAATGTTCTTCTCTTCCAGGCGCGCCAGAGAAGAACTCGGTTATTCTACCGGTCCGGTGGCATCAGCGTTCCAGGATGCAATTGACTGGTTCGATCGCAATGGATATCTAAATAGATGACGATCTGGCACACTCTGCTGCTTGTACCGGTTTTTCTTTCGGCCGTATTCTGGCTGTTGACCTCGTTCTGCGTGGCCATATTCATGAAATCCGGACAATACGGCACCAGTAAAGCAGACTTGAAGGAAAACGTGCTTCCGGTATCATTAATCAAACCGGTGTGCGGCCTGGAGAAAAATCTCTACGCCAATCTGGCAGCGGCCTGCCGGCAGTCTTACCCTGACTATGAAGTCATATACACTGTTCAGAGCGAAAAAGATCCGGCCCTGGATATCATCGCGAAAGTAAAGACCGATTTCCCGGAACAAGACATAAAGATTGTCGTGGACAGCAATGAGATCGGCGTTAACGGTAAGGTCAGCAATATTTACAACGCTTCCCGGCGAGCCCGCGGCGATGTTCTGGTCATATCTGACAGCGATATGCATCTGGAACCCGCTTATCTTCAACAAATCATTGCGCCGCTGATCAGCGATAAAGTCGGCATTGCCTGCACGCTCTATCAGGCCTGGCGACCTGACAACCTCCTGGAGGCCCTCGAATTGTTGACGTATAATTGTGATTTCGTACCCGCCATGCTGTTTGCCTATATCTCAAAAACATCGATCGCCAGCCCCGGCGCGACCATGGCAATCCGGCCTGACGTCCTTCAGGACGCAGGCGGTCTGCGGCCATTAGGTGACTATTTTGTCGAAGATTTCGAACTGGGTCGACGGGTGGTCGCAAAAGGATATCGAATCGCCCTTATTCCTTATATCGCCAGGATGGACATGGATCTCAAATCGTTCCGTGACTGGTGGCGTCATCAAGTTTATTGGGATCAAAATACGAAATCGGTGAACGCTGTCGGCTTCTTTTTCACACTGCTCGTACGCGGTATCCCATTTGCCCTGCTGTATGCGCTGCTGGGCGGCACCGGTGGCTGGCTGGTCTTAGGTGCTGTCATGGGTCTGCGGATCGCCACAGGTATCGTGAATGCATTGCTGCTGCGGGACAGTGACGGGTTAAAGTCCATCTGGCTGCTGCCCTTGAGGGATCTATTCGGAATTTTTGTGTGGCTGGTAAGCCTGTTGAAAAGGCAAACGCATTGGCGGGGTAAGCGCTACCTGTTGAAAAAAGGTAAAATGGTGGCAGTCAAGTGAAGCGTGTCATTGTCACAGCCGATGATTTTGGCAAAAGCCCGGAAGTCAACCGGGCCGTCATCGAAGCCCATCAAAAGGGAATTTTAACCTGTGCCAGTTTGATGGTCTCCGGCACAGCCGCTGAAGAAGCGGTTCAACTCGCCAGAGCGAACCCGACCCTCAAAGTAGGCCTTCACCTGGTGCTGGTTGACGGCTTTTCGGTGCTGTCCAGAAAAGAAATTCCCGATCTGGTGGATGCAAACCGGCGTTTCGCCCATCAGCCGGCAGCCGCTGGTGTGCGTTATTTTTTTTCCGGCCGCGTAAGACGCCAGGTGGCAAAAGAATGTCAGGCACAGCTTGAAGCATTTTTGGCAACCGGGCTGCCCATGGACCACCTCAACAGCCACCACCATCTTCACATACATCCTACCATCGCCAATATCGTCGTCAGCCTGGCAGGTCAATATACAGTTCCGGCGATACGACTGCCATATCAGGGCCTGCGCACAATGACAAAAAAAACCGCGGCAATGGCGGCCGTCATGTTTCCCTGGGTTGTTAACTTAAAGATTCGCCTGCAAAACAGGGGCATCGCCCACAACCGTGAAATCTTCGGCCTGTACGAAACCGGCGCCATGTCGGAAGAAACCTGGCTGCGGTTGATTCCGAAACTCAAACCGGGAATTACGGAAATCTTCTGCCACCCGGCCACCGGTAACCCGGCTGATAAAGCGCTTCGGAAATCATCGGATCGGCGTTGCGAAGAATTACAGGCACTTCTCAGTAAAAAAGTAAAAGCCCTGCTCGCGCGCGAAAATGCAATTCTGACCAGCTTCAGTAAGGGAATGCTATTTTGACAAACGCTCTAAACGGTCGACGATAATCGGCACCGCCGGAGGGATCCGCGGACTGTCGGTGGTGATATTTCGAATCATTGACAGGTGGGTACCGTCTACGGTCGTGTGGGCAACGCCTTTAAGCTGCGTTGATTCAACCGTCACCAGACCATCTCCCAGACCGTGGGTCATGGCAATCAGGTTATCACCGAACTCATCGACCCATTTTTGATTGTCGTCCGGAACTTTCTGGCGCAGGTCACCCACCCAGCGGTTTATGTCGCTTTCGTTCCAGGGGCTGGTAATGCCGGCGATAATAAACAGTTCGATGTTTTCCGGATGCGGCCGGGCATTCAACCCGGTTAAAAAACGGCTCCCCGGCAGCAGATCGATTTTGGCCTCCCCGGCACCGTCCAGAATACCCCCCAGCCAGTTCGACTCACCGCTTGTTATGCGTGTCATCAGATCACGCATTTCGGAAAACACCCTGAAACGGGCCATTTGCGAACCGTGGTTGGGCGTACCCACCATGATGAGGGCCGTGATTTCCGGGACCCGATCATTTTGGACAGACGCATCAAAGTCAATCGCAGGGCTGGTGAGCATTTCCCGGGAGACCAGGCCGCCCATGCTGTGTCCTACAACGGCAATGCGGTCGATGCCGCTCTGTTTGAGCCCTTTTAAGGCCTCGAAAAACAGCCGCGCCGACTCCACAACCGGCTGATCATTGGGATACTGCATCAGCCAGACGTTAAATTTTTCTGCCACCAGGGCCGGCGCAAGGTTTTGCCAGACCTTGCCGGGGTCATCCAGACCGTGAATGAGCACGACCGTTTTTCGATTCGGATCTGCCGCGGTGGGTGCTCCCTGATCGGCCCCAAAGTAAAACAGCCCGATGGTCTGGTAGAAGTCGGCGGTTTGATCCGGGAACTTATCTTTGACCAATTCCCGGAATTGACGTCGCAGCTCTTTTTCTTCTTCCCGAAAGGTGTTTGTTACCAGATGATACATTCCGAAAAGAAAAACGACCAGGCAAACAATAAGCGCCCAGCGCCTCTGTTTGAAAATATTTGATAGCTTCTGTTTATCCATTTAGACTAGTGATAGTTATAAATCTGTTTTACTTTAAAGGACTTTACGTTGAATGAAAATCCCCCGACCTCTTCTTTTGATAAAGTTAAGTTGATTTGTTGGAATCATTCATTCATACAGTTCGGTGAACTATTCAGCCCACACTATTTTTCCCCGAAGGGGGATTTATAGAGCGTTTGGACCAGGCCGTATGCAAAATCACCGGCAAACTGGAAGAATCCTGAAATCATCTCCAACGGAAGGTTATTATAACAAACGCTCTATTCAAATACCGAACTGAAAAATATACGGATACCCTTCAGGTCCTGGCTATACAACAGGCCGACCCCAAACCGATCCGGCTGAAAAAACCAGAGTTTCTGGGGCTCTTTGGTTCCGACGGCCAGGGCCAGTTCCACCTCTTCTTCCAGAGAAAGGATCCGCTCGACCGGTGGCGGCACCACAAACTCGAGATCGTTGAAATAACGGTAATACAGGATGTGGGGTCGAAAGAGGAGTTGCTGATTCCGGAATTTAACCTTCCCGATGGGGTAATCGACTTCCAGGCCCAGCATGAACCTTGCATAATCGTCCGTTTTGCCGGGTGTCGGTTGATAGCCGGACCACAGCAGTTCGTTGAGAAAACCCAGATCCGCTTTACCCCAGTTAAAGATGTAACGGCTTTTGGCACCCCCAAAATAAATCCAGGCGGTTCTATCAGTGTCAAAACTGGTCCCCCAGCCAAAATTGCCAAATGGTTTGACCGTCCAGCGCTGGCCAATCGGAATCTCAAATTCAACACCGGGCACAAAACTGACGGTCGTCAGCTGCTCGGGAAGGCCATCACCTAAAATTTCATTGATATCAAGCGTTTGCAGACCGAAAGATAGCGGCAGGGTCAATTTGATGCCAATTTTTTTTTCGACCTGCCGGCGAAGATCGATCTTCGGCCTGAAGGTAATCACGAAAGTTTCCTCGCCGGCGACGCGATACGCGCCACTGCCAAAAGCCGGTGCATAGGCCCAGTTATAAAGGTTTCCAGCATCCTGGCCGGCTGCAGGGCCGGGTAAAAAAAAACCGGCTGCCATAAAAACTGAAAATACCAGCGCAACAATTAAAGGGGTACATTTTTTCATGAACTAAAATACTTTCGAGCCCGGCCCAATGCCATAAGGGGGAAATAATGGCGGTAAAGCTGATAGTTGATCATGAATCCACGGCTCAGTTCGGTACCCTGCTGCAATCGGTCCGATAGACCATTGGCGTCCAGGTCGACCCGGGCACCCACACCGTAACCGGGAAATCCGGTGCCGGTGTAATAGCGTTCCTCCCAGGTTCCCTCATCCTGGTGCTCCATCAAATAGTCGACACCGCGTTGAATCGGTCGTCGATACCCGGTTGACCTGACCGCCAGCAAAGCCATGAGTGCCCAGCCGGTTTGCGAGGCCGTGCTGGGGCCCTTGCCGCGCAGGTCCGGATCCATATAGGATGCGCAGGTCTCACCCCAACCGCCGTCCTGGTTCTGCTGGGCGACCACCCAATCGCCGGCCCTGCGCACATAAGCGGCAGACATATCCTCGCCGACGGCCTTTAAAGCCGGCAGCACAGCCCCCGTGCCGTAGATATGATTCACGCCCCAGCGGCCGAACCAGCTCCCGTCCGGTTCCTGTTCAGAGCGCAAGTTAATAACGGCCCGTCTGACAACCGGATGTGCCAGATCAAACCCCAGCAGTCCGAGGGCTTCGACAACATGGGCGGTCACATCGACACTGGGCGGTTCCAGGGTCTCACCAAAATCACAGAAAGGGATTTTGGTGAGCAGATCCTTATCATTGTCCCGGTCGAACGCAGCCCAGCCGCCGTTGCGGCACTGCATGGCCAGAACCCAGTCCAGGGCGAGCCTGATCGCCTTTTCAAGCCGCTCCCGATCCGGATAGATTTCCCGCAACCGCGCTAAAACGATCAACGCCACGGCCGTATCATCCACATCGGGGTACCACAGATTGGCAAATTCAAAGGCCCAGCCGCCGGGAGGACAGTGCTTCACCTTTACCTGCCAGTCACCGGGTGCGGTTACCTGCTGACGCAGCATCCAGTCGACCGCAACCTGCATGGCCGGTGACCGGTGGTAGTCCAGGCCGCATTCCTGCAGGGCCATCAGGGCCAGCAGGGTATCCCAGACCGGTGATTCACAGGCCTGAATGTGAAGGCCGCCGTCCCGTTCATAGGACCAGCTTTTGTTCAGGGCCTCCAGGCCCAATGCCATAACCGGATGTGACAGGGGGTAGCCTTCCACTTTCAGCGCCATCAGGCTGTAAATCCAGGGTGGTTGAATACCGCCCCAGGAGCCGTCTGCTTCCTGGTGGCAAACGATCCATTTCAAACATTTTTTGATGGCCGATTCGCGACCGGGTGCATGCTTGAGCCGATTGTAAAGATGCAGCAGGCGATCGGCCAGCAGGAAAAATCGCGGCCAGGACACCGGTTCACCTTTTTGGGGCAGCGAATAATCGAAAGCAGCGCGGCCGCGGGGAAACAGCTCATCCAGCCTGGCCGCAGCCGGCAGGGGTTTTAGCGGCCGGCGGGCTGAAAGAATTCCCAGAGGCACAATCGTGGCCCGCGCCCAGGAGGCAAAATTGTAGATATTAAATGGAAACCATTCCGGGAAATAGATGATTTCGGGCGGAATATGGGGCGTATGCGCCCAGGGCCATTCTCCGATCAGCGCCAGCCAGTAGCGGGTAAACACGCGGATCCCGGACAGACCGCCATGGGCAAAAATCCACCCCCTGGCCCGGCGCAGGGCATCATCTTCCGGATGCATGCCGGCAGCCCGCAAAGCCGCATAGGCCTCGACCGTTGCATTGATATCGCCCTGGGGTGCATCGTAGTAGATCTCCCAGGAGCCGTCGGAACGCTGCGTGTTTAAGAGCCCCTGCACGAGGCCTCTTTTCTTGGGATCGGTGCGGATACCCAGAAAGTGCATCGCCAGCAGCCACTGGGCTTCGATGCAGGCGTTCGACTCCAGGATCCCGACCCAGAAACCCTCCCGGGACTGGTTGTCATCCAGCCAGTTGAGCCCTTCGCCGATAGCTGTGTCCAGGGCAGAACGTCGGGTATCATCCGCTGAGGTATCAAATGCATCCATTAACAACTACCTTTTGAAACCGGTGTTGGGTGTCTGGTGTTTTGTATTGGGTGTTTTGCAGGTAGTCAACCCTTAAGCGGCATCTGTGGCAATTACGGTAAAAATGGTTTATACGATTAGAACGTTTGTCAAAAGAACGTTCCGTTAGAGATGGTTTCAGGTATCTTTCAGTATGGTCGGTGATATTTCTTACGACCTGGTCCAAACGCTCTAATAAATCCCCCTTCGGGGGAAATGATAATGGGCTGAATGATTTACCTGTCGCACGAGTGAATCATGCCGACGAATCAACGTTATCCCCTATAGAAAGACAGGGGCAGGATGGATTATTAACCAACAACGATAATCATGCAAACAAAAGTCGGTATTGTTATAGCGCTCGCCTCCGAGGCCGACGCCCTGTTTGGCCGGGGAGCCTGGCAACAGGGAAAAGCACGGAGGGTGCGGATCCAGCGGTCAGGCAGCGGCCCGCCACTGATGGTGACCTGCGCCGGGGTCGGCCTGGAGAATGCGCAAATTGCCGCTGATCGATTGGTATCGGAGGGCGTGTCGGCTTTGGCCAGCATTGGACTTGCGGGCGGTTTGTCTCCCGAATTAAAGGCCGGGCACATCGTGGTTGCTTCCGATGTTCTGATAATCGAGGGCGACGAAAGCCGGTGGTCGTGGAAGGCCGAAAAGGCCGTGGCTGAACTTGCGAATGCGGTTCTCAGATCAGATGGCATTGACTTTCGAAACGGAACAATTCTGACAACTCAACAGGCCATATTAACCCGCGACCACAAAGCATCTCTGTTCAAACAAACCCGGGCACTGGCAGTGGACATGGAAAGTGCCGCGGTGGCCCGCGTCGCAGACCGCGCAGATATTCCCTTTTTCGGAATGCGTGCTGTCTGTGATCCCGCCAGCGTAAGTGTACCGGGGGAACTTTTCAACTGCCTGGATCAAAACGGCAACATTCGGATATCAGGCGTATTGCGCGTCCTGGCCCGCCGACCGACGCTGCTGGGCGACATACTGCGGTTGGGCCGCACTTTTTCAATCGCCCGCGCAAAGCTTCAGCGCGCCTGGCAGGTTTTGGTCAAAAAGGGATTGCCCCACGAATTGATTAACGCACGATAGACAGTAGAAAGTGCGAAGTGAGCTAAAGTTCGAAGTGCCTAAAGTTTCGGATTCGCTTCGCTCTGTCATATCTATCAAAAACTTATCCGATTACTCCCCGACCTCTGAAATAACTCGTATTGTTGAATTTGATAGAGCGCAGCGATTCCTTAACTTCGAACTTTAGCTCACTTCGCACTTCGAACTTCTCACGCGCATCTCCTTATTCGTAAAGACACCATTCTTGGCGGTTACCGGTTGGCCCGACGTCTAAGCAACTTCAACGGATGTCTCACCGAATCCAGGACCGCGGAGGGCTCGAAGCCGCAGTGTACCATGCAGTCCTGACAGCGTGTGTCGCCGCCGGCACCATAGCGGGACCAGTCGGTGGTCTCCAGCAGTTCCCGATAACTTGCGGCATAACCGTCGTCCAACAGGTAACACGGTTTTTGCCACCCGAAAATGTTGCGGGTCGGATTTCCCCAGGGCGTGCATTCATAGTCCTGTTTGCCGGCCAGAAAATCTAAATACAGTCCGCTGTGATTGAATACCCAGTTGCGGTCTTTGCCCAACGCGAAGAGGTCCTGGAAAAATTGAATGGTACCGCTGCGGCCCAGAAATTGTTCCTGAGCGGCAGCCGTTTCGTACCCGAAGCCCGGGGCAATGGTCATGCCCTCAACACCCAGCGAGGTGACAAAATCAAGAAAACGGGCAGCGTTTTCAGGTGATTCGCCGTCATAAAATGTCGTGTTGGTGGTCACCCGGAAACCTTTCGCGGTGAGCGACCGGATGGCTGCCACGGCCTGATCAAACACACCTGACTGGCAAACCAGGGCATCGTGCCGCTCCCGCAAACCGTCCAGATGGATATTGAAGGTCAGATAGGTCGAAGGCCCGAAATCATCGATCCGCCGGGCCATCAGCAGTGCATTGGTGCACAGGTAGACAAATTTTTTACGGACCGTCAATTCCCGGGCAATCAGATGAATGTCCGGATGCAGCAGCGGTTCGCCGCCGGCAATGGATACCACCGGCGCACCGCACTCTTCCGCAGCCGTGACACACGCCCGGATATTTAATTTTTTAGCCAGGGTTTCTCCGGGATGGGCAATCTTGCCGCATCCCCTGCACCGCAGGTTACATTGGAACAATGGTTCCAGCATAAGCACCAGCGGAAACCGCTGCCGCCGGGTTATCAGTTGTTTAATAATATATGCGCCGATCCGGGCCTGTTGAATTACGGGTATTCCCAATCCGAACTCCTCCATATCGAACGTGGTTCGCTTCTCTGCCAGTTGGAAACTGTGATATCGGTCAATTTATATTTTGTCGACTTTCGCCGGGCTGGTTTTCTGAAATACGGACGGGAGCCGGTTGTGAGGCGTAGACTTGTGTTTCAGGCAGCGGCAGACCGCGCGCCGCCATGTGGAAAAACATTTTCAGCAAAAAATTGCTTTTTATGGCAGCGTTGGTGACCAGGATTATCCTGCGGGTCGTGTCCCTGGAAATTTTCACGTCCTGTCCGCAGGTATAGTCACGGGTTTTGTAGATATTCTGGAGTGTATAAACCGCCATACCGACCGCCCACATGCAAAATTTCCGGATACCGGTTTCGTGTTTCGGCAACAGCAGCGTATAGGCCAGCGCATTTTCAAGGTGGGCATGGGCAAAACCGATCAGGGTCGACAGGCCTTCGCCAAAGCCCGGTCTGTATTTGGCGGCGGTCAACCCATTCAGATCAAATCCAGCCTGCTGAAACACATCTCTCGGAAACCAGCAGGCCCCCCGAGCTTTATCTTCCCACAAATCCTTGATGATATTCGTCATCTGGAGGCCCTGGCCAAATGAGGCCGCCAGATGCATCAATTTTTCGCGCTTCTGCTCAATTTCACCGGAGTAATCACAGAAAAGACCGGTCAGCATATCGCCGACCACACCGGCAACGTAGTAACAGTAATCGTTCATCTGTGAGAGGGTTTCGAGACCGTATGGATTCTGAATTTTCTGAAATTCAAACATCCCGAAGGACATGTTTTCGACGCATTGTCTGATTACGGCTTGTTTGCGATCGCTGAATTCGAAAAAGGTACGCATCACGGCCGGTGTATTCAGAATGAGCTCATGCTCGGCCGGCAGCGTTTGAGAAGACAGCCGCGGGTGCAATTCTTCTGCAAACTGTTCGGCGGGAAACTTATTATTGACCACTTCAACAAATTCTCGGAAAAATTGTTGCTTCTGGTCAAGCGACAGACCGGCCTCGTCTTCGATCGTGTCCGCAATACGACACAGCAAATACGCATTGGCTACCGATGGCGCCAGCTTTGCCGGCAGCTGGGGAATGGTGAGCGCAAACGACCGTGAAACCTTATGCAGGATCCGGGTCTCAAGATTATCATTTTGCGTTTTTGGGGTCGGATGTCTCATACAATCAAGCTTTGATTGGATCGTGTATACAGGGTCCTGTATAAAGATTTCGATAGCACTGAAACTGAACGATATACCGATATCACTTATCTTATCAACTGCCCGGTTTTCGGGTCTATCAAAAGCTGTAATGCCATATCACCCGTCTGATATTCTCAACGATAGGCCCTGCCCTTCCAGTGCGCCCCGCTTCCGGTCCAGTACCTGATAGCCGACGTCCAGGTCATGCAGATATAGAAAAGGGCGATGACAGGCAACGTTAAAGCCCAGGCCGGTGAACGACCGTAATACTTCAGTACCGGCAGATAGGTCGCAGACATGACACCCAGCGCAACGGCTGAAATCAATTTGGCCATGCTGCCGGGAAAAAAGATCCCGGCCACCGGTGTCCAGAAGACCCCGACCATTGTTAGCGTTGTCAGCAGTAACAACCCGAACGAATAGCGCAGCTGGTAAAATGCCGTGCGTGCGACCATATTCCAGATGGGCGCCAGGCTGTCATATGATCGCAGACTCAGCGCCGAGCGTGTCAGGCCGATCCAGGTGCGATGACCCTGGCGTTTCACCATCCGGGCCAGCGTGCAGTCGTCAATCAGGCTGTGGCGCAATGCAGAAAATCCGCCGATTTCTCTGAGCACCCGGGTCTGTATCAGGATGCAACCTCCGGCGGCTGCCGCAACATTCCTTAAACGCGAGTTACTCAGGCGGAATGGATACAACATTTTAAAAAAATATACAAACGCCGGGATCAAGAAACGTTCCCAGACCGAAATCATCCGCAAGCGGGCCATTAACGAGACCAGCTGCAGATTATCGGTGTTCATTTTTCGAATGAGCGCTGCAATGATACCCGGCTGCAAAACGATATCGGCATCCAGGCATAACGTCAAATCGGTGTGAACGTGTTTCAACCCCTGTTCGAGCGCCCAGAGTTTTCCGGTCCAGCCCTTCGGCAGCGGCTGGCCTGAAACAGCCAGCAGCTTTCCAGAATCGAACTGACCTGCGATTCTGGGGGTATCATCCGTGGAGCGGTCGTTTACGAGAACAACCCTGACATTATCACCCTGGTCGATTACGGCCGCTATGGTTTGCTTTAAAACCGCGGCTTCATTACGGGCCGGAATGATGACCGTTACGGTGTCCAGATCCGATCGATCCTCAGTCGGTGTGGGCTTGCCGGCCGGCCAATCGGCTTCCAGGCATTCACCGGTACCCCACGGTCGCCAGGGAAGAAAATAAACCAGCAGCCATATCGCCGCAAAGGCAGATGAAAATATTATCCAGAACATGAACTCAGGATGCAACGCAGACCGTATTTATTTTACTGTTGGTGGTATCGCACAGTCTTTTAGCGGCTTTTACGATGGCGGCAGCATCGACGCCGTATTTGGCGCGCAGAATCCGGGGTGATCCGTGCTCGACAAAGGTATCCTGTATGCCGACACGCTCTATGCAAAGGCCGTTCAGGCCTTGATCGTTGAAACATTCCCATACGGCACTGCCAAATCCGCCCTGGCGGACATTTTCTTCCACGGTCACAATGCGGGGTATATCGCGGGCCAGGGTTGTCAGCAATTCGGCATCCAGCGGTTTAATAGTGCGACAGTTGACCACCGTGGCATTGAATCCTTCCTTTTGCAATGTTTTGTAGGCGGAAAGGGACTCCTGGACGCTCCGTCCGACAGCCAGAATCAATACATCGCCACCGCGCTTTAAAATCTCTGCTTTACCGATCGGCATTGTTTGAATCTGCTCATCTAGTTCAACGCCAACGGCCGTTCCGCGCGGATATCGGATCGCAACCGGTCCGGCATGTACGATCGCGGTTTTGAGCATATGACGCAATTCGTTTTCATCTTTGGGGGCCATCACCACCATGTTCGGCAGGCTGCGCAGATAGGACAGGTCGAACACGCCCTGGTGGGTCGGTCCATCTTCACCGACGATGCCGCCCCGGTCAATGGCAAACACCACCGGCAGGCTTTCCAGACAGACATCGTGCAGGACCTGATCGTAAGCGCGCTGCAGAAATGTGGAATACAATGCCACAACCGGTTTCAGGCCCTCGGTGGCAAGCCCGGCAGCAAATGTGACCGCGTGCTGTTCGGCGATTCCCACATCAAAAAATCGCTCCGGATAGGTTTGCGAAAATTCCTTCAAACCGGTTCCTTCAGGCATGGCCGCCGTAATGGCCACAATCCTCGAATCATCCCCGGCCAACTGCACCAGGGTTTTGCCGAAAACGCCGGTGTAGCTTGGAATAGCGCTCTTCTGATCGAGGCAGCGACCGGTTTCGATATCAAAGCAACTGCAGCCGTGAAAATAGACCGGGTTTTTTTCAGCCGGTTTGTAGTCACGGCCTTTTTTGGTTTTCACGTGCAAAAGGACCGGCTCATCGATTTTTTTCAAGTTGCTGAGCATATTGATCAATTGATTGAGATTGTGTCCGTCGACCGGGCCGAAATATTCAATATCGAACGCTTCAAAGAGCATGCCCGGCGTAATGAAGGTTTTAAATGATAGCTTGGACCGCTTTGCCAACTGATAGGCGTCGTCACCGATACCGGGCAGGGATTTGATAAATTTGCCGACCTCCTTGACATAGGCCTGCATTTTTTCCCTGGAAAATGCCCGGCTCAATATGGATGACAACGCCCCCACATTGGGTGCGATGGACATGTTGTTGTCGTTTAAAATGATAATCAGGTTCTTTTTCAGATCACCGGTCTGGTTCAGCCCCTCGTATGCCATACCGCCGGTCAGCGCACCGTCGCCGATGACTGCGATCACCCGGGCGTCATCTTTGTTCAAATGCTTTCCACAGGTCATCCCCAGACCGGCCGAAATGGAGGTGCTGGCGTGCCCGGTGGAAAATGCGTCGTAAGGGCTCTCGCTGATCCGGGTAAATCCGGACAGGCCGCGATACTGGCGCAGGGTATCAAACTGCGCCTGCCGCCCGGTCAAAAGCTTGTGCGGATAGGACTGGTGTCCGACATCCCAGACAATTTTATCCTGCGGAACATCAAAAACGTAGTGCAGCGCAATGGCTAATTCTACGGCGCCCAGACTGGGCGCGAGATGACCGCCTTTCTTTGATACCACCTCAATGATACGATTTCTTATTTCAGCGGCCAATTGGGGCAGTTGTGATTTAGGCAACTGCTTTAACCGTGACGGATCGGTTATGGTATTTAAAAGACTTCGCATGATCGTACTCCCGGGTATCAACGTTTTCTGGCGATGATATAGTTGGCAATGGCACGCAGCGGCTCCGATCGGTGATCGAAAGGCGCCAGTGCCAGCAGGGCTTTCTCTATGAGCTGGCGGGCAAACGCTTTAGACGCTTCCAGCCCCATAATCGAAGGGTAGGTGCTTTTCCGACGCAATTCATCCGTTCCAACGCCCTTGCCCAGAAGTGCCGGATCGCCTTCCACATTCAAGATATCGTCTTTTACCTGAAAGGCAAGACCGATGCAAGCGGCATAGGTTTCAAGCTGGCCGATCTGATCTGACCTGCCATTGCCCAGAACGGCACCGGAATATACCGCGGCTTCGATCAGGGCGCCTGTTTTCAATGCATGCAGCTGTTGCAGCGCCGCTTGTGAAAGTGAATTGTTTTCGGCGGCAATATCGCGCATCTGGCCTTCGACCATCCCCTGGTATCCGGCCGCACGGGATATGCGCTGGATCACCGTTAACCACGTGGCGGCTTGACCACTGTCGATATCGATAAATTCAGCATCAGAAAGGATTTGAAATGCCATCGTCAACAGGGCGTCACCGGCAAGAATGGCCGTGGCCTCATCGAACTGAACGTGGCAGGTCGACTTTCCCCGGCGCAGGTCATCGTTATCCATAGCCGGCAGATCGTCATGGATCAATGAATAGGTGTGTATCATTTCAAGCGCGCAGGCGGCCGGCAACGCATTTTCCGCCCGGCCGCCGACCGCTTCGGCCCCGGCCATACACAGAACCGGCCTGAGGCGCTTTCCCCCGGCCATCAGCGAGTAACGCATGGCATCAATTAACCGGCCCGACCGGGATGCCGCCCGGAAATATTTTTCAAGGGTTGTATTGATCTGCGCGCGCTTTGATTCCAGATACGAGGACAATTCAAACATAGAACTCTTTCGATTGACTTCTCTTTCAGATGATTGCAGGCCAGATCACGGTAATAATACCGGCCAGAATAAAAAGCGTTTCGACCAGAAATTCCAGACGGATGCCCGGGAGCAGGTATCTTTTTTTGTAGATACCGAATATGGCCAGCATAAAAATTGGGCAAACTGTCAGCCCGAAACCGAGTGGTGAAACCCACTGAAAAGCGCTGGCGAGCGGCAGCATGACGATCAATGCAACCAGAATGACTTCCAGCGTGCGCATCATCCGCTTTTCTCCCAGTATGATGGCAATGGTTTCTTTTCCGATGAGCCGGTCGCCCTGCATGTCCAGAATATCGAAAAAGGCAGTCCGGACAAAAACAAGGCCGGCAAACCAGCCAAACAGGAGAATATTAACCCAGGTAATCTTCCCGTAAACTGCAAGGGGCGGCAGTATTGCGGCCAGTACGCCCCAGGCAATCGATATCAAGATTGTTTTCGAACCCGGAATGTCCCTGATTCTGCGGTACTTTACTTTTAATACTGCTGATTCCGGCAACAGGCGCAGGTTATATGACATGCCCGTAATGCTCATGCCAAGCAGTAAAAAGAATGGCAAGGTGCCCAGCGTGACGGCGGTCAACAACCCCGCACTTCCGGCAATGACAGCTATTAAGGATAAAGTTAGTCTGTTTTTCTCATAAAAAACCGCCCGATCGGGATCATTGTAACGGTCCGCCTTGGTACCGGTCAGATGGTTTAAAAGATGCATCGACTGCACGTATAAAATAGATATGGCGATGTAGGGCCAGTATTCAGATATGCCCAGCAGCCTGGCACAGGCATAACTCAAACAGCCTGCCCCCAGGGACACATAGATGTTGGTCAGTAGAAGACGACGCTGGATGCCGAATAGGAAAAGACGCCAGCCACGCTTTTGTCTGTATGGCAGTTGCTCCAGGGCGCGATACACTTTTTTGATGATCCAGTTCGGTGTGGATGCGCCGGCTGTGATGCCAATATAGGGTGCATCGGCGAGTTTGTCCAGATCCAGCCCGTCGAAATCATCTTCGGATTCAATGTGATACACAGGTTTACCGCTTTCTTTGGCTATTTCGGCCAGCCGCCGCGTATTGCCGCTGTTATGGCCGCCGACAACCAGTACGGCATCAACCGAGTGAGACAGCTTTTTAATATCGGCCTGTCGTTTTTCGGTTGAGTCACAGATGGTCTCGAATATTTTGTAATGCGGGTGATGGCGCTGCACCCATTTCTGCAGGTCTTCGAAAGACTGTGTGTTCTGTGTGGTCTGGGCAACGATAATGGCTTTTTCGAATCCCGGCAGGCTCTCGAGCTGAGCGGTATCGCCGATCACATGGCCTTTGCCGTTGGCATACCCGAGCAAACCGACCACTTCGGGATGGTTTTGATCACCCAGAATAATGATGGCATAATCTTTTTTGGCGTATTTTTTGATGATGCTCTGGATTTTGATCACACGGGGGCAGGTGGCATCAAATATGTCGAAGCCCGCTTCTTTCAACCGGGTCTTGATATCCGGCGGCACACCATGGGCCCTGATCAAGACCGTGCCCGAACCGTGTTCCGGTATTTCATTAAGAATCCGTATGCCTTTTTCTTCCAGGACTTTCAAGACCTGGGGGTTGTGGATCAGCGGACCAAAGGTGTATATCGGACCGGCCTGTTCAATGGATGTATCCAGGACCAATTCGACTGCCCGGCGCACGCCCATGCAAAATCCTGAACTCTTGGCAAGTAATATTTTCATATTTGCTATGTACGACCCAATAACGGTGTATTAGAAATCCGGCCCTCAGCGTCAGATCAGAAGAGAATTGACCCTGCCGTATAATCGGATCGGTTACGGGTAATATATCCCAATTAAATGTCTCCCCGAACACTGTCAATTACACCTTAGTGGTACGAGCGAATGGACCAACTACAGGCAGCATCGGAGCAATAGAAAAATAAAGGGCTGGTTTTGACCCTATACCTTTATGGCCGGCGGTAAGCATTGTCAACCGAAAATCTTGTCTCCAATGCGTCACCGGCAGGTTCGGTTAAATGCAATTTGTATCCGATATTATGAGAAAAAAGTAAATACGCCGATTGTTTCACCGATCGTCTTACCTGGAAATGCAATCGGCTCAAAACGTAGTAAATCAGGTGGTGGTTAGGTGGTAATTTCGCAAAGGTCCTGCAGTCACCTGAATTTGTAATTCTCCCGATTTTCACTTCGCCGGCATCATGATCAATAATATACGGTCTACCATTTTTGGCGTGCTTAACTAACGCTTCAAGGGCTCAACGATCCGATATCCCTCCCCGATGTCAAAGCCGAACAGCCCATCGTCCAGCACCGGGTTCAGCTGGTGTTCGCTGAACTGATTTTTCATAGTTGAGCCGTCCGGAAAGACCAATTCGGTGGTCTTGAGAATATAGTCCTGGGCGGATACTTCCAACCATATTTTTTCGAGCAACCTGCGTGCCTGCCGGGCGGAAGGTCGCAACTCGAATCGTAAAATGTCGGCCACCTGTCTGGCCGATAACAGCTCGTAGCGCGAGTAGAATGTCTTTTTGTCGCTCGGAAATCCCACTTCCAGCAGCGTTAATACCTGCTTCCAGGCCGGGTCGCTCACCCCGCTGACAGGGTAACGCTCGGCCTGCTTGAGTCTCGGGTAGATAACCATGAGCTCTTCGGCCGACCTTACGGCGATGGTCCGTGGCGGGTCGCCCAGCTGCCAGCGGAACCGGTTCGGCTGCCCGAACCAGACCCGGCCGCTGGATTCGAGTGGCCGGGTAAGTGCTTTAAGCTTCCGAATTTGCACCACATCGGCTGACCAGGACTTGATTTGAGCCTGATGTTCCAGCCATTTGTCCAGCAGATCGGCGGTTGCATCGGCGCTCATAGACCGGGGAACTTCCAGGTGCAGCAAGCCGAGCACACACAAAAAAATAACTGCCGCAGTCGCTGAATATTTGGGCCGCTTTATCGATCGTTTCATAAGGAATCCTGTCTTCTGTGGTGCCGGATACCGAATCCCAGGTACCAGATAAAAAACAGAGGAGTGTCACGACGCCCCTCCCTAATTCCAATTTCCAGTTTCAAACATTGCTGTAGCGCAGCGCCTCCTCAATTCGTAACTCCTAACTCGTAACTCAATTTTAGTCCCTTCGGGCGGAACTACCCGGGCTGGGGAATCGATGCCTGATTGCGCCGCTGCAGCGTTTGCCACCATACCGGTAATAGATAGACGGACGTCAAGCTGATAATAATTATGCCGGCCGCACAAACCCTTCCGAGGCTTGCTACGCCGGTATTGCTTGCCATCCCGAGGGTGCCGAAGCCTGAAGCAGTCGATGCACCGCACAGCAGGATCGCGCGTCCGACAGTCCGATAAACACGCGAAAGATCGCCATTATAGCGTCTCAAAGCGAACTGAATGTGAATACTGTAATCGACCCCGGCGCCAAATAAAAGGGGCAATGCCATGACGTTCATGAGATTCCAGGACCAGTCAAGCATCACCATGATACCCGTTAAGCACAGGAGACTGAAGCAGAGGGTACTGATGCTCAGTACAATTTCACCGACGCTTCGAAAAGCAAATCCAAGCAGCAGGAGCAATGCTACCGCCATGGGGATCAACACCTGCATGACATCGCGTTCCATAACCCCCATGAGCGATTCGCTCAAAAGGGACCAGCCAAACAGTTGGCCGCCGGTTTCAGAGCCGATTTCACCGGCCAACTTCAGCAGATCCTTCTGGGTGGCGGTTGTCGATGCCTCCAGCTTGCCCAGAACCAGTTGTCGTCCCGAATCCCGACCGGCGAACTGCCTGAATACCCACTGTGAACCCGGATGAATGGGCCATACAACCCCCTTGGTTGAGACAAAGCGTTTCCAGGCACCGAAAATCTCATCGGTCAATCGCAGGGCTTCTTCGGTAAACCCGGCATCCAGCGCAGCCTTTCGGGCAGTCGCAAACCGTTCACCCAGCCGGCGTGCACCGGCGCGATTGGCCGCCTGATTGTCGGGTTGCGGCCACAGTGCAACCGGTAAGCTAAACCCGGTCAACAAACCGTCGTCGACCGATCCAGCCAGTATTCTGGCGCTTTCGCCAAGCCGTCTGGCCACATCGCGCTCATCAGTACCGGATATAATCAACCACAAAACATCATCAAACCCGCCGATTTCGCTTTGAACCTCCTCGAGGGCCTCTTTAGCCGGATTTTCCCTGGGGCCCAGATTCCGGGTACTGTAGTCAAGGGTCGGTAAACGATAAAACAGCACCAGCAGTGACCCAACTGCGACGATCAGGGTGATCATCCAGATGGATCTTGATTTCATGATAGGTGCCGGTTTTGATTGACGGTTATCCGCCGATACCGTTTGCAGCTTGCCGATCCGTTCCAGCGGGCCCAGAAAGGCCAGCAGCATGACAGCTGCGGCCACGAGGATGCCGATGCCCACCAGCGTGCCAAGTTGGGTCAGACCGGGCAGACTGCTGCGACCGATCAGAAAGAATGCACCTGCTGTGGTTATTGCCGCCCAGAGGATGCTGGGCGCCAGAACCGATCGATGCTCGCCGATAGAACGGGATGGATCGGCCTTTACCTCCTGGTACAATATGAGGGCGTAGTCGGCTGCCAGTCCCAGTAGAATGGCGGCAAATCCGAGACTCACGGCGTTCAGGGTCCCCAGGACCAGGGCACCAAGGGCCACTGTGCAAATGAGTATAAATATCAGCAGTAACACCAGCCAGATCAAAGGCAGCCATCTGCGGTGCACCAGCCAGAAAAGTCCGGCGACCAGGAGCATCGTGCCCAGGGCTGCCATCTGCATGTCACGCATCAGACCCGAGCCGGTCTGAGCCACAAAAGCGGGCGTGCCGGTGAACCGCACGGTTAACCGGGTGCCGTTTGAATTTGTTTGCTCCCATTGGCGAACGGTATCGGTCACACCGGCCACCCAGCGCCGGTATTTCCAGAAACCGGCCTGTTCAAAGGGCGAGGCAACAAATAAGATCCGAAAACTGCCGTCCGTTGAAGCGAAAGGGTCTTTATTTAAACCGGCCATCGGTGAGGTAACATTCTGGGGCAGGTCTGTCAGGGCAAACGGATCATGACTGAGCCTGGCGATGTCCAGGGGCCGAAAGGATGTGGCCATGCGTTCAAGGGTGTTGTTGAGGGTCTGCTGGTACTGTCCATCCTGTAATTTTTGATTCAGTTCAGCGAACACCTCGGGCGGCTGGTTATACCATAAAAATGCGAGTAATTCAGCCATTTGGGCTGGATCGCTGCGCAACGGACTGCGCCAGATGACGCGCGGCGTCAGCTCGCTGCCTTCAAGTTTTTCAGCCAGGGAAAGGGCCGCCCGCTCCGCCTGAGTGGCATTTTGGGCACGCAACGATATGATCAGCTCGCGTGAGGAACCGAAACTGCGCTGATAGAGTTGGAGTCCTTCCACCATGGGAGAGTCGGTCGGCAGCAGATTGAAAATATTCACGTCGATATTCAGCCGCCATAATCCGGCCAGCATAAAAATTCCGACGGCCAGTAACATCAATACCTTGGCTCGTTTCATGGATCGATCACCACCAGTATCTCTTCACCGGTTTTCCGATTTGTCAGCGACAATCTGCCGGCTGAATGTTCCGGCATCTCCCAACCCCCCGGTGCAGCAGCACCTTCGAGAAGATCCGGCACTAAAAACCAGACAAATCGTTGCGGAGGACTGCCGCGGCCGGCGTAGGAACGTCCCCGTTCAATAAACTCCAGCTGCCATAAAATACCAGCGGTCCGGGCGGTAAAAATTGGAAATGGCGGTTTGGAAAAATTGATCAGCACATCGCCGTTCACGTGCCGGGCCGCAATCAGATCACCGGCCAGGGTCGGCTTATCGGCCCCGGGCTTCCAGAGCGCCTGCCCGTTGTAAACCTTCCAGCCCGCTGCGGAAAGATCCACCTCGGGCAGTGATTTAACCGTAACACAGCCGGCCATGCCTGCCATTAGAAGCAGGCCTGCCAGAAGGGCTCTTTTAGTGCGGCTCGAGCGGATACCGCAGGCTGGCAAGAAGATCCATGATTTAAGGTTCATGAGATGCGGTGTAAGGTTAAAGGTTTAGGGTGAAAGGTTAAAGGTAAAAGGTTTAGGGCTGTTGCGTCGCTGCGCGCCAACACAATTTGAAACTCGAAACTGGAAACTGGGACGTAGAAGCGCTTGGGCGCTGACTTTTTTTATAATTGACTATGAGCTATCAGCTATGAACTCGAGCCGCAGGCGAGTCATCCAAAGCCTTAAATTCCCCAAAGCACCCGGTCTCCCGGTCTCCCAGTCTCCCCGTCACACGCTCGCCCCGTCACCGAGTCTCCCAGTCTCCAAGTCCTCCCCCAATCCGGCATCCGGTTTCACTTTTGAACCGACGTGAATACCGGAAAGGGCTGCCGCTTGTCAAGACATGGCGGAAAAAAGTGATGAAGAATTGTTTCTATCTTTACCGACAGTTTGATCGAATCCGAAGCGGTCGAAAATGGACTGGAATTTGGACAGAATCATTTCACGGCTCAGTCCCAGCTCATGCAGTGCATAACGGTGTCTGCTTTTATAACGACGGGATCGGGTGGTCTCGGCCGACAATACTGCGGCAAATTCAGGGGACATCTCGAAACCAAACTGAGCATAAATCTTTTCAACGGTGCGTCCGGGATCACAGATCATCTCATCGTAGCGGATGATAATGGTGCTTTCTGCAGGTGCTTTTTCCAGCCGTTCGAGCGGATAGCGGTACCAGTGATAGGCCATATCAGTTATGTAATCGCGCAATCGGTGATCATTGACCGGAATGCCCAGAATGCGCCAGGAAAACATCATCATGCTGACATAGGAAGGAATCACCTCCAACGGATTGCGAACCAGAACCACAAATTTTACATCCGGAAAATACTTAATCACAGTATCCACTTTGGGTGATAAGGCCGGATTTTTCGCAAGGTACTGTCTGGCCGTTCGGCTGCGGCAGACTCGGTCGGCGTGCAGGTGGCGTTGAACACAACGCCTGTAAAAAGCCATTATACGCTCTCGTTGCCTTTCAGGCAGTTTTAGATCGAAATAGGTATACGGCCGGGCCTCTTGAAGAATTCCGGCCGATAAACCGATCGTCAGAGCCGACCAGATATGCAGCAGAAGGTAGTCGTCTTCTTCCGGTTCGCGGAGTGAGACAGCGTGCATCACGTTTTTGGCGTGCCAGCCTTTTTCGATTCGTGTCAGTTTTGCGCTGATCCAGTCACCGAACCGCTGGAAGGCTGCCGCCAGCCCTTCGATTACCTTACGCTGGGTTATGGAGGGGGCGATCAGAATCTCCCACATCTGCATGGTGGAAAACCGTCCAATGTCTCTGGACAGCAAACGGTGGAGAAAAGTAGTGCCGCTGCGAGGATTTCCGATTATAAATACAGGCGATCGGGCAACCTCGCGACGGTAGTTTGGATACCGGATGTTATCGAATAACAGCCCGACCCAGACGAATATCTCGAGCAGGGGAAAAAACAGAAAAAACGCCACCAGTATCGCTATCCTCCGCGGCGTCCAGCCCGAGCCTGAAAGCCAGAGATAGAGAAACCGGAGGAATCCTCGGAAATTGAAAACCATTAAACGCCAACCCCTCTGGTGGGAACTGGAAATTTGAATCCACCATTGTTCGATCTGTAACTCAAACCTTACTGACCATAGGTCGCTATGAATGCAACGAATGTTATGCCTTGCGTGTCCTGCATTATAATCGATTGGTTGCCGAGTTCTTCTTGGTGTGCGTTTGGATAAGATCGTCAATAGACATCCAACAGTCGGCCCATCGCAACCCGAACAGGTCCCGGTTTTTTAAGGTGTCGGGATTGAATGCCCACATCATCATCCAGCCATGCATCTGTTTGCCGAGTAAGCTGAAAAATCTCCGGTAACCATGGTGAGGGTGTACGGCAAAGCCCAGTCGCGTCAACATTTTTTCCGCCGGATAACTGTCTCCGACTAAAAAAAGCGGCATCAGGCCCCCGACTGCCTGAACGCCCGACATACGGGGATCCTGTTTGACCTGGATGGCCAATTCGGTCAACGAATATTTAAACTTCCGGAACCCTTTCACTGACTTGGCCACAGACATGCCTTCGGTCGTAATGGATGGAATATGATCGTTCCAAAAATGCAGTTCAAGAATCTTCACGCCGGCCGCAACTTTCCCAGCCGGAATTATGAGATCACGGTTGGCCCGGGCAACATGCACGCGAAACATACAGTTCGGGTGATCCGAATACTCAAAGATACCCTGCTTGCGCCGCAGACGGCTGTCCAGACGCCGTATCATCAGCCGCAAAAAGTCGGTTAACCAAATGAAATTAAATAATTTATTGCGTTCCTTGCCCTTCAGCCACATAGCGCTGATCAGGATGTTGAAAATAATGAACGTCCCGAGGTAAAAACCCAGCAATATGGCCCGTTCGCGGCCGCTTGCCAGGAGCAGGTTGGCAATAAAGTAAGTGTGGATCAGGGTGGCCGGTATGAGACCGACGATGGCGGCAGTTAAAAAAAGAGCCGGCCGCACCCCGGCCAGGGCGGCCCCGAAGTTAACGACTGCAAACGGGAGCGGCAGGAATCGGGTCTGCACCAGCGGCCAGAAACCATGGCGTTCGAAAATATCTTCTGCCCGTCGCAGGCGGTCGACGGCGATCCGGATGACAAAGTCCCTGCCCAATAGCTTTGCCACCAGATAGCTGCCGGCCGCACCCATGCAAAGTCCGGTGATATTGTAAACCGACCCGAAAAAGGTGCCAAAAAGTGCGCCGCCCACCATCAGCGGCCCGGGAGGCAGCCCCAGTATCGCCAGCAGGGTGTAAAGACCGATCAGCAGCAGCGGTGCCCACCAGACGCCGCGCAGCTCGGTTAAAAACGCCATCAGGTTTTTTTCAGTGAGCAGATCGCCCAGGGACGAGAAACGGACCAGTGCCAGGCCGGCCAGGACCAGCCCGCAAAGGGCGAGCAGACGCAACCAGGTCGAAAGTGGTATTCTTTTCTTGAATATCGGCAATGGTGTCATCAAAGGCACTATCGTTTTTAAAAGCAAGGCGGCCGGGGGTAACTTTCGGCACCGCTAATATCCGGCCTGCCTTCGGGCGCCTCAACCGGCTGCGGTCGACCAAAGTTGATCTGCAGCACGCCAATGCGGTGCTCGTCCCCACCGCAACCCAAACCGGAATCCGTCCATATCTGATAACAGGACCGGAGCATCCTACGTAATCGGCTGCCGGAGTGTCAACCCTTAGGTTGCATATCCCGGGTACCCATCAGATTTCTCTTGATTTTAAAACGGTTCTCAGTTTAGGTAACAGCATTTTACCGCATCATTGTAGCGTAAATCTGCAATATGTCGCTGACACGCCGCCCCCGGACGGATTATACGCCGCTGGCAGGATGAAAGGTGTGCGCATATTTGCGTTCACCTCCGCTTTGCCGCTTGACCAACCGGTCACAATGCTTACTAAACAGAGGTTGGTGCGCACGAGTTGCTCTTGATAAACGGTTCAGGGGCTATATCAGGATATGAGGAAGGCACCATGCGAATTATTTTTTCGGCAGGCACATGGGTGGGCTTGATTTTTTTTATCCTCCTGGGTTGCGCCGGTACAAACGTGCAACGTCATAGAGGTATTGTAATACACCAGACCGAGAACGCCGCGGGGTTGATGGTTGGATTTCCACCGCCACCCGACAGGCGTGTTTCGACCGACAACTGGCAAAATACGCCCTACAACAGCTGGGGATTTTTCAACGTCAGCAAATTTCTTCCGACGACATCAATTTCGCGCGGTTTCAAACCGACCAAAATCCTGATTCGCTGGACCAAAAATATAAATCTGATCACTTTTGACGACCGCGAGGGCAATCTGATGTCCGTCGGCCAGATGCTCAAAGCCACGCATACGGACGGATTCATCGTCATTATAGACCGCAAAATCGTAAGTGAGCAGTATTTCAACGGGATGCCGCCGGCCGCGCGCCATATCATCTGGTCCTGCTCTCAGTCAATTATCGGATCCCTGGTTGGCGTGTTCGTAAACAACGGTCAGCTGGATCTCAACGCCAGCGTCGCGGAATATATTCCGGAACTGGCCCGCAGCGGTTTTGGCGATGCGACCCTGCGGCAGGTCCTGGACATGCAGGTGGCCCTCGACTATTCGGAAGACTTCAACACCGATGCGGCTCCCAATGTACGCCAATTATATCGGGCCGCCGGTTTCGGGCCGGCCCGGACCCCGGAGGAGAATTCCATTTACGATTTTCTCCCGACCATTGGCAAAAAGGGGGAACACGGGGTTGTATTTCAGTACGCGACACCCAATACCGAAGTCCTGGGCTGGATCCTGGAGCGGGTCAGCGGCAAGTCTCTGGCACAACTGCTCAGCGACCGAATTTGGGCCCGGCTGGGCGCCGAACGGGATGCCTACAGTGTCGTGAATCGGGTTGGCAGCATGTCCCCGGGCGGCGGAATAAACCTGACATTGCGAGATTTTGCCCGATTCGGGCTGATGCAACAATCCAACGGCCGGTTCAACAACCGGCAGATTATCCCGGATACCTGGATTAATGGCATCGAGTCAGACGCAAACAAGTCGGCCTTTAAAAAAAGCACGGCCGCCCGGCTATTCCCGCAGGGTTCCTACCGCAACCAGTGGTGGGTAACCGGAAACCCGCACCGAGCCTACATGGCCATAGGGATCTACGGCCAGTTTCTCTACATCAATCCAAAATCGAAAATTGTGATCGCCAAAATGTCATCTTATCCCAAACCCGTAAATCCGGAATTTACATTCATTACCCTCAAAGCGTTTGAAGCGATTTCCAGTTCGCTGGAAAAATTATAAATCCCAACCAATCCAGAAAAAGAACCAGAAGGAGAAAATCAGATGAGAAAAGTGTTGGAAGCGAGCATTATCGTGCTCACCTTGGTATGCCTACTCGTATCGGCCGCAAATGCCGGACAGGTGATGGATCGCATCTTAAAGAAAGGTCAACTGAACGTAGGCATAACCGGCACCCAGCCGCCGCTGAACATGAAAGACAAAAATGGCCGAATGATGGGCCTTGATGCCAACCTGGCTGAAATGATAGCCGGCAATATGAACGTAACCGTTAACTTTATCACCATGCCCTTCTCCCAACTGTTGCCGGCGCTGGAATCCGGCAAAGTCGACATGGTGATCTCCAGTATGACCATGACGCCCAAACGCAACTTGAAAGTGGCTTTTGTGGGTCCGTACTATATATCCGGCAAAGGTATTTTAACCAAATATGACAAAATTGCCGCATTACAGGATCCGACCGGATTGAACAATCCTAATTTCAAGGTGGCCACGCTGAGGGACTCCACCAGTCAGATGTTTGTGGAAAGAGCGGCGCCGAAGGCTAAATTGCTGACGACCAAAGAATATAAGGAAGCCGTCAGCTTGCTGATTGACGGCAAAATTGATGCGGTTGTGGCTGATTTTCCCTTTTGCGCTTTCAGTGCACTTCGCCACAAGTCCAAAGGGCTGATCGCCGGACAGGCGCCGTTGACATTCGAGCCGCTGGGGATCGCCATTCCGGAAGACCCGCTGTTTATCAACTGGATGCAGAATTTTCTGGGCGTGCTGGACGGCACCGGCCAGATGAAGGCAATGGCACAGCGCTGGTTCCAGGACGGGCGCTGGATGAAAGATCTGCCCGCGGAGTAAAGAAATTCACAAATTGGTAGTGAATAATTTGGACCAACATCTTTGTTTCGAGGATAACTAACTGTTGCATGTTCCGGAAGTATTCGGCAAACCATTATCCTCAATTTTAAGGTTTAATTAAGGTCACATCTCGTGGGGGCGGGGTTTTTCCCCATAAGCGCTAAGTTATTTTGCTAAAACCACTGGTCCCGTCAAGCTCGTATCAACTTGGTGCCGATAGTAACATTGTCCAGACTGAACATCGAACATCGACTGTTTCACGGCGACAAAATTAACTTAGCGCTAATGGAGTTTCCCCCCGCCCCTGCTTTAATTGTGGGTCTGCATTGATTCGTTGCAACCCATAACAACGAAGTGCTCTTTACAGTAATTAATTGTGGCAGCCCCCGGCCCCGCCGCCACAGGTTTGTTGCTGGCTGAACTGCGTCAGATTGCCGTTCAAAAGGGCCTGCACGGCTTCACCCACTGTCCGGGCAGGGCCCCCATGGAACACCTCGATCCCCACCTGATTAAACCCCATGAGGGGGTGCATCCCCATACCGCCAATCAGGATTCAAAAAAAATATGTATTACGAGCATATGCTCGTTTAAAATACATTTAACCGGCATGCTTGTCAAACTTTTTTGTGAGCATATACCCATTAGGTCCATTATGTACAGAATGCCGTTGCTTGACATAAACGGTGTTCAGGAATTATGGTTATGGCACTTTGAAAGTTGTCTTGGCCGGAATCGGATCGGAACGAACAACCCACCGGAGGGAAACCCGAAAATGGTTAAAGAAAACCAACGCACATCCAATTTGATTGAACGACGCTCAGGCGAGGATCGGCGTAAGATCTACAGTTTGAAATATTTCACGGACGGCGGTCGGGAGAGAAGATCCGGCATAGAGCGACGGATGCCGGCAGAGCGCCGGGCCGACTGCTTCAGGGTCAGCAACTGGTCGAGTGCATGTGACTATGACGACCCACCGGACGACGAGGCTTAGATGTGCAAAAAATCAGTCAGGCAGATGATATGTATTACGCTTGCAACGATCGCATGGATGTGGTCGAATTCTGCCATGGCCATTGAAAAAGCACCCTATACGGTTATCGAAAAAGAAGCTGACTTCGAACTTCGCCAGTATGCCCCTCACATCGTAGCGGAAACGATTGTCGCCGGTGAGTTCGAAGCGGTCGGCAGCAAGGGGTTTCGACGCCTGGCGGCATTCATCAACGGCAAAAACCGCACGAAGGAATCCATCCCGATGACCGCTCCGGTCAATCAGGAATTCGAATCTGAAAAAATTGAGATGACAGCACCGGTCAGCCAGGAAAATGTCGACGGCAAATGGCGCATCACCTTTTTAATGCCGTCCAGATACAGTTTGGAAACACTGCCCGAGCCGCTGGATAGCCGGATTAGGCTAAAAGAAGAACCGGAGCGGGTCGTTGCGGCCATTCGGTATTCCGGCACCTGGAGTAATAAACGGTATGCTGCCAACGAAGCGCGTCTTTTGGAGATAGTCCGGCAGCGCAAACTGCGACCGGTCGGTAAACCTGTGTGGGCCCGCTATGATCCACCCTTTATGCCCTGGTTTTTGCGTCGCAACGAAGTGCTGGTGGTTGTCGAACGCTGACAGGCTTTACCCCATCCCACAAACGTCCGGAGATTACTTTTGGGTGTTGGCGGCGTCCGCTATATGGACCGACGTCGCCCTTGCATGCCACCGATCATCCGGCTCGTTCGGTTTGCAAAGCCGCCCGAGGACAACCCATGCCCAACGATCAGACAGCTCAGGACGCCATTTTAGGAGTTGATGACAATCCGACAAACCTGCAGGTGCTTAATGGTCGGTAATAGATCAATTGTTTTTTATTCGACGTTGGATGTTCGATGTTCGATGTTCGATGTTCGTCTTTTAAAAAGATCCTTCCTAAATCACCCCACCCGCGTCATCATATTATTTATCTCCCTGCTTGCATTTACATGGTCACCGGCCCTCATCCAGGCTCAGGAACGGGCGATTGCACTATTTACCCCAAGGCAAAGTGAACTGTGGAACAACATCGTATATTTTGCTCAGGATGCAGCCGCTGACCTGGATATACCCCTGATCGTCTACCATGCCGGGGATGATGCGGACCGGATGGTACAGCAGGTTGAATCAGCGCTGCGCCGGGGTGTCGATGGCATTATTTTTTCGGCCTTTCGGAACTCGGGGGAAAAAATACTGCAGATGGCCGACCGGTCCGGCGTGCCGGCTATACTGATCCATTCCCCGATTCTGGATACGGATCATCGGCCGCGTGTGAAGTACAAGCTCTGGATCGGCAGTGTGCTTCCCGATAACGAAAAAGCGGGCACCGACCTGATCCAACAACTCATCGAGGATGCCACCCGGAGGGTTTCAGCGCGCGTGCATATTCTGGCCATAGAAGGTAATCCCCGGGACGAAACATCGATTTTGAGAATGCGCGGTCTGAACGGTTTTCTCAGGCACCAGGAAGATGTGGACCACGTAAAGATTGTCACCGGTAAATGGGACCGTACCATTGCCTATGAACAATTCAAAAACCATTACCGAACCCACCCCGAAGTAAATATTGTCTGGTGCGCCGATGACAACATGGCCCTGGGTGTCGTCGCGGCCGTCAAAGACCTGCCAATCAAAAAGAAAATCATCATTGGCGGGATTGGCTGGGATGCAGATGCACTGCTGGCGGTTGAAGATGACCGGATGCAGGTGAGCATCGGCGGCCAATATCTGGAAGGGGCCTGGGCCATTGTGTTAATGCACGATTATCTGCACGGGTCGGATTTTGTCAATGAATCCTCCCAATTCAAATCACCCATGGTGGGTATTTCACGCGCCACACTGGGCAACTATGCTCCGGTAATCAATCTCGATCCTGGATCGATCGACTTTCGCCAGCTTTCTAAAGTGCGCAATCCGGCTTTGAAATTGTATCAGCTGGATATGCAAGCCATCGCTGAAAAGTTGGCACCTGCGGCGGCGACGCTTGAACTGACGGATCTGGAAAAAACCTGGCTGGCGGAACATGGGGAGATTCGCCTGGGCATAGATCCTGCCTGGCCCCCGTTTGACTACATTGAAACAACCGGCGCCCATGCCGGCATCGCTTCGGACTATGTCCGTATACTGAACGAACGCTTGAAATTGAAAATGGCCCCGGTCAGGGGTCTGGTCTGGTCCGAAGTTCTGGCGAATGCCAGAGCGGGGAAAATAGACGCCATCGCGATATTGGCCAGGACGCCGGATCGATCGAAATACCTGACGTTCACCCGCCCGTATATCAGTTTTCCCATGGTGATTGTGACACGCAATGATGCACCTTTTATCAACGGCATCCAGGATTTTGACGACTATCGCGTAGCTGTAGGAAAAGGTCATGCCAGCCAGGAAATGATCGAACGGAATTTTCCCGGTACCCGGCTTTTTGTGGCAAAAAATATCGACGAGGCTCTGAAAGCCGTAGCCGCGAAGAGAGTCGACGCATACGTGGACAACATCGCCTCGATCACCTACGCCACCCAAAAACTGGGGCTTACCAATCTAAAGGTGGCAATGACGACGCCCTGGAGCATGGACCTGGCATTTGGTGTTCGTAAAGACTGGCCCGAGTTGGTCACAATTCTGGATAAATCGCTGCTTTCGATCTCCGCCTCTGAAAAAGCGGGCATTCATAATCGCTGGATCAATGTCCGCTTTGAGCGGCGTATCGACTGGAAGCTGGTAGCAGGTATGGTTATTCCGATCTTACTGGTTGGAATGACCATCGTAACCGTATTTATCAGATGGAACAGGACTCTGGCAAGAGAAGTCTCAGAGCGTGTAAAGACCGAGGCCGCCCTGAAACAAAGCCGGGCAAGCGCACGCGGACTGCTGGACGCCACCCAGGAATCACTGCTGCTGCTCGATTGCAATGCAACCATCATGGCAGTCAACCAGACAGCCGCACGGAGATTTAACCGGCAGCCCTCCGACCTGACCGGGCGGAATCTCTTTGAACTGCTGCCGCCTGAAACAGGTCAATCAAGAAGACAGCATTTTGAAAAGGTCCTGCAGACCGGACAACCGATCAGTTTTGAAGATAAACGGGATGGTATCATCTTCCGCAACCACTACAATCCGGTCAAAGAAAAAAGCGGCGCGATAGCCGGTGTAGCCGTGTTTGCCCAGGATATCACCGAACACAAAAAAGCCGCCGAAGCCATTAAGGCCTCGGAGCAGAATTTATCCCAGATTATCGATTTCTTGCCGGACCCGACCTGGGTTATCGACAATGAAGGCAAACTGGTGGCCTGGAATAAAGCGGTCGAAAAACTCACCGGGAAAAAAGCACCGGATCTGATCGGCAAGGGCAACTACGAATATGCCCTGGCATTTTACAATGAACGGCGCCCAATCCTGATCGATCTGGTCCGTGACTGGAAACCCGGATATGAGAAGGAATACATTTCAGTCAGAAAAGACGGCGAGCACCTGATATCGGAATCCTTTCACCCCGGGTTCGGTGACGACGGTATGTTTCTTTCGGGGGTCGCGGGACTGCTGTATGATCCAGAGGGCCGGCCGGCCGGAGCGATCGAATCGATTCGGGATATTACCGCCCAAAAACGTTTCGAGAAAGCCCTGCAGGAAAGCGAAATCAACCTGCGAACGATTCTGGAAAACTCTCCGCTGGGCATCATCCGCTTCAGCAGCGATGGTACGATTCTTGACTGTAACGAAAAATTCAGCGAACTGATGGGTTCCACCCGTAAAGAGCTGATCGGGTTCAACACGCCCAAAGAAACAAGGAACGACCAATTGCGCGAAGCACTCCTTGAAGCCCTTGCAGGCACTCAATCTGAATTTGAAGGCGAATATACTTCGGTTACCGGCAACAAGACAACGACGCTGCGCATCGTGTTTAATCCAACCGATCCGGGAAAATCGCCGACCGAAGTCATCGCAACCCTGGAAGACATCTCGGTGCGCAAGCAAATGGAAGCAGAACTGCTGGAAGCCAAAACCATTGCCGATGAAGCCAACCAGGCCAAAGGAGATTTTCTGGCCAATATGAGCCACGAGATCCGCACGCCGATGAACGCGGTTATCGGCATGGCCCACCTGGCGCTGAAGACCGAGCTGACGACCAAACAACGCGACTACCTGAACAAGATCCAGTCTTCGGCTAATGCGTTGCTGGGTATCATCAACGATATTCTGGATTTCTCCAAAATCGAAGCCGGCAAAATGGATATGGAGTCCATCGATTTCAACCTGGATGCGGTTCTTGACGACCTGGCCAACCTGATCAGCGTCAAAGCCAGGGAAAAAGAGGACCTGGAGATACTCTTTGCGACCGGCCATAATGTACCCCGACAACTGGTGGGTGATCCGCTGCGTCTGGGACAGGTGCTCATCAATCTGGCTAACGAATAAGGATAGATTGTGTGAGCGAAGCGAACCACGATCTTATCCTGTGGTTGGACAAGCCCGATACGTGGGGTCCGGTTCTTATATAAGCAAATATCTTTTTTGACAGTGAG
>Ga0126335_1000074_pt1 | contig 43633 bp, 48 predicted proteins | sample OlaspJWI45metaG_FD_108409 | JGI IMG/M metagenome (GOLD analysis project Ga0126335, IMG submission 108409) | Marine gutless worms symbiont microbial communities from Oahu, Hawaii - Olavius sp. 1 OAHU.JWI-45 metaG | ecosystem: Host-associated > Annelida > Digestive system > Unclassified | place... | reverse complement strand
GATCGTGGTGGTAAGTACCAGGGGCAGACAGGGGTGACTTTGCCAAAGGCTTGATATCTGTCACTTGTCATTGGTCATTTGTTCAAGAACAAGTGACAAAGGACTGATGACAAGTAACTAGTTCAAAGACTGTATTTTCAATACAGCCATCTCACCATCTTTATCAGGTTTTTCCATTCGTACCATTAAATAACCAAGGTCAGGCGCAAGCCAGAGAGTTGCTTGTTTATCTTTTCGGCCGCGCTTGTTTCTGGAAACCTTTAAGGTGCTGATATTACCCAGTGATGTATCAATAGACTCCTTACCAAGGACCTTGTAGTCATAGGTTTTCAACTTGCCGCCATCGGCGACCGGGAAACTGGCATCAGTTTCAGATTGCGCCAGATGTGCCATGAGCGCCAGGTTAATGCTGAGCTTGTCCTGGGTGGTATCGGGTATTTCCATTTGCCAGGGATCACCATTGATGTTGTTAGTTACTTTCATTTGTTGCCAGTCAAAGGTTAGATAGACATGCTTTTCCTTGCCGGATCGGTCATAACGATAGGTCAGTACCTTGACGCCATCAAACCAGATCCAGTCACTTTGTTCGGTAACAGTGATACCCATCATGGTGGCAACCCAACCCGTAGGCTCTGAGGTGCTTTGATACAACCAGTGGTTGTCGCTGGTTTTGTTCAAAGAAATATTGGTGTGTGCAATGATGTCATCATCATGTTCAACAATATATTGTGCACGAAATGGTTTTAATGGATTGTCATTTGCAGTGACGGATCCTGAGAATGTCAGTATTGCCAGCAGAATCAGAAATGTTGTTTTAATTGTCATTAAGCGACGTGTGCAGGGCTTTCTATAGTTAATGGTGTGTTTAATGTTTTGTTGTCGAACGTGATGCTCCTATCAGTATAGACGATACGTTGCTGGCAAAGTAATTGTATGACATCAGGATATAATTGATGTTCAATCTGATGAATCCTTTGTTTGAGTTGCTCAGGCATTTCATCCGGTTTCACATCAATCTGCCCCTGCATGATCACCGGGCCATCATCAAGCGTGGGTGTGACAAAATGCACACTGGCCCCATGCAGACTTTCACCTGCATCAAGTACTCGCTGATGTGTGTTGAGTCCTTTGTATTTTGGTAACAATGATGGGTGAATGTTAATGAGTTTTCCCAGGTGTTTTTCAACCAGCGAATCACTCAATATCCGCATGAATCCGGCCATGATAATCCAGTCTGCCTGGTAGGATTCAATACTTGACTGTAGACGTGCATCGTAAGCTTCTCTAGTTTCCCCTGGTTCGGGGATGATGGTGGTGCTGTCAATCCGATGTTGCGCTGCACGTTGTAAACCGAATGCATCTGCCTTGTCGCTAATAACCCCCACAATGCTAGCGTTAAGCTGACCTGCTTCAATGCGGTCTATGATGGCCTGCAGATTACTGCCATTGCCGGAGAGCAGGACAACCAGCTTACATGGGGTTTGTGGGTCAGACACAGTAGTATTATTCAGCTAACTGATGATATTTACTCTGGGTTCCGTTTCTTCGCTTTTACTTATATCACCAATTAGTTGGGCGGTTTCACCATTGGCTGTCAGGCAGTCGATGGTTTGTTGCACATCACCTGGATCGACAATTACGCACATACCAATGCCGCAATTAAAGGTTCGGTACATCTCTCGACTTTCGATATTGCCCTGTTCCTGCAACCAGTCAAAAATTGCTGGCCATTTCCAACTGGTTTCGTGGATGTTGGCTACGGTGTTGTCCTGCATGACACGCGGCAGATTTTCCAGTAGTCCGCCACCTGTAATGTGTGCGAGTCCGTGAATACTAATCGTTTGTTTTAGCGCCAACAGTGACTTGATATATAACCTGGTGGGTGTCAGTAGTGTTTCACCCAGGGTGCTACTTTCAAAAGCCTGCTGCAGGCTATGGTTACCGTTTTCTATGACTTTACGAATGAGTGAATAGCCATTGGAATGGGGACCACTGGATGACAGCCCAATAATTTTATCGCCCGGTTTGATAAGGGAACCGTCGATAATATCGGGCCGGTTAACGACCCCGACACTAAATCCAGCCAGGTCATATTCGCCTTCATCATACATGCCGGGCATTTCGGCTGTTTCACCCCCGAGCAGTGCGCAACCGCTTTCTTTACAGCCATGAGCAATTCCTTTGATGACGTCCTCGGCCTGCTCCAGTGACAATTTGCCAGTGGCGAAGTAATCCAGGAAAAACAGGGGTTCAGCCCCTTGCACGATAATATCGTTAACACACATGGCAACCAGATCAATACCGATGGTACTGTGTTGATCCATTTCAAAGGCCAGTTTCAGTTTCGTGCCGACACCATCGGTACCAGAAACTAGCACCGGGTCAGGAAATTTTTCAACATCGATACCAAACAGGCCGCCAAAACCACCGACATCCGTTAATGCGCCAGGCCGCATGGTAGCCTTGGTGAGCGGCTTGATACGATCAATCAACGCATTGCCGGTATCGATATCCACGCCCGCATCACGATAGCTTAATTTTTCTTTGGCTTGTGTCATTGGAATATGAGGAATATGAGAAAACTCGAATCAGGTATTGTAGGATATGCCGCCTTGGGCAGTCTGGCCGGGCGCCATTATATTCAATAATAGACAGGATGTATCTGTGTACTTGATGAGAAGGACCAATTTAATCGTTTGCTTCGTTGTATCGGCACTGTTGATGATGTTTTCATCTCAGGGTTACGCCATTCATGTGGATAATTTATACGAAGCGGCAGTGCCGGTAAAAGATCAGACTCCTGCTTCTCGTGTGACTGCGCTCAAGGATGTACTGCGAAAGGTTATTATCAAGGTAACTGGCCAAAATGTAGTCCCCGCCGGGCTATTTCAGCAACCCCTGCAAATTCAACACATGGTGCAGCAGTTTGGCTATGAGTCCAGGCAACAATCACCTACTGCCCGGCCAGAGTTGCATTTGTGGGCCAAGCTGAACCCTACGGGAGTGAAGCAATTGATTCGACAGACTGGGTTACCTATCTGGCCAGAGGAACGTCCAGAGACATTGGTCTGGCTGGCAATCGATGACAAGGTGGGCCGCCTTATCATGGCTGAAGATAGTGACCACGAAGCAGTAGACCAATTGCATAGAGCTGCAAATCATCGAGGTTTGCCGATTATCTTGCCATTAATGGATTTACAGGAAAGCAGTGTGGTCGACTTTGATGGTATTGCTAGCATGCAGCTGGATCCATTGCAGCTACCATCAGAAAAATACGGTAGCCAACAAGTTCTCGTTGGTCATATTCAGTACATTGAAGGTAGTCATTGGCGTGGACGTTGGAAGTTACTGGGCGAGGGTGAACAGGTTGTTACAACGCCCGCAGGGCCCTTGTCGGATGTGGTCCAGGCCGGTATTGATCCGTTGGCGAGTCGAATTGCACAACAGTTTTCCAGTTACTCCTATGTGGACAGCGAGCAATATATTGATCTCTCGGTAGATGATATCAATGGCGCAGCAGATTATGCCCATAGCCTGAAATATCTACAGTCTTTGAGCCTGGTGTCCCAGGTGGACGTGGTTGGCGTTGAAAATAAGATGGTTAACTTCCGTTTACATACCAGGGCAGATTTGGCGGCTGTCTTAAAAGTTATAGACCTTGGCCGTGTCTTATACCCTCGAGATACCGTAGACCGGCTGGTTTTTGGCTTAAATCCTTAGACTATGAGCATACAGCTACCGTTGGACATCACCTTACGTGATGAAGCAACGCTTGATCGGTTTGTTGTAGGACAAAATACCGAATTATTTAACCTGATTAACAAGCTACTTGAAGGTCAGGATCAGACAATCCTTATTACTGGTGCCAGTGATTCGGGTAAAACGCATTTGCTCCAGGCTATCTGCCGTCACTCGGATGACGCCATTTATTTGCCATTGGCGATGATCGAAGGATTGTCGCCTGACATTTTTGAGGGTCTGTCGCAGCGTCCGCTGGTCTGTTTGGATGATATACAGGCTATAGCTGGAAATGCAGAGATGGAATTAGCGTTATTTACGCTAATCAATGACCTCAAAGAACAAGAACGGTCTTTTGTCTTTTCAAGTAATGACAAGCTTGAGCGGATAGGTTTCAAGCTCAAAGACCTGGTTTCAAGACTCAGTGCCTGCACACCTTATTACCTGGAAATGCCCGATGATGAGCATAAGACGGTATTTTTACAGCAAGAGGCCCGTCGTAGAGGGGTGCAGATCAATCATGAAGCTATTAACTGGATCCTGACTCATACGCCTCGTGATATGACGAACCTGATATCCCTGATGCATCGCCTGGACGAGGAATCCCTTAGCAGACAGCGGAAGATTACAATCCCTTTTATTAAGCAGGTATTGAAAAAAGTGGATAAATAGCCGATTACAAGTCTTTGTATTTAAAGCTATTTAATCTATGTAAAGGAAAGGTTGAACTATATTTTACCATCGTGTTATAAAGGTAATGGAAATGACGAGGCCATGGTCAATAATTGGTCGATAATAATTTAGTCAGTGGGAAGAATGCTGGCAATAGACTTGGATAAACAGAGGTGAATGATGAGAGATTTTTATAACAAGGGGCGGATGCTTAAATCAGTATTGCTAGCAGCAACATTGACAGCAACGGCCTTCCAGGCAGAAGCCAGACCAGAAAGAGATTTGCCCTATCCAACGGGGAAGTCTACAGCTGAAAATATTATGGATCAGGTTTTTTATCTGAACCACTTTTACGGGTTTAAAAATTATAATATTGAAAACCTCGGTGCAAAGAGTGTGACGGTCATCGTCAACCGCACCAAGGGCAATCGACCCAAGACCAATACACTGACACGCTCTCTCAATAATAACTACAATGATGGCAAGATCCGTCAGCGTGATATCGCCTTTTTCTCCTCTGGTAAATTGAAAGCCACCGGTTTTTTGATTACAGACTATGAGGACAACTCAAAATCCCAGTCTTACATGATCTACCTGCCAGCATTAAGAAAAATACGTCGTTTCGCAGAGCCTGCACACGATGACGATTGGGGTGGCACGGTATGGACGTTTGGCGATGTGACGTTGCGTAAACCAGAACACGAAACCCATGAATTGCTAGGTGAAGAGTCTTTTGGTCATTGCTCAGGGTTTATGGAAATTCCTAAGAACCAACGCAACCGTTACACCAGAAATTTGCCAACGGAACAGCCGTGTGATCACAAGGGCAAAGCAGTTTACAAGGTCAAAAGCACCATGAAGAAATTTAAGGACTGGTGGTATGACTATCGTGTGAGCTACATTGATAAGAAGACATTTGGTGATTACCGCACTGAATATTTCAAGGATGGCAAGATGGTCAAGATTATTGATCGTGACTGGGGAGGGGATCACTTGGAGCGGATTATGACCCGCGTCAGGCGTTCTGGAAATCCTGGTATGGTAAGGACCTGGTGACTGGCAAGGAGTCCTGGGCGGTAATCCCACGCGAGGTAGTTAAAGTAAATACCAACAAGCCTAACTCATACTGGTCAGCAAGAACGCTGACGAAATTAAAGCGATAATTTCGGTTATCGTTTAACCAAAAAAACCGGCTTTTATGGCCGGTTTTTTGTGCCCAAATAGAAATCTGCACGCAGTAATTACTGGCTAAGTTGTAGCGCAATCGATGCCAATCGCCGGCCAGCAGCCAGGCAAAGCTGTTTCTCTTCTTTGCTGATCGTCATGTCACCTTTCATTCCAGTAAAGCGGCTAGGCCCATAGGGTGTGCCGCCAGACCGGGTTTCATGCAACTCGCTATTATTGTAGGGCAGCCCGCAAATTAGCATGCCATGATGTAGTAGTGGCAGCATCATGCTCATCAAGGTGGTTTCCTGCCCGCCATGCAATGATGAAGTCGAGGTAAATGCCATCGCAGGTTTGCCGGTTAGCGCGCCTTCCAGCCAAATACTGGTCGTGGTATCCAGGAAGTACTTGAGTGGTGAGGCCATGTTGCCAAAATGTGTAGGGCTGCCAATGGCGAGACCAGAGCAGTCCTGTAAATCCTGTAGTGAGGCATAGGGGTCACCCTCTTCGGGAATTGCTTCTTCAGTAGCTTCGCATACCGATGATACCGCGGGGACCGAGCGGACGACTGCTTGCATACCCTGTATTTCTTCAACACCACGAGCGATCAATCGGGCCATTTCCCGGGTGGCGCCATGCCTGGAGTAATACAGAACCAAAATATTCAAAATTGTAACCTTGTAGTGAACTTATGTTCAGTTTAACAGTCTTCTATGAAGGCCGGTAAACAAGCCTCAGTTTTAAATTGGTCGTCATCATATTCTCACGGGCATCAGGAGACCAGATCATCATGTTAAGGAAAATCGTCAGTCTATTTAGCTTAATTCTAGCTGTTACGCCGATAGCATCATCAGCAAAAGATATATTGCAATTTAGTAGTGGCGATCAGCAGGTTCAAGTCGTTGAACTTTATACATCGCAAGGCTGTAGTAGTTGTCCACCGGCTGAACAGTGGTTAAACTAGTTCAAGAATGATGAACGTTTATGGAAACAGGTAGTTCCACTGACATTTCATGTGGATTACTGGGATTACCTGGGTTGGAATGATACGTGTGCCAGTAATGCTTATTCGGCTCGCCAACGCCAACATCGGCAACAGGGAAACGTTCGATCAGTTTACACCCCGGGATTTGTGCTCAATGGTAAGGAGTGGAAAGGCTGGTTTAGTCGTGATCCCCTGCCAACTGGCACTAAGAAGGGGGCGTGTTATCTGCCAGTCTGCAGAATGGCCAGTTAATTGCTGACTATGCTGACTCTTCCAGTGAACTAATTCTTAATGTTGCTGTACTGGGGTTCGATATTGAAAAGGCGATTGCCGATGGGGAAAATGCAGGTCGTAAACTCCAACATGAATTTACCGTGATGGCGCATGATAAACATTTATCAAATAGTGGAAGTTGGCAAGTCAGTTTACCTGGCGTCAGTCGTGATGCTGCCAGCCGATTCGGTCTGGCGTTATGGGTAAGTCCAGTGAATAAACTACAGCCACTGCAGGCGACCGGGGGCTGGTTACCAGTGGACGTATTGCAAGACTCACAGCGATTTTAGTCTGTTTGCGTGGCATAACCGTTCTTCGAGTTAGTATATACTTGGTAGTATTAAATGGTTTCGACCCAGGCTCATGTCAAAGATTTACTATTTAGGCCGTTTCATCCGCTTTATGATCAGGCGTTTTATCGAAGACCGCGGTACCCATACTGCGGGAACGCTGGCATACACGACGCTTATTTCGTTAGTACCGCTGCTGGCAGTCGGCCTGTCTTTTCTGGCAATTTTTGCTGACCTGAAAAACCATTCTAACGAAATCCTCGATTTTCTATTTGTAAACTTTGTCCCTGCTTCAAAGGAGATTATTCAGGAGCACATACAGGAGTTTGCTGGTAAAGCGACGAAAATGTCGGCAGCGGGTTTGATTGTTCTGATATTCACCGCGTTAATGATGATGGCAACGATTGATGCGTCACTGAATCGTATCTGGCGTGTCAGGACACATCGCAACAGGAAATCCAGATTTCTGGTTTATGGCGCAGTACTAACCTGGGGTCCAATTCTGGTAGGTGCCGGTATCGGTGTGACTTCATACCTGGTTTCCTTGCCGTTAATCAGTGAAGCAGCTTCCCCCTTTGGTGGCAAAAAAACCATTCTTATGTTGACCCCCTACATACTGGAAACGGTTGCGTTTGTGCTGTTGTATTTGGTTGTACCCAATCGTCGTATCCGTTTTGTACATGCGCTCGCAGGCGGGATACTCGCTGCTATATTATTTGAGACAGCAAAAAGGGGTTTTGCGTGGTATGTCACAACATTTCCAACCTACGAAGCAATCTATGGTGCAATGGCGGTTGTCCCGATCTTTCTGATATGGGTTTATGTTTCATGGTTAGTAGTATTATTGGGGGCTGAGTTCGCCTGTTGTCTGGATGTTTATCGGGATGATGACCAGATGAACTGGGGCACTCATGAGGTCAAGTTCGTCCTGGCGGTGCGCCTGCTGGGTTATATGTGGAAAGCACAGCAGCATCACGGTTCGGCCCTGATGATACGTGACATGTTGAAGCTCATGCCGACCGTGGATGAAGAAAACCTGAGGGATGTATTGATTGATTTAACAAAAGCTGATTTTGTCGCAAGGACATCAGATCGGCGCTGGATGTTGGCGCAGGATTTGGATGAAGTCAGTTTGCTGGACTTGTATCGTAGCGGTAGCTTTAATCTACCCGAACCCAGGGGTCAGTGGTTAGAACTTGATGGATGGAGCCAAAGGTTATCAGAAGTACTCGTTGATATTGATCGTCAGATAGAAGATGACATGGATATTTCACTAAAATCATTGTATCGCACAGCGCCAGAGGTTGACTCTCAGGAAGTCGAGGAGTCGAATATTCGATCGCTGGTACAGGACGACGAGGAAGAGATGACAATGCGCAAGGAAAGCTTGCATGATGGAGCCATTGAGGGGCAGCGATAGAACATGATTCGGTTAATATTAATATCTTGCATGCTGCTGTTGATGTCTGCCATTGGTCATAACAGCATGGCCGGTAACTCGCTGGTTAGTGAGGGGTCCTCCAATATACAGGTAAATTTTGAGTTACAGGATGTTCATAATCAGTCACATCAACTTTCTGATTACCAGGGTCAGTGGGTGGTCGTTAATTTTTGGGCGAGCTGGTGTAGCCCCTGTATCAGGGAAATACCCGAGCTCAACCGGTTTCATCAGCAATACCATAAACATGGTGTTACCGTTATCGGCATTAATTTTGAAGAGTTATCAGTTGAGCAGCTCAAGCAGGCGATTGGGGAATTCAGAATTGATTATCCGGTACTGAGAATTGGTGGTGTTCCGCTAGTTCCTTTTGAGCCATTGAAGGGTTTGCCCAGCACCTTTGTGGTATCGCCAGAAGGACGGTTGGTGAAATCCTGGCTTGGGCCTGTTAATGAAGATGTATTAAAGGCTTATGTATTACCAAAGCTGGCGGGTAAAAAGGCATTGAATATCGATAACGTTGTTAGGAAATAGTTATGGTGATGATGAGATATAGTGTTTCTTGGGTAGTTACAGTTTTCTTGCTGGTTTTTTCGTTGTCTGCCGCATCAGCTGACGCGCCACGTGATCCTTACAAGTTCTTTTTCAATGAGTCCTTTGGGGACTATTCTGAAGAGCTGGAAACCGCGAAGGAAGAAGGCAAAAAAGCTATCATGATATTTTTTGAAATGGATGAGTGTCCTTTTTGTCATCGCATGAAAACTACGATCCTAAATAAGCCGGCTGTACAGGATTATTTTCGTGAACGTTTCCTGCTTTTTGCACATGATATTGAAGGCGATCTTGAGTTAGTGGACTTTGAAGGAAATGAGACTACCCAGAAAGATTATGCTGTGAAGGTGCAGCGCGTTCGAGCGACACCTGTTATAGCATTTTTTGACCTTCAGGGTAAGCGTATTACCCGATACATCGGTGCTACGGCGAGTGCTGAGGAGTTTATGTGGCTGGCAGATTATGTGGCGGATGGGCACTATAAGGAAACCAGTTTTACCCGTTACAAGAGAGCACAGAAGAAAAATAAGAAGGCTAGTTAATTGTATTCCCTGGCAAGATACTGGATCTGGTTATTAAGCGTATGCCTGACATTCTCAGTCAACGCGGAAAGCACCGCCTCTCTGCCTGACCCGCTGAGTCTTGAACAGGCATTGCAGATGATTGATGAAGATCATCCTGCCTTGCTTAAGGCAAAGCTAGACGGACAGTATGCAGAGACAGATATGCAAAGTGCAATAGCGAGTAATAGTGTTCGAGTTGATGTCGATGGACGTTTGCGTTGGACTGAATCTCATGTTGATAATCCAATTACGAATGACCCTAAAGATCACAGGCTGAGTCTTGTCGTTAGTAAGCCACTATATGATGGGGGCTATTCTACGGCGAGTAAGCAGGCAGCAGAACAATCTGGCCTGTCAGCCGGCATCGACTATGCTTATTTCAGAAATCGTTATTCAATTACTGTTATGCAACAGTTTTTTGATATCTTACTCGCAGATCTGAGGACAGCGCGAGATACAGAAGCGATGTCTGCTGCATTTGTCAGAATGGATCGGGCAGAAGATAACCATAGTCTGGGTAAATTATCAGATATCGAGTTGCTTGAATTTCAAAGTAACTTTCAGCAATCACGAATCAAGGTTTATAACAGTGAAGGCGAGGCCAGGCAGACACGTTTATCGTTGGCATTGACCCTGAACCGTCCAGGCCAACAACCCTCGCAATTGACGCCCCCGGAACTTGATGTCAATGGGCGTGAGTTACCAGAATATGAATCATTGCTGGAGAAAGTGTTGTCTGGTAATCCTGAACTGAAAGCGATCCAGCATCAGGTGGAGGCAGCTAGATCTCGAGTAGTGGCTGCAAGATCATCTAGCAAGCCTAAAGTGACCGCACTACTTGAACGTGGAGAGCAATCGCGCAAGACCAGTACAGCTGACAAGTGGCGGGTCGGGGTAGAAATGTCCGTTCCCCTGTATGATGGTGGACACAGTCAGGCTGCAGTCAGCCGGGCGCAGCTTGATGTAAATAAGCTTATCTATAAGCGTTATCAGCATGAGCTGGATTACGCTCTCAGGTTCGTGAGATAGCCGAAAAGTTTCGGGTATTGGGTGCAGAGCGTGACGCTAACCTCGCATTTACCGATTACAGAGAACTCTATATGGACCGCTCGCGTGCACTATATGATCTGGAGGTTAAAACAGATCTTGGTGATGCCATGATACAGATATCAGAAGCACATCTGCGCGATGCGAGCCAGCGATTCAAGATGACGTTGTTAATCGCCCAGCTGAATTTGCTGGCCAGAGAGCCAATTATGAAATGGGATGCACTGACAGCTAAAAAAACCGATATTGAAGGAAGCGGGTCATGAATTATCAATTCAGAATGATTAGAAACAGCATTGCCGTATTATTGGTGCTGTTAGTAGGTACCAGCAACGGTATCGCGGGTGAAGCGCAGGGTATTCTGCATTGGGATAGTCGTACCAATCTGACTTTACCAGTTTCAGGTGTTGTTGATCAGGTTCTTGTTAGTAATGGTCAGGTTGTCAAACAGGGTGAAAGCCTTTTAAAGCTGGATACAAGGCGAATAAAGGCGCAATTACAGGCGGCAAAATCCAGGATGGCTCGTTTCAAACCGGGTCGTGATGAGGCGCAGCGGGAATTAGATCGGGCATTAGAGCTTTTTGATCGAACCGTACTATCCGAAGTGGAACTGCAGCAGGCGAAAATTGATTTTGCCGAGAAGGATGCTGCGTGGCAGGAGGCTAGTGCGGAAGTTATACAAGCCAGACTCAATCTGGAATTTAGTGAGCTCAAGGCACCATTTGAATTAAATGTATTGGATATACATGTGGTGAAAGGACAGGCGATTGTTAACCGTTTACAGGCAGTTCCTTTGATTGAGGTGGCACGGAATAGTCTGGCAGTAAAATCGTATGTCGCTGCATCAAATCTGGGTAATGCAAAGAAGGGTACTCAGGTGACGGTATCGTATGCAGGTAAGAATATTGCGGGTCGTATATCCCAGATTGATTACGACCTCGAAAAACAACGTTCAATTCTCAATATCACATTGGATAACCAGGACGCCGTCAAGGGAGCTGTTGGTCATCCTGTACAGGTTACATGGCCCTGATCTGCAAACGTTGTGTGATCGATGGTCGTGTTCAAGGCGTATTTTATCGTGCGTCCACTTATGAAAAAGCCCAGCAGATAGGGGTGAAAGGCTGGGTGCGTAACTTATCCGATGGTAGGGTAGAGGCGCTCGTCCAGGGGGATCAAAACCAGGTGGACGAGATGTTGGACTGGTTCTGGCAGGGATCAAGTTACTCACGCGTTAGTAGCGTGCAATGCTATGATGAGCAAGCAATCACAACAGATACTTTTTCAGTGACCCGCCAGGATTGATATGTTTGGTCTGACGCTCGACAACAAAGAAGACAGAAAACTGGCATTGCCTGATTTACTAGCAGCGATGGTTGCTGATGGCTTGATAAATAGGGAACAGCAAGATCAACTCAATAATAGTATCCGGCCGAAAGACCTTGAAACCACTCATCCAATCACACTGATTGCCAGTCAGGCGTGGCAGGCGGCTACAGATGGCAGCCTGTTGAATGAAGAAGCAGTGACCACCTGGTTGGCTTCTAAACTGGGCCTGGACTACCTGCGAATTGATCCATTGAAAACTGATGTGCAACTGGTTACTTCACTGGCTTCATTTAAGTACATTTCCACGCGCCACATTTTACCGGTCGAGGTTAATGGCAGTAAGGCTGTATTTGCTACGTCTGAACCATTGCAGCAAAAATGGAAGGCAGACCTGGTTTCCATTATCAAAAAGGATATTAAAGTCGTTCTCGCGACGCCCGCAAACATAGAAAAATATTCACTGGAATTTTATTCACTCGCCAAGTCAATTAATAAGGCAGGTGAAGACCATGGGGTGACTGGCCCAGGTATTAACAACCTGGAACAACTGGTACAGCTGGGTGAATCCGGTCAACTTGATGCAAATGATCAGCACGTCGTCCATATTGTAGACTGGTTGTTGCAATTTGCTTTTGAACAACGTGCCAGTGATATCCACCTTGAGCCGCGTCGTGATATGAGTTACGTGCGTTTTCGTATCGATGGCATGCTTCATCTTGTGTATGAAGTGCCGACCAGTATCATGACAGCAATCATTAGCAGGATTAAGTCCATCGGTGGTATGGATATCATTGAGCGTCGCCGACCTCTGGATGGTCGTGTCAAAACAAAGACACCGAAAGGTAATGAAGTAGAATTACGATTATCAACATTGCCGACTGCGTTTTGCGAGAAAATGGTCATGCGGATTTTCGATCCGGATGTGCTGGTTAAAGGTTTTAGCCAACTAGGGTTTTCCAAGGCTCACAATGAAATGTGGGCAGAAATGACATCGGAGCCTAATGGCTTGATACTGGTAACTGGCCCAACAGGTTCAGGTAAGACAACAACCCTGTATTCAACGCTCAAGCATATAGCCAAACCAGAACTTAATGTCTGTACGATAGAAGACCCGATAGAATTAATAGAGCCGCAGTTCAACCAGATGCAGGTCAACAAGGCTCTGGACCTGAATTTTTCGGATGGTGTACGTGCCTTACTCAGGCAAGACCCCGATGTCATCATGATTGGCGAAATACGAGATCTGGAAACTGCAGAAATGGCCATTCAGTCATCACTTACGGGACACCTCGTATTAAGTACGCTACATACTAATAGTTCCGTTGCTACGGTTTCTCGTTTAATGGAGATTGGCGTGACGGATTAACTATTGCGTTCAACCTTGCTGGGTATTGTCGCGCAACGTTTATTAAGAACACTATGCCCTCATTGCCTGGAGAGTGACCAGGTGAGCGAGGCCAACTGGAAGCAGCTAATCAGGCCAATGAAACTAAAATTGCCTGCACAGGTTAATAAAGCTGTCGGTTGCCTGGAGTGCCGTAATACCGGTTATCTCGGGCGTGTTGGTATATATGAAATGATGAGGGTAACGCCAAAGCTTAAAAACATGATCCGTACTGATGTCACCCATCATGAATTGTTTGAGGCTGCAGTGAGAGAAGGTATGGTGCCGCTCAATGTCAGTGGTGCGCTTAAAGTGGCCGCAGGTAAAACAACACCAGACGAGGTAATGCGGGTGGTCAGTCTTTCATAAACTGTTTATACTGGGCACCTCTCCCTTAAATATATATTTATGTGATTATGTTTTGGTCCTGCGCGTATAACTAGGTCTTGCCCCTTATTACACGCCACAAAATCACAAATATATTCATTCTCTATTGTCTAAGCCCACTCGTAGTGCTTTGTATCAAAATTTACTGTTTGTTGTCGATACAGATAACAATCTGAATACAACCAACTAAATATTCCCATGATGAGATTTTCAAAAAGCTTTAGTACTCCAGACCCGATTCCCGAGCAAGGTATAGAAAATGCCAGGCGCATGATGCAATCCGGACATTTGTTTCGTTATAACCCATTGTTTCTATCTGAGAATCAAGTCAACGATACCAACTCAGACCAGACTGTTCTATACAGCGATGTAGCACTATTTGAACAGGAATTCTGCGACTATACAGGTCACCAGTATGCAGTAGCGGTAAATTCCTGTGGTAGTGCAATGTTCCTTGCATTAAAAGCAGTTGGTGTAGAGCACGGTGACAAGGTATTCAGTAATGCTTTCACGTTTACCGCGGTGCCAAGTAGTATTGTTCATGCAGGTGGGATACCAGTATACCTGGAATGCAATGCGGACTATCAGGTCGATATTGATGATTTCAGGAAAAAGATAAAAGAAAACCCTGATGTACGCTACTTCCTGCTTTCCTACATGCGTGGGCATATATCGGATGTAGGTGAAATCAAGAAAATATGCGACGAGAACAATATCTGTCTTATTGAGGATTGTGCGCACAGTCTCGGTGTCCGTTGGCGTGATGAAAAAGATAGTGAGTCAGTTCATATTGGTCACCATGGTATAGCAGCCTGTTTCAGCGCTCAGAGCAATAAATTAATTAATGCGGGCGAGAGGGGGGATTCTTGTAACAGATGATCCAGAGTTGGCCGCGTACGCTATCCTGGCAGCGGGTTCCTATGAATTATTGTATCAGAAGCATCTTGCGCGCCCAGACGATACCGTGTTTGAGAAGATCAAACTTGAGGTGCCTAATTTTAGTTTGCGTATGAGCAATCTTACGGCGGCTGTATTGCGTCCACAAATACCCGAGCTTGATGAAAAAATCCTGGCTTACAACGAATTTTATTCTGAATTAGAAACTCTTTTTGATGGTATCGAGCAGGTTAAAGCACCGGCTGTTTTGCCACAGGTCAGCCGTGTTGGAGATAGTTTTCAGTTTAACCTGGTTGGTATGACGTCTAGCCAGGTACAGGACTTTTTAAATCGTGCCCAAGAACAGGGGATTGAGCTACAAATATTCGGACATCATGATAACGCCCGTTATTTTCGAAACTGGAAATATTCCTATAATCAGATGCCTGAGCTCGATAAGACAGAAGAGATTATTACAGCTGCCTGTGATTTTCGTATACCGCTAACATTTAGCCAGAATGATCTGGCCTTAATTGCCAGTATTGTTGAGGATTTATTGAGTGAGATTAATTATGCGCCAGAAATACGGGAGAGGATGAAGGCATAATTAATATAGCTTTCATATGCCCTAAGTTAGCTTGAATAGTTATTCCGTCCTGTTATGGGAAAGACTGAAAGTGAAAGAAATCCAGGTTAACAGCAGGTGCTGGTGACGACCTGTAAAATCCGTATGTGTAAATGCTAGCTATCTTCTAAAATAGCTGACACGGATCATTCGAGGTTTGTCTTACACAGTACTTCACTCATATTGCCGATGAGCAAAAGTAATTGTGAGTTTTTAATACTATAAAAAACCCGATTAGCCTCGCGCCGGGAAACCAGAATGTGTTTCCTTTTCAGTAGTTCGAGGTGCTGTGAAATATTACTTTGAGAAGTACCTATTTTTTCTACTAATTGGTTTACCGACATCTCATCATCGTCCAGTACGCAAAGAATGCGCCAACGTAGAGGGTGAGCCATTGCCTTTAATGCATTGGCGGTAAGTTCACTATCTTCTGGGCTGGGTACGTTGTGTTCGTCGTTCATAGTCTACTCATCATCTCCCTGTTCCAGGCGGGAAAACCCGGTCATATCCTTGGCGATACAGAGTATATCGGTTATTTCATTATTTTCATCTCTAATCGCACTGCGGCTGAACCGGATTGGAATATACCTACCATCACTGTGTATAAAACGTGCATCAATCTGACTTAATGCGCCAGTTCTGATCAATGCCTCCAGCCATGTGCCCATAAAGGCAGTGGCCTGTTCATCACCTTCTTCCTCAAAGATATCGCTAATCGATAGGCTAACGAGTTCGTCTTCAGAATAGCCGAGCATTTTCTGTGCGGTAGGATTGGAGGATTTAACCTTGCCCTGTGGGTCAAGTACCAGAAGCGCTTCACCCATATTATTGATGATATTTTGCAGGTATTGCTTTGCTTGCTCGAGTTCTGCAGTTCTTTCAGTTACCTGTTGCTCAAGTACGATATTCAGGCTACGCTCTTTTTCGATGAGACGCAGGTAGATGCTAATCTTGTGAATTAGCTGATTATCATCAATCGGTTTTAGTAAGTAATCTGCGGCACCAACGGCATAACCCTTTTCCTGAAATTCTTCAGACTTGAATGCAGCAGTAAGAAAAATAATTGGTATATCTTTCGTTCGCTTTCTGATCTTGAGCATGGATGCGGCCTGAAAACCATCCATCTCTGGCATTTGTATGTCCAGGATAATCAGGTCGATATCGGGAGAGTTGACGGCAGTATCAATGGCTGCCTGTCCCGATGAGGCCTCAAGAATTTCAACGTCAAGATGTTTGCTGATCAAAGTCCTGAGCGTGAACAGGTTGTGTTCATTGTCGTCAACAATAAGTATTTTGAACTTATTGTTGCCTGTGTCGGATGTGTTTTGTTCGCTATCGGTCATCGGGTCTGGTCAGGTAATGTCTGCTCGATTAGTGCCTGTAATTCACCGGGCTCTACCGGTTTTTTCAGACTGGCCTTTATATTGCTGTAGTCCTTGCTTAATTCCTCGTTATTACCACTCATCATAATGATCGGAATGCGTGCAATTTCTGGTAACTGTTCAATCTGCTCTAGCGTAGTATATCCGTCCTTTGCATGCATCGCGATATCCATCAATATCAGGTCAATACTTGCGTCACTTTCCAGCGTTTCCAGTGCCTCTTCACCGTCGCCGGCACCGCTAACCTGGTAGCCCCATTGTTCAAGTAGCGGGGTAAGAAATAGCAGGGTGTTGAGATCATTGTCGACGATCATGATGTGTTGATCTTTTTTGACGAGCTGTGGCTCCTGAGTACTAATTTTTTCAGGCTCGACTAACGGCTCTTCTTCAATTTGCAAGTCAATCAGATCGCTATCGATGTGTTCAGTATCGAAAGTTACCGGTATATGCAGACTAAAGATAGCACCACTGCCAGGAGCGCTATCCAGCGTAATGTGGCCGCCCATTAAATCGGCCAGTTGTGTGCTAATGGTCAGGCCAAGTCCGGTGCCACCATGGCGGCGGTTAATTGAACCATCTGCCTGCTGAAAGGCGCCGAATATGTGTGCCTGCTTTTCCTCATCAATACCAATACCATTATCGATAACACTCAGACGAATCATTTCGTCGTTCTCAGGCTCCGCGATAACGCTGACCATGCCTTCTTCAGTAAATTTCAGTGCGTTGGATAAAAAGTTTTTTAAAATCTGTCGAACCTTTTCGCCATCCGTATAGATGGTTTCGGGTAGCTCATCATGAAGGGTGAGTGAAAGCGTTAGCTGCTTTGCTTCAAATTGTGGCTTGAGTAATAAAATGAGTTCCTCAAGAAGTTCTCTGAGGTCAATGGAATGAAGACTAAAGGTTGTTTTTCCTGCTTCTATTCGTGATAGATCCAGAATATTGTCGATCAACGATTTTAGGTCCTTGCCCGCAGCATTGATGACAGTTGCCTTGTCAATCTGCTCCTGGCTGCAAACTGGATCTTCCTTGATAAGCTTGGAGAGCAACAGAATTGAGTTTAATGGTGTTCTGAGTTCATGACTGACATTGGCAAGAAATTCTGATTTGTAACGGTTTGATGCTTCCAATTCGCGGGCATGCTCCAGTGCACGCCGTGTATTCTTCATATGTACTTCTGACAGGCATGATAATTTTTCAGCCAATTCCTGTATTTCAACCGGACCATTCCACTGAAAATTGACGGCTTTATCTTCCTCCAGTATTTGCGTGATGCCATCGGTTAATTCCTGGTCAAAGTGTTCAGCACGATGAGCGAACCGTCGGGCAAAATAGAAAATTATGGCAACCAGAACCAGCATAATCGCAATGACCCGCCAGCTAATAGCAAACTGAATTTCAGAAATGGGTGATGGGTCGACATGCCGTCCAACCCAGAGTGGTTCACCATTGGCCGTTCTGAGCATGGGTACCCAGATTACCTGTTCATTATCCTGTCCTTCCCACAATGCTAAACGGTCTTTTTTAAACAAGTCGTTGAGTCCAGGATAATCTTTAAAGGCAGAGCCGGATTGCTGTTGGTTTCCGGCACTAAACAGGTACTGTCCGTCTGATTGTACCCAGATGGTATTCTGGTAATAACGCGCAAAGTCGGTGACATCAACAGTCATGACGATATGGCCAGAGGAGGTAGTTCCATCAGCTGAAAATATTGGACTGCTCAGATTTAAGGTCATGAAAAGGCGTGGGTCATGTTGCAGGAACTCCTTCCGAATAATGATTGGGCTAATCAAAACCCTGGGGCCCTGTGCGGCTAGCGTATCACTGACATCGGGCACACTTAATTGCACTGGTGATTGATCGGTATGTTCCCAGATGCCTGTTTGTTGATTACGCACAAAGGCATGGCTCAGCTGTTTATTTTCATCAAGAAATGCCAGTAGCACGATATCGCGTTGATTGGCCACAATACGGTTTATCCAGGAGACATACTGGCGTACGGGCAATGACTGGTAGGTGTGAGTGTTTTCAGGTTGCTTCAAATCACCTTCATGCATCTCCATTTCTACAAATGGCTCAGGCAGCAGGCTTCCGGGTTCGGGCAGTTTTGCTAACAGGCTGACAAGTTCATGACGACTGGCCAGGTGCTGATCCAGATCCCTGAAATCCGCTCGCAGATTTTGTGTATGCGCCTGGTGGTAAAAATGCTCGAAACGATCCAGTACCAGTGGCAGGTTAATGGCGTAGGCAATGAACAGCGGGGCAAATGCGAACAGAAACAGGAAAACCAGTATTTGTGTTCGCAGTTTCATACCAGGCCCTAGGTTAGCTTACTTTTGATGAATGAGAGTATCTCATCCATCGCTACATCCGTTGTGTCGGCATCTGTACGGCCTTTGTATTCAAGTGTCTGGTTGTCCAGGGAACGGTCACTGATAACGATTCTATGTGGTATGCCAATCAGTTCCATATCAGCAAATATAACACCAGGGCGCGCTTTTCGATCATCATACAGGACATCATAACCGGCTTCGGTAAGTTCTTTGTAAAGCTGATCTGTCGCTTCCCTGAGTCGTACGGATTTATGCATATTGACCGGTGTTAGTGCAATCTGGAAGGGGGCAATTGCCTGTGGCCAGATGATGCCCCGGTCATCGTGATTTTGCTCAATTGAGGCTGCAACGATGCGTGATACCCCGATACCGTAGCAGCCCATCGTCATGGTAATGGATTTACCATTTTCGTCCAGTACCTCGGCTTTCATCTTTGATGAATATTTATCGCCTAGCTGAAAGACGTGGCCAACTTCAATACCCCTGGCAATGGATAATGTTCCGTTTCCATCCGGGCTAGGATCGCCATCTACCACATTGCGTATATCAACAACCTCAGGATCAGGAAGGTCACGTGACCAGTTGACGCCCACCAGATGTACCCCATCGGTATTGGCACCGCAGACAAAGTCATTTACGAGGGCAGCACTACGATCAACCAGTATTTTGCACTCAAGGCCAACGGGACCAATAGAGCCTGCACTGCAACCGGCGGCCTGCTTGATCTCATCCTCTGTGGCCATCTGTAGGGGTTCTGCCACGGTACTATGTTTGCTGGCCTTAATGGCATTTAATTCGTGGTCACCACGTAAGATCAGTGCAACGACGTTATCTTCGCTACCCTTGACCAGCAGGGTTTTAATGCATTTTTCAGCAGGTACGCCCAGGAATTCACTCACGGCTTCAATGCTATGTTGTCCCGGGGTATCCCGGCGTTCCATCTCTAATGATGGAGCAGGGCGTTCACCTGTAGTTGCGCTCGCTTCGGCTAATTCGACATTTGCCGCGTAGTCAGAGCTATCAGAGAAGGCAATGGCATCTTCCCCGGAGTCCGCCAGCACATGAAATTCATGTGAAAGATTGCCACCGATACTGCCACTGTCTGCTGCCACGGGTCTGAAGTCCAGTCCGGTACGAGAGAATATTCGCACATAGGTGTCAAACATGTTCTGGTAGGTTTCATTCAGTGACTCATCGGTCAAATGAAAAGAATAGGCATCCTTCATCAGAAATTCCCTGGCCCTCATAACACCAAAACGTGGCCGTATTTCGTCTCTAAATTTCATCTGTATCTGGTAATAATTAACCGGTAGTTGCTTGTAGCTGCGTATTTCCTTCCGTGCCAGATCCGTGATGATTTCTTCATGAGTGGGCCCAAAACAAAACTCACGCTGATGACGATCACTAATACGAAGCAATTCAGGCCCGTACTCATTCCAGCGTTCGGATTCCTGCCACAGTTCCGCTGGTTGCACGGCTGGCATCAGCACCTCAACACCACCGGCTTTGTTCATTTCATCCCGGACGATATGCTCGACCTTTCGCAACACTTTGAGGCCCAGTGGCATCCAGGTATAGATGCCGGCTGCGACCCGGCGGATCATGCCCGCGCGTAGCATTAATTGATGACTGACGACCTCGGCATCACTGGGGGCTTCTTTAAGCGTGGTGATAGGAAATTGGCTGGTACGCACAGCGGCTTATCCGGTTGTTGTTCAGGGAGGCGTGATTCTAGCGGCGAGCTTACCTATAGGAAAGCAATAACAGGGCGTTTTTAGCCAAAAGTACGATTATCCCAGCCCCACATATGCCTCTCCGGGCTGGAAAACTCTATGTAGATGCGGTTGGCTTCAACCTTCAGTATTTCGCCAGCTATTGTACAAAGCTGTTGTGAGAACTCACTGGTCTTGTTTTCTGGCAGTCCGAGGCTCTTTAATTCCAGTAATGCTGTGGGTTCGCTACTACCGGCGAATGTCATGGATTGACAGTCATCCAGTATGACCATGACATAAGATTCTGGCTTATCTAGCAGTGTGGCAATTTGCCGGGATAATTGCTGGCATGTGCCAGTTTTGTCTTCAACGGTTTGATTGGTTGTGAGATGCAGTAGAGGCATATGATTAATTACAGTAAAAATCGACTTGCTTTTTAGATTCTTCGATTTTTGCTTCTTTCATTTCTTGCGACATAACAACGGACTCGCCGCTGCTATTTTTGTACCTGACGCGTGAAAAAGTTTGCAGGCCTTTCAGGTTTCGCCTGGCGGTTTCACATTGTTTCTGCTCGGCGCTGGTATCGGTGCCACTAGAGGAGGCGGATTTTTTCCTGCTGTTATCGGACTTTTGTCCTGTATCAGGCTGACCTGGATCCGGTGGAATTAGACTTGGAGGCGGCGGTGCATTAACTACCTGATAATCATGTTCAGTTGGTTTCTTTTGACTATAGTGGACCTGCCCATCGTAGTCCCTCCACTTGTAAAGCTCAGCGGAAAGGTTGGCAGTGCTAGTCAGTAACAATGCCATCAAAATCAATGTGTATGGCGTACGTTTCATAGGTGGTCTCAGAATACTTAAATAGCTCGTAGATTTAAACTTAACATTCACTGGCTAGGGCCTGATTAAATAGATATTTTTCCTGAATTACTAGCAATATATATAATTATCCTTCACTAATGCGAATTTTATACCCTAATTACGTTTTTAGGGTGAAATGGGCTTGACCTGACCCAACAATATAAGTAATTTCGGAGTTTCTTGAACAGCAGGTCAAAAGCCCGCACAGCGGGCTTTTTTTATGGTCAGGAAGTACGGTATGTCGCGAGAGGCAGGACGCCGGAGCGACGATGTCAGGGTGTGTGATATTTCGGGGGGTAGGACGCCAACGGCGTGATGCCGTGGTTGTTAGCCCTGGCCGTTACATGATCGTTCACCAGATTTGAAAATTACAGGGGTAAAGTGTGGAACTCACCGGTGCAGATATTCTAGTACGTAGCCTGAAGGAAGAAGGGGTTGAACACCTCTTTGGATATCCGGGCGGTGCCGTGCTGCATATCTATGATGCCCTGTATCAGCAGGAAGATGTTCAGCACATTCTTGTACGTCACGAGCAGGGCGCGACACATGCGGCTGATGGCTATGCCCGTGCAACAGGTAAACCTGGTGTTGTACTGGTGACTTCAGGCCCGGGCGCGACCAACGCCGTTACGGGTATTGCAACCGCCTATATGGATTCCATACCAATGGTGATTATTACCGGTCAGGTGCCAATCCCTTTGATTGGTAATGATGCCTTTCAGGAAGTTGATTCAGTGGGTATTACCCGCCCGTGCGTTAAACATAACTTTCTGGTCAAGTCAGTGGAAGATATTGCGCCGACCATTAAGAAAGCATTTTACCTGGCCTCGTCCGGGCGGCCTGGTCCCGTTGTGGTTGACGTCCCAAAAGATATCACCGCGATGAAAACAAAATTCGAGTACCCGAAAAAAGTCGACATCCGCTCGTATAACCCGGTTACCAAGGGTCACCCTGGTCAAATCAAGCGAGCAGTACAAATGTTGCTGGATGCTGAGCGGCCGATGATTTATACCGGAGGCGGTGTCATTCTGTCTGGCGCTGCCAGGTCACTGAAAACATTTGCAAAGGCGCTGGGTCATCCGGTGACTAACACTTTGATGGGTCTGGGTGGATACCCCGCGACAGACAAACAATTTGTCGGCATGCTCGGTATGCATGGTACCTACGAAGCCAATATGGGTATGCACGAGGCTGATGTTGTCTTTGCCGTTGGTGCAAGATTTGATGACCGGGTGACCGGTAATATCGAAAAATTCTGCCCCAATGCGAAAATTATCCATATTGATATTGATCCGGCTTCCATCGCAAAAAACGTCAAGGTAGACATTCCAATCGTGGGTGATGTGAACGAGGTTCTGAAGCAGATGAATAAGGCGCTGAAAGAACTCGATCGTAAGCCTAAGGCTGCGCCGTTGAAGGCCTGGTGGAAGCAGATTGATGAATGGCGTGGAATGAATTGTCTCAAGTATGACGATAGTTCCAGTGAAATTATTAAGCCGCAATACGTTGTTGAGAAGCTTTATGAAGTGACCAAGGGTGATGCCTTTGTGACTTCGGATGTGGGGCAGCACCAGATGTGGGCAGCTCAATACTATAAATTCGACAAACCGTATCGCTGGATTAACTCTGGAGGTCTGGGCACGATGGGTTTTGGCTTGCCTGCTGCCATGGGTGCACAATTAGCGCATCCCGATGAAACAGTAGCCTGCATCACCGGCGAAGGCAGTATTCAGATGTGCATCCAGGAGCTTTCGACCTGTTTACAGTACAACCTGCCATTGAAAATTATTCTGTTAAATAATGGTTTTCTGGGCATGGTTCGCCAGTGGCAGGAATTCTTCTACCAGGGCCGCTATGCGATGTCTTATATGGAGTCCTTGCCGGATTTTGCCAAACTGACAGAGTCCTATGGACATGTCGGTATGACAATAGACAAACCAGGTGATGTGGAATCTTCGCTCAAAGAAGCGATGAAAATGAAGGACAGGCTTGTTTTTATGGATTTCAGGACTGACCCAAAAGAAAATGTTTATCCAATGATTCCCGCCGGTGGGGGTCAGAACGAGATGATTCTGATCTAGCTTTTCATCAGAACGAGTGAATAAATGCGACATATAATATCTGTACTGATTGAAAATGAAGCGGGCGCTCTATCAAGAGTGTCAGGGTTGTTTTCTGCGCGTGGTTATAACATCGAGTCATTGTCTGTGGCACCGACTGATGATGCCTCGCTGTCACGTATGACAATAGTGACGACAGGTACGGATGAAATCATCGAGCAGATCACCAAACAACTCAACAAACTGGTTGAGGTCGTCAGGCTGATTGACCTGACAGAAGGTAGTCATATCGAACGCGAGATGATGTTAATCAAAGTTAATGCGACATCAAAAACGATATGTGATGACATCATGCGACTGACAGAAATATTTCGCGCGCGCGTGCTGGATGTATCTGACAAGACCTACACGATTGAGGTAACAGGCACAGTGCAGAAACTCGATGCCTTCATTGATGCTGTAGACAAAAAAAGTATTCTGGAAGTTGTGCGCTCAGGCGTTACTGGAATCGCGCGTGGAGACCGGGCGCTATCTATCTAGCTTACTTCGTGTGCTAACTTTTCTTATTTATTTTTTTTAATATAGTTAATCATTTACAAGTACTGAGGACGGACATGAATATTTATTACGACAAGGACGCTGACCTATCCATTATTCAAGGGATGAAAGTCACTATCGTTGGTTATGGCTCACAGGGACATGCCCATGCCAATAACCTGAAGGACTCAGGTGTTGATGTTACCGTCGCACTTCGTGAAGGTTCCGCCTCTGCGGCAAAAGCAGAAGACGCAGGACTAACAGTAAAGAATACTGCTGATGCAGTGACAGATGCTGATGTCGTAATGATTCTGACGCCTGATGAATTTCAGTTCAAACTCTATCGCGATGAGATTGAACCCAATATCAAGCAGGGCGCAACACTGGCGTTTGCCCATGGCTTTAGTATTCATTACAACCAGATCGTGCCGCGTAGTGATCTGGATGTCATCATGATTGCACCCAAGGCACCAGGACACACCGTGCGTTCTGAGTTTGTCAGGGGCGGTGGTGTGCCTGACCTGATTGCTGTTTTCCAGGACTCATCAGGTAAAGCAAAGGATGTAGCACTCTCCTATGCGTCAGGTGTTGGTGGTGGTCGGACAGCAATTATTGAAACCACTTTCAAGGATGAAACAGAGACAGACTTATTTGGTGAACAGGCAGTACTTTGTGGTGGTGCGGTTGAATTGATTAAAGCAGGCTTTGAAACCCTGGTTGAAGCGGGTTATGCACCTGAGATGGCTTATTTTGAATGTTTACATGAGTTGAAATTGATTGTTGATCTGATGTTTGAGGGTGGTATCGCTAACATGAATTACTCAATTTCAAATAATGCTGAATATGGCGAATATGTAACAGGCCCAAAGGTTATTAACGATGAGAGTCGTTGGGCGATGAGAGAGGCACTGGAGAATATTCAAAATGGCCAGTATGCCAAGAAGTTTATTCTTGAAGGTCAGGCTAACTATCCAGAGATGACGGCCTGGCGCCGTAATAATGCGGCTCACCCAATTGAACAAGTAGGTGGCGAGTTGCGTAAGATGATGCCATGGATTGCAGCTAATGCCCTGGTTGATAAGGATAAAAACTGATTCTACTGAACAATTAACAGCCCGGCTTAGCCGGGCTTTTTGTTTATTGGTAACCGTCACTCGTGAAGCGTTTTAGTTTTTTTGCCAGCGATGGAATTCGCTGGATATTGCTGGCGATTATTCTGACTGTTGCGTTATGGATGCAGTTTAGCGTCTATGCAGCCTTGCCCGCAGTTTTCCTGTTGTTGCTGCTAATGCGTTTTTATTATGACCCAGACCGCGATTTACCATCACACCCGCTCGGCATAATGAGTCCGGTAGATGGTAATATTGTCGAATGTGAGTTATTTCATGACCCGTTTATCGATAGAACAGCTCGGCGTATTCGTATCCAGTCAGACCTGTTTGGGGTTTACCATAGCCGCAGTCCTACCGAAGGAAAGATGATGGAGTATTGGCCAACGTTGAAGGATGATGTACAGGGCTATTCGCATACAGAGACAAGCGGTGTCTGGTGGATTCAGACAGATGAAGGTGATAATTTGATCATTGCTGTGAATACAAAACTTGGGTGGTGGGATACAAAATGTAATGTACAGGTAGGCGAACGGGTTGGTCAGGCGAGAAGATGTGGTCGTTTCCCTCCAAACAGTATGATCGATATTATAATAGATGAAAATTCGTTTATAGAAGCTGTTCCAGGACAGCATGTAAAAGCAGGTACCGACTCGATTGCTATATTCAACCATGATGTTGAAGACAGCCAGTGACAAATTTATTCTGAAATGACTATGACTAACGAAGTAGACAAGAAAAGGCAACGTAAAGGGATTTATTTACTCCCTAATTTGCTCACGACCGCCGGCTTGTTTGCTGGTTTTTACAGTATTGTCGCTGCGATGCATGGTCGCTTTGAAGCGGCAGCAATTGCGGTATTCATCGCGATTGTCACTGATGGCCTGGATGGCCGCGTCGCGCGTTTAACAAACACCTCAAGTGATTTTGGTGCGGAATACGATAGTCTTTCTGATATGGTTTGTTTTGGTCTGGCACCGTCTCTGGTGATGTATGAATGGTCATTGATCCACATGGCCAATATTGGTTGGGCAAAGTTGGGTTGGATCGCGGCGTTCTTTTACACTGCAACGGCGGCATTACGGTTAGCGCGTTTCAATACGCAATGTGATGACGAAGATAAGCGTTACTTTAAAGGACTGGCGAGTCCATCAGCCGCAGCGATCATAGTTGGTACGGTTTGGGTCGTAGATGACCTGGGCATCCCTGGAAAAGAATTTGTTCTGCCAGCGTTTTTTCTGACACTCATTGCTGGTGCATTGATGGTCAGTAATATTCGCTATCATAGCTTTAAAAATATTGGCTCACGTCATCGGGTTCCATTCATTGCCATACTAGCTATCGTGGTGGTATTTATGTTTGCCTCTGTGGACCCGCCCAAGGTCATACTAGGGGGCTTTATAATCTATGTGTTATCCGGGCCGCTATTTTCACTCAAGGGTTTATTTCGCCGGCAAAAAAAGCCTGAAGAAGCCCAGAATTAGCAAGATTTATAGTTGGCATCAGCTCGCTGACAAGTTATATTTGGCCCATGGACATGGCGTCACATCACACGACTTCTTCAACTAGCCCGGTATTGGCACTGGGTGGTTATGTCCTGTCATTTCTATTCCTTCTGCTCCTGCCGTAGGCAGATTAAAGTGATCCTGGCGAGGAAATACGTATAACAAACCATTATTTTTTTACCCTCCTGAGCAGAGGAGACATAACAAATGTCACAATCAGATACCGATAGATTAATTATTTTTGACACGACCTTGCGTGATGGCGAACAAAGACCTGGCGCATCAATGACAAAGGAAGAAAAGATTCGTATTGCCAAGGCGCTGGAAAAAATGCGGGTTGATGTCATAGAAGCCGGGTTCCCGATTGCCAGCCCCGGTGATTTCGAGGCCGTAAAGGCTGTCGCTGAGACAGTTAAGGATAGCACCGTGTGTGGTTTGGCCCGGGCGCTGGATAAGGATATCAATCGTGCGGGTGAGGCGCTGAAAGGAGCTAATTCAGGGCGCATTCATACCTTCATCGCTACATCCCCCATCCACATGAAAGAGAAGCTGCGTATGCAGCCTGACCAGGTCGTTGAACAGGCGATTAAATCAGTGAAATTAGCCGGTACCTATACGGATAATATTGAATTTTCTCCTGAAGATGCTGGTCGTTCAGAAACTGATTTTCTATGTCGAATTATCGAGGCCGTTATCGATGCCGGTGCAACAACGATCAATATTCCGGATACCGTTGGTTATAACTTGCCGCATCGTTTTGGTAGCCTGGTTGGTGAGTTGATAGAGAGAATTCCTAACTCAGACAAGGCGATATTTTCAGTGCATTGCCATAATGATCTGGGCATGGCGGTGGCCAATTCATTATCGGCAGTGATGCATGGTGCCAGACAGGTGGAATGCACAATTAACGGACTTGGTGAACGGGCAGGTAACGCCGCACTGGAAGAAGTTGTGATGGCGGTGCGTACACGCCAGGACATGTTTAATTGCGACGTTGGTCTGGATACCACACAGATCATGACCTGCTCACGCCTGGTGTCGGGTATTACCGGATTTCCAGTACAGCCAAACAAGGCAATCGTGGGAGCTAATGCATTTGCACATGAGTCCGGTATTCACCAGGATGGTGTTCTGAAGAGCCGCGAGACTTATGAAATTATGCGAGCACAGGATGTTGGCTTAAATGCGAATAAAATCGTATTAGGTAAGCATTCTGGACGCAATGCCTTCAAGACACGCTTACAAGATTTGGATATTGTCTTTTCTTCAGAAGAGGAGCTCAATGTTGCCTTTAGTCGTTTTAAGGAACTGGCAGATAAGAAACATGAAATCTTTGATGAAGATTTACAGGCGTTGGTTTCAGAGACTAATCCCTGTGATGTTTGCGAAAAGTATAAGCTGGTTTCATTAAAAGTATGCTCTGAAACGGGCGAAATACCCAATGCTACAGTGACTATATCGGATGATGGTGACGAAAGTCATGGCACAGCTGAAGGGGGGGGGCCAGTCGATGCAGCACTAAAGGCAATAGAGTCCATCGTCAATTCAAAGGCCGACCTACAGCTGTACTCGGTTAACAACATTACCAGTGGTACCGACTCTCAGGGCGAGGTAACCATACGTTTATCAAAAGAGGGCCGTATAGTGAATGGTTTGGGGGCAGATACCGACATCGTGATTGCATCAGCCCGCGCCTATCTGAATGCCTTGAATAAGATTTACACTGCTGAGCCGAAGGCACATCCGCAGCTGGGTGATGTATAGGAGTTTGTCAGACTTAGTATGAATCTACTGCGGAAAACCCATTTTGGCCATATTCCCCGATTAAATTCGTTAAATATGCTCAATATTCGCCTCATTAAATCGGGAAATCTGACTCATAATGGTTTCCCCTCGCTACGATCAACTAAGCCCGACAGGCTCCTGGGCTAGTGAGTCGACAGCAGCTTCAATATCTTAAATCACTGGGTATCCCTGTTTGGGTACCCAGTGATTTTCAGCCACCGTTGGTTCCCGAGCCAGTTGTTGATGAAATTTCGACAGAGCCGGAAATCCAGCCTGAGGTCATACCTGATATAAGGCTGTCTGAGCCACCTGCGGATACCGCGGAACTGGACTGGGAAGCGCTAGCCAATATGGTAAAAGATTGTACTGCGTGTGGTCTGCATACGGGGCGTACCCAGGCCGTTTTTGGTACCGGGAATCAGGATGCGGATATTATGATTATTGGTGAAGCGCCTGGTGCAGATGAGGATTTACAGGGAGAGCCTTTTGTTGGGCGTGCTGGGCAGTTACTCGATCAAATGTTGTTGGCAATTAACTTCCCCAGGGCAACAGTTTATATCGCGAATATTGTGAAATGCAGGCCACCGGAGAATCGTAATCCGCAGCACGACGAAGCGCAGCAATGTGCACCTTACCTGCATCGCCAGATAGCGCTTGTTTCACCCAGGGTTATTCTCGCTGTTGGTAAGGTTGCGGCACAAAATTTGTTACAAACTGATCTGCCAATTGGCAAGATGCGAGGTAATCAATACCATTATGCGGCTTTAGGCATACCGGTTATTGTGACTTATCATCCGGCTTATCTCCTGCGGTCCCCAAAGGAAAAAAGCAAGGTATGGCAGGATCTTAAATTAGTTAGATCCCTGTTGGTATGAGCAGTGATCGAGCAGGCACTTATGATATCTGCCAGGTGCTTCCGGAGCATATTCCAGCAATTTTAGAGATAGAGCAGGCTGCTTATCCGTTTCCATGGACAAAAGGTATGCTAGCAGACTGTTTGAAACCGAATTATTACTTTTATGCAATGTTCAGGCAGGAGGAGATAATTGCGTACGGTATTATGTCCTGCATTCTGGATGAGTCACATATACTCAACTTATGCGTAAGCCCCGAGTATCAGAGGCAGGGTCTTGGTAGAAAGATGTTGTACTGGTTATTAGACATAGCAAGGAAGTTACAATCACATACTGTATTTCTTGAAGTCAGGCAATCCAACCAAACTGCACAGAGTTTATATGAAGATATTGGCTTTAATCAGTTGGGTAGTCGCAAGGAATATTATCCGGACCGGGATGGGCGAGAGGATGCAATTATTTATGCCAAGGAATTAACCCGTAAAACTCACCAGAATGACAAGCCCTTGCTTGATCTATGATTTCACAAAGGATTTTCTTCAATCGGAAATACTGTCTATATTCCGCTCAATCAGAAAATCCTTTGTGAAACCAAATTTCTGCGCAATCATCTCGCCCTCTGGTGAGATTTACTGGTTAACAATCATTCCGGCTTAGTTAAAACAGTTTTATCTGTGTTGTCATCATCCTCGTTGTCGTCTTCATCTTTAGCATTACTCAGCTGCTTGAGTATTTTTTCGTCAAGCGGGATACCTTCTATTGCACTAAATTCAGCCATGCTGGCTAAAGTTTCAGAAGTTAGTTCATCCAGGTGCTCGGCATCAATTTCCTCCGCTGTTCCCTGAATACGTGGTTCATCAGTGGCTGGATCAAAACCCATAAGGTTATCAATGGATGGGCTCTCCGGTTTGACCAGTTGCGTAGCAGGCGTCGGTGTTGTGTCGTATTCGAGGACGCGCTCAACCTCATCACTCTCTTTGGGAGAAGGGACAGACTCCTCATATGGCTTGTCAGTCTGAGATGGCAGGCTTTCAGATTCATCGGATAAGTCCTCTGGCTCTGCTGCTATGTCAGCAGTTGTATCTTGTTCTGAGGATCTGCCTGCCAGGTCAAGGCGAAAGGCCTGATCTGGCTCACCTTCATCGCTGCTGGGTAACTCGTTTAGATCAAGAACAGGCTCTTCCCCAGAGACCGTTTTATGCTTTTCAGATGAGTTCTCTAAAGCTTCTTTTGCCAGCATTTTCCTTTCGTATTCAGCCAGTGCCCTGCGGGTATCTAGAACAATGGTGTCCGGGTTGTCCATTGGCGTCACAGTCTTCAACTCTGGTTCATCATCAAGCAGTGATCGTATTTGTGGCTGTTGCTCAGCGGGTTCCGGTGGTGAGGAAAATAGTGGATGATTGGGCAGTAATTTCCGGCCAATTTCGTATGCTTTCTGCCATGGTGAATTTAAAGTTTTATTTGTAATGTTGGCCAGGTGATTGGCATGGTAGATAAATTCATCTTCTCTGTTCATGTCCTTGAGTACACCGAGCATCAGCAGGCGATAATTGGGGTTTCTGGGGACGTTATTGGTTAATTTAGTTAGCTGGTAGTGGGCGTTTTCCAAATCTTTGAATGCGATCGATAAATTGGCTTCTTGCAGGACATATTCAGCATTAAAATCTTCTGCTCTTTCCTGCGGAGGTTGCGTGGTAGCTTTTTCAGCTACATCGCCTTGCTCGTCGTCGAGTTCTTCTGCTGAGTGCGAAAAATCAATTGAATCGTCATAAGCCTCTTCCGTAACCTCAATGCTATCCTTTTTATCCAGGGTGAACCTGGGGCTCGATGCGATATATTCATCAGTGGAGCGGTGTCTGTGTGGTTTGGGTTCTTCCCCTGTAGTAGTAGCTGGCATTACATCCGATGCCGCCTGTATAGCGCCAGGGGTAGCAGGTAGGGGCTTAGATCGTCCACTTGTAAATGTTGGTCTGAAATATTTGGAGGATGTTGATAACTCATCCTCGTCACTCTTGTCTTTACGTTTAAGAATGATTAAATATCCGATAATTCCCACAGCGGCAGCGAGCGTCACTAATTCTAAAATTAGTCTAAGATAATCGAAGTCATCATCCGAACCGGCCGCCTGGCTGACATCGAGCTCGATAGGGCCTTGTGGTTCATCACTGACCAGTGGCTCTATGGGGGCTGGCTCAGGTTTGGCAGGTGGTTGTTCTACAGGGGGTGAACTTAGCCTGGTTTCGGTTTTAAGTGCCAGCAGGTTTTCCTTGCCCTGTAGAGATTGCCTGAGGTTTTTAACCTCCTCGCGCAGGGTAACAAGTTGTTCCTCCATCTCACTGACGGCGGAGCGCATGGCTTGCTTGACCTCGGGGCTAGGACTGGCCGCCATGGATACAGCGGTTTCCTTTCCCTCAAAAACGACAGTACCCTCGTTTTCTTTAATCGTTCTGGTAGATACACCAGCATCATCGTCCGTTAGCCTTAGTTCATAATCACTCTCGGGTTTGGCGAGCTCCATCTCGACTTCTTTTCCCCGCGCTGCCAGATCCTCCTGTGGCACGGGTTCAACTGGCTCCACAGGTTTTTCATCTGGTGGGCTTGCTGGTTGTACGGCTTGTTCCGGTGTATCAGCAACTGGTCTAGCTGATTTTTTCTGTTCTAGTGGTTCTTCATCGGTTTGAACAATATTTGGGGCCTTGTCCATCGGTGCATCTTCGATGTGTGCTTGTGGTGTGGTTCTTTCTTCAGAAGCCAGCAGATTATAGAAAACATTACGTGCTTCGGCTGATGTTAGCTGTTGCATCTGGGCTTCATCAGGAATGACGATTTCATAGTGTGCTTTGATCTTATTCACATCATCATTGATGAAGGCATTCCGATTGTTGCGAAAAATTGAGACCATTCCTGGGCGATGGTCGCATCACGGTCCTGGCTAAAAGATTGCGCAATCAGCGAAAGTGAATCACCAGCTTTAACAATGTAGATGTTGTCATCTCCAGTAGCTTCTGTTGGTGAGGTAGGGACAGGTGCCGACGGTATTGATATTTCTTCACGCGGTAGTGCCTCGCTTGGTTTTAAAACAACCTTTGGCTTTGCGACTCGTGATTTGGTTCTAGCGAGATCCTGGACTGGTTTTGGGTCGAGCAAGAACGACATTTCTCGTTGCAGCCAGACTGATCCAGTGTCGATGCTAACGGTGAAATGCACAATGGGTTCATTGACCGGCTCAAGTGTCGTAGCCAGTATCGTTAAATTGCCATCGGTGTCACTGATCAGGCTGAAATCGAGTTCTGGTACCCAGTCGCTAATATTGGGATGTCTGCCTACGATTTGTTGGATGATAATATCCGAATTCTTCTCTACTGGTGTTAGCGTAAGCGGGATTTCTACTTTCAGCGGTTCATTGAGATACGACGTTAATGTCGGTTCCAATACACCGAGTGCATGGGTTGTTCCAGGGTTAAGGCCACAAACCAGTAGCAGCGCGGGCAGGAACCACAGTTGGCGACCGGTTGATCGTATCATCTTCATCCAGATGTGCGGGAAGTGATACATAGTTGTTTTTTGGCCAGGATTCTATCCATTGGAGCTGCCGTAGTACGGTATATTATTAGTATATTAAAGATATAGGTGAGGAGTATACCGTAACTTCGTATGAATAGTAGACATGGCTGGGTACCAGCTAGTCCATGTCTCGGGGCATTCTAGTGGCTCTGACTGGCACATGTGATGCGTTACACGACACTAGAAGTGCTTTACAATGCAGCGCCTCCATAATGGGCGCTGCCTTACAGATTGATTGACAATGCCAAGTCTTGCTGACCAAATTACCAAACGCCGTACTTTCGCGATCATTTCTCACCCGGATGCGGGTAAAACTACGCTCTCGGAGCAGCTGCTGCTTTATGGTGGAGCAATACAGCTCGCAGGTACTGTGAAGGGGCGAAAAGCTGCCAGGCACGCAACTTCAGACTGGATGGATACGGAGAAGCAGCGCGGTATTTCCGTAACCTCATCCGTGATGCAGTTTCCCTATGCAGATGCCACGGTGAATTTGCTGGATACCCCCGGCCATGAAGATTTTTCCGAAGATACCTACCGCGTGTTGACGGCAGTAGATTCTGCCCTGATGGTGATCGATGTCGCCAAGGGTGTTGAAGAACGTACCATCAAGCTGATGGAAGTTTGTCGACTACGTGATACGCCTATCTTTACATTCATCAATAAGCTTGATCGAGAGGGTCGTGATCCGATTGAACTGATGGATGAGGTAGAAGATGTCCTGAAAATTCCCTGCGCGCCAATCACATGGCCCGTCGGCATGGGAAAGGAACTGAAAGGCATATACCACCTGGTTAAGGATGTGGTTTACCTGTATCAGCCAGGCGAGCGAGGACAGATGAAAGAGGATGTCGTTATCCAGGGGCTGGACAATCCAGAACTGGATGAATTACTTGGGCCAAAAGCACAGGATTTGCGTGATGAGATTGAACTGGTTAAGGGTGCCAGTCATGAGTTTGATCAGGAACTCTACCTTCAGGCCAAGCTAACACCTGTATTCTTTGGTACGGCACTGAATAATTTCGGTATCCGCCAGTTACTGGATGAGTTTGTTGTGCATGCGCCGCAGCCACATACACAACAGAGTGAACAACGTATTGTGAAGCCAGATGAGGAGAAACTGACGGGTTTTGTCTTTAAAATTCAGGCCAATATGGATCCACAGCATCGGGATCGGATCGCATTTATGCGTATTTGCTCGGGCAGCTATAGCAAAGGTATGAAAATGCATCATGTACGAACTGGCAAAGATATGAAAATCGCCGATGCGCTAACATTCTTCTCTTCGGATCGTGAGCATATCGAAGAGGCCTATGCAGGCGATATTATTGGTTTGCATAATCACGGCACGATTAATATTGGTGATACTTTTACTGAAGGCGAGGATCTGCGTTTTACCGGGATTCCTAATTTTGCGCCTGAGTTGTTTCGCCGAGCGCAATTGAAAGACCCGCTGAAAATGAAAGCCCTGACCAAGGGATTGGCGCAATTATGCGAAGAGGGTGCTACCCAGTTACTCAGACCCCTGACGCGAAATGACCTGATCCTGGGCGCGGTAGGTGTTCTGCAGTTTGATGTGGTTAAGGAACGGCTGAAAACTGAATACAAGGTGGACTGTAACTTTGAGGCGGTGCCGGTGCAAACGGCGCGATGGATATCATCTGATGATGAAAAGCGCTTTGAAGAATTCAAGAAAAAACAGGCAGATAATCTGGCGACTGACCATAGTGGCAACCTGGTTTATATTGCTTCAAGCCGCGTGAATCTTGATCTCACCATGGAGCGATGGCCGGAGGTTGAATTTTTTGCCACCCGTGAACATGGAATGGCGGCTTGATATATCAAAGCTGGCCCAAATATTGGTGATATTTAATAATTGTAAGAGAAATTATTATGTCCGATAGCATTAATGTTGTTTGTCCACATTGTCTTGCGGTAAATCGTGTACCGGCCGGTAAACTGGAAGCTGGTCCCAAGTGTGGAAAATTTAAATCATCCGTACTTGATGGCGTGCCACTGGATTTAAATACTGGTAATTATCAGCAATACCTTGGTCGTAATGATCTGCCGGTGGTGGTTGATTTCTGGGCGTCCTGGTGTGGTCCATGCAAAATGATGGCGCCGGTTTTTTCACAGGTCGCTCACCAGATGGCGACACAGGTTCGGTTTGCCAAGGTGAGTACCGAACAGGAACAGGGGATTGCGGGTCAGTATGGTATTCGAAGTATTCCAACCCTGATACTCTTCAAGAATGGTAAGGAAATATCACGCCAGGCTGGTGCGCTTGATGCAGGATCATTAACGCAATGGTTAGCCAGTTCCATCTAATATCGCGTGCAGGGTTATTGCTGGTGCTTGCTGTGTTGGCAGGTTGCCAGTCTTTGAGTAGCGTGAAACCGGGTAATTATATTGCGAACTACCAGGATTATCCGCCACAGCTTGAACGATTCCAGGTTTGTAACAATGTTCACTGTGAACAATTGACATCGGTAACACTTGATCAAGAGGACTGGAGACGGTTGGGTAGCCACTTTTCGGTGAAGGTTGAGTCACCTGAAGCCGAGCGTCGCCAGATCAAGTCAGCGATCGCATTGTTTGAGGAAATTGCTGGGCCAATCACAAAAACACAGCATGACCTGGCGCGTAATGACAATAAATGGGGCGACCGCCAACTGGACTGCATTGCTGAGACCGTTAATACCACCACTTACCTGATGTTGTTTGATCAACAGGGTTGGTTAAAGTGGCATCGAGTTGGTTTTCCCAGGCATCGTGGCCTGTTTAGTTTACAGGCGCCGCACAATACTGCCGTCATTGTCGAAAAAGCTTCCGGTCGCGAATATGTTGTGGATAGCTGGTTCCATAAAAATGGCGAACAGCCAGAGATCGTGCCGGCAGCACAATGGTCAGCAGGTTATGACCCCGATGAAATTAGTCAAAGGAATAACAAATGAGTGACATTAAGATCTATCACAATCCCAGATGTTCCAAGAGCCGTCAAACCATGGCGATACTGGATGAAAACAACCTGGACTACCAGGTGGTCCAGTATCTGGAACAACCTCCATCAGAGAAGGAACTCGCGAATATCCTGAAGATGTTGGGAATATCAGCGTTAGAGTTGATACGTACTAAAGAGAAATTATTTAAAGAACTGGGCCTGTCGAAGTCCGATGAACGCACTGAAGCACAGTGGATAAAGATTATGGTGGATAATCCCAAATTGATCGAACGACCCATCGTGATCAGCAAGGGTAAGGCAGCCCTGGGTCGCCCGCCTGAATCTGTATTAACTATTCTATAGGCGTGTCAACATCTGACCTCAAGCCCGAGGATATTATTGATTTCTGGTATTCCAGTGATATCAGTATTCAATGGTTTAACTCAACACAAACATTGGATTTGCGGATACTCAATGAGTATGAATCTATCTGGCAGCAGGCACGCGATGGCAAACTGGAGGCATGGCAATTTTCTCCCGAGGGTTGTCTGGCATTAGCCATTATCCTCGATCAGTTTCCCCTGAATATGTTTCGGGGCAAGCCTGAAAGTTTCTCGACTGAATCCAATGCGATTGAAGTGAGCAAGTGGGCTATTAGTCGAAATTTCGATCAACAGTTACCTGTCGACCAGCTTGCGTTTTTATACATGCCATTAATGCATAGCGAGAACACGGATGATCAGAATCTGTCCGTGATGAAGTTTGAAGCGGCGGGGCTGGAGAATAATGCACGTTTTGCCAGGCATCATCGGGAAATTGTTAAACGTTTTGGGCGTTTCCCCCATCGCAATGAAATTCTTGGGCGAGAAAGTACCCAGGAAGAGATTGACAGGCTTGCCAGTGACGAGGCCTTTAAAGGTTAGTGTTAACAGACCCTCAGGCCCTGAGAAAAGCCCCTACTCGTTTGTCTAACCAGTAGTTAGCTCTAAATGGTACGTTGCCTGAGATAAACCCAACATGTCCACCATGTGGCTGCAGGTCCATTTCAACAGATGAAGGTAATTCACTTTTTTTCGGGATGACTTCAGGTGTCATAAACGGATCATCAGTGGCATGGATGAGCAGGGTAGGGGTTTTGATATCAGGTATAAACTGCCGTGAACTGCACTTATTGTAATAGTCGTCAGCATTATTGAATCCATGCAACGGTGCAGTCACCAGGTCATCATAGTTATAGATAGTATCGATCTCATGTTTTTCCGGAATGCGGATAGGTAATTCCATAAGTGCCACTTTTTCGGCGAAGGTTGCCTGCAGGCTATTCAGTAAATGCCGTTGATAAATTTTTGCAGTACCAACATCCAGGGTATGTCCTGCAACGGCAAGATCATATGGTACAGAAATCGCGATGCTGGTTTCGAGCATGCTGTCAGTGCCATATTCACCCAGATATTTAAGCAGCACGTTGCCACCTAATGAGACGCCGACAGCGTGTATGCGCTTGCCAGGGTATCGTCCCCTGATAGTTTCAAGGACAAAGCGCAGGTCAGCGGTATCTCCTGAATGATAACGACGTGGTAGGCGGTTGGGTTCGCCAGAGCAACCACGAAAATGCATAAAGACTGCACGTTTATAACTCCTGGTAGCTGCCTGAAGCAAGCCAGCGGGATAATGAGATTTCAGGGAGCCTTCCAGTCCATGTAATACCAGGCAGATATCGCCTTGATTGTCTGGCATCCAGGCCAGGTCCAGAAAATCACTATCGGGTAGTTCAAGTCTTTCTTTGGTCAGGGGAGTTGTTGTCGGTAACGAAAACGACTTGGCCACAGGGTTTGTAAATGTGGATTCCTTAACCACCAGGCCGGATGGAAAGCAGGTAATTGATACTGTCCTTTATCAGTCTGGCCTGACGGCATATTTGCCACTACCCAGAAACATAATGGCTAATCCGCAAAAAAGGTAAAAGCCCTGTAATTCCAGGCGCCAGCCGCCATGTTCCGTTAGTAAGAATAGATGACCGGCATGCGCGATTATAATGGCGAAGATCATATTGCCGACCACGAAAAGACCACCAACGCGGGAAAAAATACCGAGGATAATCATTAAAGGCGCAATGATTTCGCCCAGGTAGACGCCATAGGCGATTAACTGAGGTAGCCCGAGGTCAACAAGACGGAGTTTGATGAAACTTAGTGAATCAGGATAGTGGATGACTTTGGCAATTCCATGGAACAGCATTAACAGGCCCGTGGTTAGCCTGATAATGAGTTTTCCTGCGGCATCATTATGCAGCAGGTTCTTCATCAGGCTCCGCGCCGACAATAAAATTTTCTATGCTTTCACCGGTGAGTTTGCCAATCTGGCTAAACAGGTACCAGATAGCGATCATCATGACTGTCATGCTAGGTAAGGCGATCACCGGATAGCTCAATGCAGTCATTTTCCCCAGTTCTTCACTAAATGCAGTAGTCCCTGGTGGGCTGACGAGAATGACTTTCGCCAGTACGTAATTCAGCACGGATGACAGCGCGAAGGAAGCTGCAACGATATAGGATGATCGAGCGAGGATCCGTTCAAACTTTTCAGTCGCATTTTTCGCGTTTAATAATGAATAGAGTTTGTCTGTTTTAATGATCTGCTCATTAAGAATGAAAACTTTGATGATTGGATATTTAGTTTTCTGCGTAATCAATACGGCAATACCGATAATTGCTGGTACCGTTGCTTCCTTGATAGCAATGTATTTTGGATCCAGTTCCAGCAGACTCATACCGCCGGTCAGAAAGACACTGACGATACCGAGTATGGAAAAAGCGTTAACCTTGCCTGATTGTTTCAGGTCCCAGAGACCATAGCTGATCGGAAATGATAGTGCGACAACAATACTCCAAGCTGGTCCAAGGTCCTCAGCGCCGCTGAATTTACTGAGAATGATGACAGGAATAATAATGTTAAACGCAAGGTTGCTTAAAAAGCCGCCACGCTTTGGTTTTTCTGGAACAGGTTGATTCATGAAATGACTACTAACTAAATAGACTGGAGTTATTTTACCGCTAATTAGGGCCCGTTAACACCAACGCAGGGTGTTTGATTTTTCGGGCACATCGGGTTACAGGGCTGTACTGGCACCTAGCTGCTGTGGCATTGCTTTTTCTTCCTGCCGAAGTATTACAATTACTACTGTACCGACGGCCATGAAGCCAGCAGCCAGGTATAAAGCGCCATTGTAACTACCAGTGATGTCGGCAATATAGCCAGCTATTGCAGGGCCTATGATTTGCGCCAGACCGTAGCCCAGGGTGAATTTTCCCATGAGGATCGCAGGTTTTGTTGGATAGAATCGTCCAGCCATTGTCAGCACCAGGCTTACGATGCCAATAAAAGTCCCACCATAGAGGATGGCGCTCAGCAATACGATAAAGAGATTTTCGCTAAAAGCAGGCAGGATGATACCGATCGTCTTGAGAATAAAAGCATACAGGAGTGCGGTGATGACCCCAGTACGGCGTGCGATTAGATCCCAGATAATACAGGCGGGCGCAGCTGATAAGCCGATGACGAGAAAGATAAATTCTCCCTGGCCTTGCAATGCAGGCTGTTTCTCAACAATGGCCACAATAAACGTGGCACTGATAACATAACCAAAGCCGACACACATGTAGGCTATCATCATTAAAATCATAAAGCGCCGGGTGGGTGGATTATCGATCAGTTTTTTTCCACTTTGGGTAGCGCCGCTGGTATCAGGCCTTGGTAGCCAGCGCCAGGCAGGTATTAGCAACAGGATGCCAATGATCCCAAGGCTGATCCATTGCTCACGCCAGTCCATTGACATGTTCATGATCCATACGGCAACCGATACAAAAGCAATGCCCAGTCCCAGGCCACTGAAATGTATTCCCAGTTCACTATGATGGTGGTGACGAATCAGCCAGTTGAGTAGTAGCCCGGAACCAATCAGCAAGCCTGCTGCACTACTCAGGCCAGCAAAGAAACGTAGCAGTGCCCAAATGAACATATTCTCGGTGAAGGCCATGCCGATTGTTGTGACGACGGCAACTATTAAACCTAACCGATAGAGATAGTCCTTGATGACCAGGTTACTGACGACAGAGGCGACTAATGCGCCACACAGGTAGCCAATATAGTTAAAGGTTGCAAGCCAGCCACCTGAAACATCGCCCAGCCAGGTCTGGTTCTGCATAACAGGCAGGAGAGGGGTATAGCCAAAACGGGCGATGCCCAGTGTGAGAATCAGGCTGATTACTCCCGAGCTAAGAACCAATGCCCTTCGATATTGGTCTCGCATACGTTCCTCCATGGTGATGAAAGGAACTGCATATCGATGATGATATCGATATGCGTATCCCGGGGGTGACGATGTTTAGTGTGACATCAAAATTGGCGTAATCATTGATTCCAGGATAGAGCTGGTAACACCACCAAATATCTTTTGCCTGAAGCTTGGTGTGCCGTAACCACCCATAATCAGTATATCGATATCATAGTCAGCAATATGGTTTTGAATAACAGTCTGAATCTCATAGGCGGGCTTTACGTAAAGGGGTTTTGCGTTGATGCCGTGGCGCCCCAGGTGCATCAGTAACTCATCAATCATTGCCTCTTCCTTGTTTGCCTTTTTACTTTCAACAACGAGGATATATACCTCTTCAGATTTTGAAATGATCGGAAAGGAATCATGTAGTGCTCTTGTCGCACCGGGTGAACCATCCCAGGAAATCATAGATTTACGGCAGGGTATACGATGGACACCAATATATGGCATGAAGAATATGGGTCGTCCACAATGCAGCATGACATCTTCTGCGAATTCCTTGAGACGACTATAATTCTCCTTGTCAGGATTAGGCTGACGGAGCATGACAAGGTCAAAGTTTCTTGCCAGACGAGCCATTTCACGGGATGCCTCGCTAATCTTACCTGGAATAATGATAGTCGAGGCTTCTATGCCTTCCTTGTCCATGGTTTCCTGAAACTCCCTGGTCAGCTGCTCAGCAAACTGCCTCATATGCAGCTCTGCAGCATCCTCATCCTGTACTCTCAAATGCTCAGGACGCATTAATTCAATGGATACGCCGGTTAGTGTAGCGCCATGAGATTTAGCAAGGTAAATCGCGGTTTTAACTCTGACTTCGTTACTTTTCCCGTCATCAAGAAATACGAGAATATCTTTGTAATTCACGTTGAACTCCCAACTATAAAAAATACCACTTGATGGTAATTACATTAGATTCAAAAGTTACAGGTTTGGTGTAAATCATTGCGGCCTAGTGCGCCATGACAACGGGTGTCAGCATGGTAGACAGCAGGGAACTGGTCACACCGCCCATGATTTTCTGTTTCAGTGTGGGGGCGCCATAACCACCCATAATTAACAAATCAATATCAAGATGAGAAACTTCATTAAGAATAATGCTGGCAACATATGCATCACCTGGGGAAACCTCAAGTACTTTTGCCGTGATGCCATGACGCGCAAGTTGTACGGATAAATCCTCAGCCTGAACGTCTTTTTTACTGGCCACCTGCTTCTTACTATGTACAACCAGGATAGTAACTTCTTCACACAGACGCAGAAGTGGTATGGAATCGTAGGTGGCGCGGGTTGCCGCAGGTGTTCCATCCCACGAGATAAGTGCTTTCCTGAAGGGGATTTTGTTCGCACCGATATAAGGCATGAACATAATTGGTCTCCCGCTCAGTAACATTGATTCCTCTGAAAGGTTGAGCATGCGTTTGTAATTACGGCTATCCGGGTCAGGTTGCGCCAATAGGATCAGGTCAGCATTACGTCCATGGTGCGCAAAGCTGTTCGCACTTTCATCTGAATTTCCCGGAATAATATATGAGTCGTATTTCAGTGAGGTTTTCTCGACAGTGGTCTTAAAATCATCAATCAAACGTTCAGACAATCGTTTGCATTCCAGTTCGATAACATTGTCGTTATCACTTCTAAGTGCCTCAGGGATTAAGCTTCCGAATGATACACCAGTAAGATGTGCATCATGGGTTTGCGCAATTTGAATCGCGGCATCAACGCGGTCTGCGTTACTCTTCCCTTCATCGAGGAAGACAAGGAGAGATTTGAAGCTCATGTGTCGTACCAGCTGGAACACCAGTTGGTGTTCCAGCATAGAGTTGGAAAGAGGAATAAACTAGATAGCAAGGTACTCTTCACGAAGCTCGTCGTTATCGAGTACTTCCTGAGCGCTACCATCAAATACAACCTTACCCATATCGAGAATAACGGCACGATCAGAGAGCTTGAGTGCTGCAATGGCATTTTGCTCAACGATGATGGTGGTCATTCCCAGATCACGAATGCTTTTCAGAATACGTTCGATTTCCTGAACAATAACTGGCGCAAGGCCCTCATAAGGCTCGTCCAGTAGCAGGAGTTTTACATCACGAGCCAGGGCACGTGCTACAGCAAGCATTTGCTGTTCACCACCAGATAACGTGATGGCTTCCTGCTGGCGACGTTCAGCCAAACGCGGGAAGTGCTCGTATACGCGCTCTTTTGTCCAGCCAATGGGCTTGGCAATTTGCGCCAGATCAAGGCTTTCTTCAACAGTTAAGCCAGGAATAATACGACGATCTTCGGGAACGAGGGCAACCCCACTTTGCGCGGCCTTGTATGACTTCATAGTATGGATTGGCTGGTGATCCAGCCAGATTTCACCGTGCTGCATCTGAGGATCATCTGTGCGGGCAATAGAGCGTAACGTGGAAGTTTTTCCCGCACCGTTACGACCTAGCAGGGCAAGGATCTCACCTTCACGGATATCAAAGCTAACACCCTGAACGATATAACTTTCGCCATAGTAGGAATGAATGTCCCAGGCTGAAAAATAGGCAGGATCATTTCCCTGGCTCGTGATATGGGACTTGTGACTAATATCGACGTGACCAACGTCACCAATAATTTCATGCTTTTCACTCATACTTCTGCACTCCCTAGGTAAGCTTCGCGCACTTTTGGGTGACCTTTAATTGCTTCAGGTTCATCTTCAACAATGATAGCTCCTTGAGCCAGAACACTGATTCGGTCAGCCAGACTGAATACCACGTGCATATCGTGTTCAATAATGATTTTGGTCATACCGCCTTCCTTGATCTGTTTGAGCATTTCAATGGTGCGGTTGGTATCATGACGCGCCATCCCGGCAGTTGGCTCGTCCAGCAATAGCAGTTTGGGGTGCTGAATCAGGCACATGGCTAGTTCCAGGCGTCGCTTATCATCCCTGGAAAGGCTACCGGCGTGCACTCTTGAGCTATCAGCAAGACCAAGATCGTTGAGGTAGTGCATCGCTTCATCTTTAAGCTGTTTTTCATTGCGAATCCACTTGAACATATTGAACTTGAATGAGCCATCGCGCTTCGCCAGGGCGGGAATCATTACGTTACTCAGTAATGATAGTTCCGGGAAGATCTCGGGTGTTTGGAATACACGAGAAACACCCAGCTGGTTAATGCCATGCGGTGTCATGCCATCGGTTAAATCATGACCGGCAAACATGATGGATCCACTATCAGGAACCAGTTTGGCGATGCATGTATTTAACAAGGTCGATTTACCGGCACCATTTGGTCCAATGATCGCGTGCGTCGTGCCTTCTTTAACCTTGAGGTTAATATCAGAAAGCGCTTTC
>Ga0126335_1000073_pt1 | contig 43695 bp, 22 predicted proteins | sample OlaspJWI45metaG_FD_108409 | JGI IMG/M metagenome (GOLD analysis project Ga0126335, IMG submission 108409) | Marine gutless worms symbiont microbial communities from Oahu, Hawaii - Olavius sp. 1 OAHU.JWI-45 metaG | ecosystem: Host-associated > Annelida > Digestive system > Unclassified | place... | reverse complement strand
GTGTAACCTTGGCGGTAGCATCATCAACCCAATCCAGCTTGAACATAGGATTAACCACAGCTGCTAGCTGGGCATTTAAGTCTTCCATCATCTCAGAGAATCGCGTGTTACCAGCTGTCTGCACAGTGAACAATAACCATGGTATCCAGAAACGTAAGAGTATTGCCAAAAATTATTGGTAATATTTTAGGGACAAAAGTATTGGCAATACCATTTCCAATACTTTTTTGAAATTGTATTAGTAATAGCGAGACGATAGTTCACAAAGTATTGCCAATAGTATTGCAATACTTTTAGTATTGCAATATTAACAACCCTGACAACAAGTGTTTAGCTGTTTTCACTGTTTTAGACGCGAAACCCGGTAATGTTAAGCTGAGACACATATACTGTATAGGCAATCGCTTGCCTGGCATAGTGGGTTTGCTGGCTGGTAGCGGCGACAGCGGTTCATCCTCGAGAATCATCACTTGCCCAACACTAGTTTCAGCGGCTGCCAGTGACGTCACGACGACGTAGACAAGTCGCCAGATACACCTCATCCTCTCCATCGCCGTGAACCATGTGATGAACCGCAACGCCGCACGGCGACCACTACCCACAGCCGCAGCTGCTGCAATTAGAGATGCGCTGATTTTATATTCGTCGAACGTTTTAACCAACTGCTAATCTTTGAAATTTTATTTAACAGTACTGCTAATTTCGCAAATATTGTCACATAAAAATTGCAATAGTCTGAATATCAGCTTGTTTGTTCAACTGGTTGCTCTATGACTTTATCAGATTCCATTTCGATAAAAGTCGCGACGTTTTTCTCAGTCCAAATCTGTGCATCTCTAGTATCACAGTCAGCATCAGCAACTCAGCTGGTTGGCTTTTGTGGAGCTGCATTTGTTTACTTTGTACTCGGATTCACACCGACGCCAGACGATCAGTTCAATCATAGATTGATCGAGCTGATTGATTTATCGATTTTCGCTAACGTCGCGTCTCTCACGCCGCGAGCGAGACAGTCGCTGTCAGAACGTGTTAAGTAACGTCACTTCAGACCACCCACGTGTTGTCGATTATCACACATTCGGCTGGACGATGACATCGTCGAGAAAACTGTTATTGACTTTCGCCGAACGAGTCCACTGGTGCACTTCGGAGAATGCGATCAATCTTTGCTCCGACAGCGACACTTCGTCAATGTGCGTTTACGGCCGACAAGCTATACTGCACACGCTGATCTTGTCTTTTTCGTTTCCATGCATCATTTTTAATACGAAAAACGACAAATAAAAACTAGAATCCGCTTAAGCGACGTGTATGAGTGGCTCAATAAGTTCCAAAACTCCAGTTATATGTTATACAACAATAAACATACAAAAACCACAATAATGTTTTAGCACGGTCTCATTACTGTTCACTATAACATGCACAGCAGTCAATGTGCCATGTGAAGTCTGCATAGAAATCTTAGTAGGTACCATTTTGAAAGTGTAGACAGAAGCTGGCTGTACTGCGTCATTGTTTTCAAGTTTAACTTCGCCCCGTGATTCTTTCAGAGATCCAAACAAGTGGAAATCAGTTGGTGCCAGATCTGGGCTATTTAGCAAATGTGTCAGCACCTCTCAACGTATGTCGGCAAGTTTCTGTGTGATGTGAGGAGCCTTGCACGATATCTTGACGAACGATTACACTAATGTAGCGGGCAATTTACATAATTTATAACGCTACGAAATAATATTCTCAACGAAACCGAAGCCGGGCTCAATTCATCGTCAATCATACGAACTCTCACGCCTACGTCTTTTTGAGAATGCAGTTCTCAACTCTGTTGATGTTACCAGCTGTCATTGTCACACGCGGTGAGCCAATACGACCAACTGACGGCCGTCGTGAAAACGAGAACACCATTCAAATACACTATGAACGTAACAAATATCGCTGAGTTTCGGGACAACGTGACAGACAGAAGGGCAGAAATACTTGTAGACTCCACGCACACCCGAAAACACAAACCGAGGGAAATGAGAAAGCAGAACAGAGAAAGTATTTTATGTGTGTGTGCAGATATGTTGATTTAGCATGCCGCATCATCAATGTAGCATCTTCACTTTCAGTTTCAGAGAGTGGAAGTTGTGTAATGCTATAAGAAGAAAGAACGAAAACCATCATATTCTGCAGTCATGGGTTTGCTGGAACAAAATATAATGTTTTGGGTTCAACGAAACTTCAAATAGGCAGCCAAACGCGCGCTATTCAGCTTAGTTTATGCCGATTTCATACATGAAGATAAAGTGCAGCAATGGAAGACGGTAGTTTAGTGCGCGTCCGCTAAACAGAAAGCTCTGTAGAAAAACTAGTCGAAAAGACGGACAAAAAACGAGCGGACGGCATGATGTAATGAGCTAGTTATGGTCATGATGAAGACGAGAAGTCTGCCGCGTGGTAAGCAGTAGCAGTAATTTATACGCTGCACGTATGCTGGTGGAGACCGTTACTACGGCATGACGCAGCTTGTCGACCGGCTGAGAATAGGATGTATGGTAAATCCCGGGATAAATCTCAAGCCTGACAATAAACGACACCACAAAACCTCCCTGGCTACAGAGTTAGGTTTGGATAGACGATTTTTTTTCACATTTCGGCGATTCGGATTCTTTTTTAAGACGTCTTTTTGAAAATAATACTTTATTGCAAAATAACCACGAACTCAAATGTGTTTGCATTTACTTATATAGCTTATACGGCGTGGCGCGGTGGCTCAATGGTAGGGCGTCGGCTTTGAGATCGGAAGGTCGCGGGTTCGACCCCCGGTCTATGCGCTACCACGTAACAACCTTGGGCAAGTTGTTTACATGCACGTGCCTATGTCCACCAAGCAGTATAAGTTGGTACCAGCTTCAGCGGGGACATAGTGCACCACAGGAGCGGTGCTGGTAGGCTAGCAGCCTATCGGCAGACGTTGCAGTTGGTGGCCAACTGGCGCCGCTCCAGCATCGCTAATACCTACGGTTGCCTTTGTATTTCATCTGCGGTTTGTCGGATATCATAATAAACGAATTTATTATTATTATTAACACATTTATGAACCTTTGTTGTTCAAAAATGATAGCACAAAGAGACAACACCATGCATCATTAGATGATTCTCCTTATACACCACTTGCCCGAGGTCTGGATCGTTTATGCTGCGCAAGCGAAATGTAAGTGCGACACAAAAGACTAGTAAACTCCGTTGACTGCTAACTTTTTCAATATATAAACGTAGCTTTGCCGACAAGCTAACAGGCGGTGAGAAATATGACAAAATCCGAGACTAATTTTTAATGCCATTTATTCATTTCAACTATGTTGCTCTTGTAGTCTACGTCTCCGCTCAAGGTAGAGCGGCTATACGACCTCCGCGTTACCGAGTTGACTGGTTGTAAGAACGTCGGATGGACAATGAAATGCGTGATTTAACGACGATCAGCGATAAAACTGGGCCAACAAACATGTCGCCAGTTTGCCTGACGACACCACGAAACAAACAGTAGTTTCAGCAGCCGCATCATCAATGTAGCATCTTGCCTGGCTAATGTAGGCCTACACCGTGGCACTCCATCGCTGTTTATAATGCATGACACGATACTGTCACTACATCAGAACACACTAGCTGTAAAACGCCAACTGCTGCTGCGACCTCTGCAACTTCTGCTATACATGACCACCGAGCAGACACTTGACACAGAGCTTAATAATTGATTTGAAAATATACCCATACGCATGCAAGATTCGCACATAATAAACGTATGTTCGTCGCTTTGGCAAGAACCATTCATCATTATCATAGCTGGTGGTTCCATTTGGTCGTGCCTTGTGCGGGATAGCTCAGCTTGTAGCTTAGCTGTGCAACAGTCTGTGTAGGACACTGTCAGCGTCAGCGGCCCACTCTTTGTGTAGCCGTCCTACTCTGTTGTGTTCCTTTATAATATATCAAAAAGAACATATTAATCTTTTATATGTCTCTTAAGCTATTCTACGCCGTGTCCCAAAAACTGGCCCCAAATTTATGTCGGCAACATAGTCAAATTTTAACCTATTATCCAATTTTCTCACTACCGAAAGTATGAAATTTCCAGCATAAACATTATAACATATAATATTTCTAACCACACTCTACGATACGACACGATACGATACGAGATGCTATTTTAACGTGCGCTCAAAAGCCGACATGAGTCAACTTAATCTACCGCACGGAAACGACAACTAAAAAGTGTAAAACAGAAAAATTAAAAAGTAAAGACGAATATGCTAGAAGTGAAAAAGTAGGCAGTCTGGGGGAATATAGTAGTGAAACCCGAAGAAAGAAAAGGAAAGGCTGTGGGAAGTATTTGCAGAAAAGGAAGGTATTAAGCCTAAAATGAAAGAGTAAGTGGGTGATGGAATACCAATAAGAATAAGTATGACTGTTGGCAGATAATGACCGTATAAGCTTCTACAGTTGAATGCTCTGCACAGCTGCCATCAACACACTAACACAATAAGAAAACAGACCGGTGCCGCCGAAACGCTAATCCAGCGGTCTGGATACTAAATTCGAGTTACTTTAAGGCATGTTGCTGCAGTACCTCGGGATATTTAAAGTTCAAGAATTTGCTTTAAGTCTGAAACAAAATGTTAACAAAAACGAAAACATAGCTCATGTATTTAAACTTCGCCGGTACAGAAATAGATCAAGACGAAACCAAAACGTTGTCATTACTCCGATCTCTCATCTCACCTGTAGGCTACTGTACATTTCTTCTTCTTCAGTGGTAAGCATTCTGACGGAGCGTAGCCGTGTTCACGATGCGGCTTCAGGTGACGCGGTTCTGAGCACTCTGTCAGGCCGTGTGAAGGACTGGAGGCCAAAGTGCTGCGAAGCAAGGTCCTCAACCTGGTGGCTCTTGGTCTGCCATGGGCCATACGTACGTTTTAATTCCTGATTAGAACGGATGTTTAGAAATTAGAGCAGCAGAGATTGCGCGGCAGTGGACCTCCGGACTGCAATATTTCTGGTAAGTTCTGAAATGCGTGACCGTGTAATCTCTATACGACGCCCTATAGGCCTAGCTACCAAACAGAGGTCAGAATAAGGCCAATGGGAATGCCACGACCTAAGCTGAGGCTGCTTGGCGTGCTGCTGTGCTGCTGTGCAGCAGCAGCAGAACTGACGATACGCCGCGATACGGACGAAAACGAAAGTGAAAGCGATCGATAGCCCACCTATGGGAAATTTGTTGTTGCGTGGAAAATTCACTGTCACAGTTGTTGTAATCACTAATCAGTAACAACTTCGAGTAGAACACTAAGTAGTAAACGAGCTGATTTAATCTAACATTGACTACGTATAGCTGACAGTCGATTAGTACGTAGTATATAAGATCAACGATTGACGATAAAATTAGCTGAAGTTGATCATTTGGCGATGGCCGAGCAAGCTAAGATGGCGGCGTGGACGTACTACGCCTACAACGCACCTGCTAAAATGACGAAGTCCAATTTTGCGACGATGATTAACAGTCTAGAAACAACCCACGCACTTCCTACTGTCAGCAGATCAACAGAAGACAATGAAACAGTGTTGAAATTCGATGAACCAGGTGAACCAGCTTGACTTTGCTCCTAGCCTGCCTACTACTGACAGCTGAGTAGGCCTATCTAACAAGGTATCGTCCTTTATGGGACGTGACGATAGCTGGCCCGCCACGTTGCCAAGTGTGGTGCCGTCTGGTGACTGTTCCCAGTGATCCATTCACTACATTCATTAGCCCAACTTGCCCATTTCTGCGTGAATGGGCGAAGTGCCAACCCGGAAACACCCAAAATGGCAGAGCCGCACTTCAGGTCTCGAATCTGATGGCAGAGTCTGAATCGGGAAACCCGTTTTCCTATTCGAGTTCCTAGTAACCATAGGTCTATCTCGCTTAGTTTCAGAGATATTCGCGTGTGACAGACAGTCGGACAGACGGCCGGACAACGCGGACCATTACAATTGCTGGCCCCACATTGTGGCGGAGCAGCTAATAACTCTAAGCTTTGCCAAATAGATCTGTGTCAATCTGCCAGCTAAAAGCTGCGTGCTGAGAGTTATATTAAGATAATCTTAAAGAGTTATGGCAAACCAAACGCAAACGTTGGAATGAGAATGAAAAGTAAAAGTGATAACAACGAGACTTCATAACGGCGTACCGCGTACATACAGGCAACGTACATCAACTGGAGGTTTAACTACGATATTGCATGTCTTTTCTATCTGTCTGTCTGTCTGCACGCCATGTTTGTGTTTGTTGTCTGTCCTTATCAATCGGTCTGTATTTTCTGTGTGGACTGTATCATATCTATATGCCTATAACATTTTACTAATAGGGTGTGGAGCTAAAATAACTACTGCTAGTCTATTTTGTATATTCGTTTATTGAAAAGCTGCCAAGATGCAGCTTTAAAACATCACTTACATATATATGAAAACGGCGACGAAATTAAAAGAACAATAGCAAAGTCAGTACAATATGTGTCTTTATAGATAAGTCTGTAAATAAAATTCTGTTCGTACAGCCTAGTCTTTTTCGTGAGAGAAAGTTTATGTCTTCTCGGCCTTAGTGCATAACGGCAGTCAGAGCGTTCTGGAGGAAGTGATTGATGTAAAACGTGATGCTTGTTTTTGAGGATACTGTTCATCGTCCATATCAGATACCAGATTGTCGATGTTTATCAAATCGGCCTATAGTATTTAGCCGAACGAACCATTTTCAGCGGTTGTAAATTTGTAATAGAATCATCATCATCATAGACATTTTTAAAGTGGCCTAAACAGTAAAAACTATTACAAGGACCACTGTGTTTACTGAACTGATGGTGTGCATAGTAGGCGCTCTATAATCCAAATAGGCCTACTTAACAGTGGCGTATTTAAAATTTCAGAAAGGGGGGACCACCCTCCCTCCTCTCTTCCCCTCCCCTTCTCCTCCTCTCCCTTCCCCTTAGAAGCAGGGCCCCTTAATCCAGCTAGGGAGTCTTGGGTGCTGTAAGCTTCTCCAGCGGGTCCGGGGCGGAGCCCGGCCGCTGAACGATATTTGCTGCATTTTGGGCTGTAAAAAAGCTTCTGATGAGAGCAATTTCACATGCATATTCACGAAAAAATATCCACAAATTCGACAAGTTAACAGCTTAAAGGGAGTATAATCGAAACGCCGAAGGCGTCGAGGGGGAGGGGGATGGGGGAATGAAATCGTTTTACTGAGGAAGCAAACGCCCATCCCTTCCTGAGGGATGTGGGGAACTGTGCTGGGAGCTTGGGGCTGCCCCAGCCGGGGGCGGATTGACTGATTTCATGATGATGAAGATGATGATTGTCAGAATAAACTGTCTGAAAATGAATTGTAAGCAATACATTAAAAACTGACAATCATCAAACGATTCTAAAAATAGCCAGGTGAACATGCTGATCAGGAACATTTAAAACTGCAAGCGACGATTGCTCTTGGCAAAGTCGTCGGTAACAATATCACCTTTCAGCGGAATGTCCCTGTGAACATAGAGAAATGCAAATCCATTAAGGCGATTGTCAGATATGGTGAATCGCCGACAGTTTTTGATATATTTCAGTGCGCTGAAGAATCTTTCACTGGTGGCTGTGGTAACAGGTAGTGTTGCGCAGATCTGCAGCAGTATGGCGATGCTTGGGAATGTTCCTAGCTCTTTGGCGATCTTCAGAGCACCGAGAACGTTTGTCGGACGTCTGTTGGGATCCTGTCTTGCCCAGTAATGCTGCTATCGTAGCGGTATGCTGTGGGACAACTTTTTTCGCGTGCAGGTGTATCATTCACTCTGTTGGCCTAAATGTAATCCGAGACCGATGACGGCAGTGTATGTGTGTGATTTTTAATTTGCTACATTTTCGGTCGACGGCCCAAATAAGGGGGGTATGGCCCAAGTGGCCCAATGGTAAATACGCCACTGCTTCTTAATAAAACTAAATAAGTCTAGATATCCGTTGAATTGTTTGATTGTTAGCGCAGAGCAATTTACAAAGCAAATGTACATATAGGCCTATTACACCGCATGTAACTGTTAATATTTGGTCGTCTGTAACAGTGCTACTCAGAAATGAGCGTTTCAAATTTGAAAATACAGAAGTACATCTTCTGCCCGAGGTAATGTGACGTTGTTTTCCTTTTTTCGAAAAATAGTCTGTTATTTTCAATGTTGATCTAATTTGTGTACTCGCAGGTCAAATCAGTTTATGGACCTTTGACTGAAAATTTGAGACTTAAATGAGTAGGACCAAAATGAAATAAACTGAAGGACCAAATTTCGAGACGTCAAAATGCGGGACCAAATAAGTGGCAACTTCGTAGGGCATAGATTTTAACCATCTGCTAGCATTTATGAGCTTCGAATAGAAGATAATTCACACATCGTTTATGAATGAAACCACTTATTACTTAAACATTGTATATACAGCAATTCTTTATTCAGTATTTATATTTGCTAACATGGTTTGTTCCCGTATGTGTATTAGATGGTAATAACGTCTGCAGTGACTCTCAGGCATCAATGGACTGATAAACTACAACGCGAACGTCTAAGTGACACATTACCACCCACAGTGCGTGTTAGGCCTGCTGAATCAAAAGAAGAACTTGTACTGGAAAGTAGTAATCTAGATGATCTTTATAAAGCCGTGAGTAACATAAAACGGCTAGTTGTTGAACATTTAGTAGGTCCAGACAGCGGGTTGCGGGTGCAGTCAAATGGAGTTCACAATGCGACTCACAATGACGTCGAGATGGACGAAAACATGGACGGAGAACGCAAGAAAAAAATTGTTTCCTTTGAAGAGAAGATGTCAAGCACGAAAGACGATAAGCATGATCATACTGGACCTGGTTCAGTGGTAGACAACAGCGAGAAAACAGTAAACGGTCGAAGAAAGGCGCATCAAAATAAGATGTACATGGAAACTATGCTACAGGAACAGAATGGCGGTCTGTCACATGATGTAACAAGACGACGGGGAGACGGTGTGTCGGATAATGACTCTGAATCGGTTGGCGATGATTCTAGCAAGGCTTTGTCGATGGAAAACAGTGGTAAAACCGCGAATGATAGAAATGAACAGCAGAAAGATGTGAGTCGGCAAAGGCCAATAGAAGCAGCCAGTTCGCACCTTGATACTGCAGCAGGTAATGACACAAGGCGACGTAGTAGACAATTTACATCGACTCAAGATTCTGAGAGTTGGTCTGAAATAGATCGTGATCGCGTCGATACTCGCAGAGAAGACGACAGCAGTAAGGAAACAGAAAACGATCGAAGCCAGACGCATCCAAAGAGGATGGAAATGAATTTGCTACAGGAACAAAATCGCTGTCTGCCACACGATGGAAGAAAACAACAGGGACACATTACATCAGCTGATAAGCATAAGTTGGTTGACGACGGTACTGACGACGCTTCCGCGAAGGAAAACAGTGGAAAAGCCAAGAGTAATAGTAAAGAAGAACACCCGAAAGATGATACTAGACAAAGACCAATCACAGCAAGCAGTTCGCAGCTTGATACAGCAGTAGGCTTACCTGGTGATGAAGCGAGGCGACATGGACGATGTACATCGATTGAACCATCTGAAACAGATCCTGACGATACCCGTGAAGACAATGCCGGTTCAGTCAAAGGTGATGATGCGGAAGGTATGCGGACAAACACAGCAGAACCGCGTGACACTCAAATGCAAGATTACTACGACTTGTCACCAACCTCACACGGGGGACATCAGGCGAAATACCAGATGTGCCAGCTAGTCTGGGATTACATTCACTTCACATATCCTCAAATGAACTGGGATAAGAAATTATCAGCATCGCGGGATACAGTACTGAGAAGCAACATCGTAGAACTCACCGGTTCTTCACGGGACATAGACGATTTGAAGCACTTATGCGATGAAAGTCGCTTGCTGAGATCTATTGCTGTAACACGTCAGCGTATGTCCGATAAACTTACAGCGGAAAATTTTCGACGTCATCTGCATAGGCTGTCTGAAAATAAAATCTTAGTACGACCTATGGCAGATGATGAGCATTACTGTGAGCTTGTGGGCAAGATGTCAAATATTAAAGAACTGGAGAAGGCAATCTCCGTACACTATCCAGAACTCGTGGAAACAAAGCAAATCTCCTATATCCAACAACTAACGGCGTCAACTGGCCCCACGTTAGCTACACAGACGACATTTGTGACTAGTTCACTTGCCACAGCAAGCACACTTTCTTCTACACCAACAGCCGCAGGAAATGGCTTCGCGCATGCATTCGATCGGACGCCGGCAAGTTCCGAATCAGGGCTAGATTTTCGGACGGCAGAAGCTCAGCTGAGAGTTAGAGTAGTTACTGGAGATTTGGTGCAGTGGCGTTGTGAAGTTCTGGTTGATGCATGCGACAGCTCGCTCAGTCACCTTGGAGGCCTTTCCCTGTTAATTGCGAAAGCAGCTGGTCCTGCAATGCAAGCAGAATGTAAGAAATATATAAAGACACATCGGAGCTTACCACAATGCGCCGTCACTGACACAACTGCCGGCAACTTAAAGCCGCCAGTACGTCGATTGATACACGCGTGTGGTCCGAACTTGCGTTCCTGTAGCAGTGGGGATGAGTGTCAAACGAGGTTGCAGCAGACGTTTCTTAACTGTCTACTTTATGGCAACAACAGAATGCATGCTCGGTCCATTGCTATACCTGCAATCAGCTCAGGTGTCGCTGCTATTTCGTTTTTTTTCATCTTTCGATTTTCCACTGTTTTCCAATTCTTCGTCAAAACGCTATCATCGCGTGATGACTACTAATATCGCACTTGATTGTTTTTCTGGTTTCGATTTGTTGATATCTTTCTTTTTGTTCGTTTCAAACATCGTTATTAGCCGATATATATAGGTCCTAAAGCCGTTTAAAGGAACACTACTAAATACTAAAAGACTGAAAGTGATTTAAACTGAGCGAGTGTTGGGCTTCGAAAGTCTTGTACGTCTCAGCAGTGATTTGGCCAGCTGGTAAATAACAATGTCACATGTCAGAACTACTCATCTGTTCAGAATAGCAAATTATTGAAACCAGTCAAATAATCTAATAATATATACCAGTATTGTAACTGTCATAATAAAGTGAATAATTATAAAGTGAAGAGGCAGTAAGTAATTACGCCATACATAGCATTTATTTAATATGTATGTAATGCCTGTTAGTGAATAGGCCTATATTAAATGCACAAGTCATGACGCATTCAATTTTATTACTCCAAAGACTGATAATTTTGTTACATACTTATAATATATTGGCTACTTTCAGTCATGGACTATGTTTCTCGTATATTTAAGGATTGAGTTCTTTGTCTAGGCGTTTTTGGTGTCCCAAGCAACATTGTTGCCACTGCTGCATGCCATGCTCTGACGACTTTTGATCACCAAATGGCATCGACTCTGTCTTCAGACAGATACCTAACCGATATTTACTTCGTCAACATACAGCCAGAAATCACGAATTGCATGACTAAGGTCTTCAGTCGCATTTTGCAACTTTCATTGCCAGGTACAAACACTGATTCATGTGCTGAAAAACTGCAGACTAGCATTAATGATAATTTTAAGTATTGTTGTGACAAAGAACGATTAAATGAATAGGCCTACCATCTAATGCTCGTTATATGGTGCATACTGAACCGTTCTACTAAAAGTATACATAGCCTATGAAACAGCGGAATTTTTCTTCTTAAAAATGTCAAAAAAATTAGCTCATATTGTGTTCTATTGTCTATTATAAATATATTGCATAAAACTGTTTTAAAGCATCGTTTCAAAATAGCGTGTGATATGTCATGACAGTATGTCAGTGTACTGAGTGTAGCGAACGTTGCTGTTGAAATTCTTTAAAATGACATGTCATGCCGTGCATAGGTGCTCAAATGAATGACGTAGCCGTCAGCAGCAGCAGCAGCCGACGAGACTTGCAGTTGAACTACAGGAAGATGAAGAATGTCGCAGAAGAAAAAGGACTTATCATTGTTGATGTACCTATGGACGGCGACTGTGCTCTGCATGCTGTGATAAGACAACTTCAGCAACAGGGAGACCACTTATTTGTCGCCAGGAAATTGCGACAGTTGGCTATTGAACACTTGGAATCACATTTACATCTGATAAACTTCACTATGTTAAGCAACTGTTACGGCGGTCACAGTAGGGCCTATTTGCAACAACAAGCTGTCCAAGGAACGCTGTGTGATGAAGCCATGATACACGCCATTGCTGCTGTAACGAGAAGAGATATCTGCGTATTTGACGATAATGGGTTTCTTACTAAGTTCGAGTCTAGTGACGCCTACCCTGGAAAGTTGATAACATTAGGACGAATTGCTGACGCGCACTACGTGAGTCTTGAATCGCGCAGTGCTGCGAGCAACATAGATCGACCTCAACCGCACCAGTTTCCATCTCCGTCAGGTGCAGCTGCAGATCCAAGTGACAAACTCAGAGCCTCAGGGGCAGACTGTGATCGTTACGACAGTCCAGAAGCAGCTGTGCAACATCAGTACAGTCAGCTAAAGTCTGAAGCAGAGAAACGAAGGCTGGATGTCTTTGATGTTCCACAGACTGGGGACTCTGCTCTTCACGCTGTTATCCGTCAACTTGCTCTGCAGGATGTTAGACTCTACGATGTGACCTCGCTACGCAGACGTGCCATTGAGTACCTCTACAGTCACAAGTACCTACTTGATGGAAATCTCTCAGATGCACAGTCTTATTTGTCTGCTCAGTCTGACCCAGGAACTCCCTGCGGTGAGCCGATGCTTTCTGCTATATCGGAAGTCATAATGAAAGAAATTCACGTTTTGCAGCACGATGGGTGTTTGCGGAAGTTTGGACTGCACACGTCACACTCGATACCTGCTGTTATCGGCGTCTATGCTAAAGTTCATTACGTCAGTCTTGAACCACCAGGCAACAAACGTGAATATAAGACTGCTGGCGATACGGATATTAGACCAGAGTACAACGGCGGCAACCGCTTTGTCGGTCGCTTGACATCATCTCAGTCTCAGAAGCAAGCGACAACACGACATGCCTCATCGCCGGCTGCTTATGCTGGAACTGACCATCCTCTGGCTGCTGCCAATGACTCTTGTGCCATATGCATGGACACGATAAAAGATCCCAAAACTCTGCCGTGTACTCACGTGTTCTGTTCTGAATGCATCAATCAGAGTTTGGCGTATCAGCCAAAGTGTCCGTGCTGTGGGAAGATATTTGGAGTGATGAAAGGCGACCAGCCGCAAGGAGGCACCATGCATGTGACAAAAAGTAAATGGTTCAATTTGGATGGCTATCCTGGATGTGGGCGCATTGTTATTGACTATTATATACCGGATGGTCGGCAAAAGGTGTCTGTTTTTAATTTCTTGTTCTAAAGTTATTATCTATGTTTAGTGTAGTCCGCATAGTGTTTTGATGATGATGGGATTAGTCTAGTGGTCAAGTCGAGAACAGAACTAAGATGTGTATGACATTGTATGTCTGTATAGGTTGATGTTAATCTCCGTCGCTCAAAACTTCTTAACAGATATACTATCAGCAGCCGCTAGCATTATTGTGATTTTACATGATTTTGCTGTCGCTGACAATTACCACAAAACTGTCACGTTTGCTGAGGCGCTTTAATCTAAACATTGTACTATTTATTTTTTGCGGTTGTATCATTTGTCGCGTATAGGAGAATCATCCGAATCCAGGTGAGCTGTATAAAGGTGCACGTCGTATAGCTTACCTGCCAGGTAATGCTGAAGGTGAGCAGATTTGCCAGCTGCTGAGACGAGCGTTTGATGCTGGCCTCATCTTCACAGTGGGCAGATCGACAACCTCTGGGCGAGAGAACGTTGTCACATGGAACGATATTCATCACAAAACTAAAACGACTGGACCGTGAGTCACCTAGCGCAGCTGCTGACAAATAACAAAGATAAAGATAACGACTATTATATCTTCTTTCATAATTCTTTCCATTCTAACCGACTTTATTTGCACGCTTCTAAGATTAACGCATTGCCAGTGTTTGCCAATATACTGCAGATGTCGCCTGCATGCTCGTTAGTCTTTGTTGCTCAGTCTGTTTATTGTCATAATTCACCCGATTTTATTTGACACACATTTCTTAATAAAATTCAAAGGTTAGTAAACTATTCATTATGTTTTGCTAACTTTAGTATGACTATATAAAGGCAAAAAAAAACAATTTAATGCAGCTAACATATTCGAAGAAATGCCTGTTTTCCTGTCTGTGATAATCAGCGTCATATGCATATGCTGTCATTTGTGCGTATTCTGAGCTGAAACAGTTATCAATAGCAGCCAGTGTGACTGTCATGTTACGCAGATTCGGTTATCCTGACCCGACATATTTGGCGCGAGTAAGAGAGGAGTTGGCTGCTAAAGGTATCACATCGGACACGGTGGATATTTTGGCAGCCAGTGTAGCATCACTGTATCCAGACATCTCCAGCAGTAGTACCAGCAACTTCGTCACCACTTCTACTGCGACTTTTCCCAGTGTTACAGCAGCTAATGATGGAAGTCAACCGCAGACCACAGCCAGTCGCGCTAGTCCTTATTCTTATCCTAGCAAGATCACTACCTTTAGTTCATCGACGACATTTCCCACTTACCCGTACAGCAGCAGTGTAAGTCGTCCGTCATCATCAGGAGTTTCGACATTCTCTTACACAACACCATCAACGTCATCATCAACGCCACAGCTTGGGCCAGGCACGTCACGTGTTCATGGTCATAGTTCGACATTTGTATAACAGTAATTGACCACACGCATTAAAATACTGTTAGAAAGCCTACAGTGTCATGGGTATCGTCGCCGTATGAAAGTTTGTCATTTCTGCTTATTTCTGCTGAGATGCAGCCTATTGAGATCGATGCTCCCGTGTGTCAGTCTGTCAGTCAGTCTGTCTGTCACGCACCTGTGCCCTGAAAAAATGGCTGAACCGACTGAACAGACTGAGGTCCTGTTTGGGTTGGAGACGCTTGGTGGCCCAAGGCACTTATATTAGATGTGGGTCCCGATTCCCCCATGACCGGGGGAGAGAAGTGGGTAAAAATTTCGCCCATAGTAAAGTAGGCATATATGTATAAATCATTGCGTTGGCTTCTCAGTACGCTGATTCCATCTGCTGGACAACTGAGCTGTATCTATAGTGAATGATTAATCAGCTGATCAAAACGCTTATATAGTGGCCTTAACAGTTGTTACGCTATATTTCACCAAAGCTGCGTGAAGACACTTTACGATTGTTGATATCACCAAGAAGAGAAAGTTGCATTTGTTTGGGCATATCATTCGTGGGAAAGAGCGACACTTATCTGGTGAAGACGAAGACAGTCGTGCTAGGTATTACAGACGGCACTCGACCACGGGGAAGACCGCTAAGGAGATGCAGTGATGACATTGAAGAATGCTGCAACTGTACCTTGCTAGAAGCAGTTCGGCTTACCGAAAACAGACAGACGTGGGGAGAAACTGTCGATGCTATCACTGGACTCAGTGGCTCTCACTGGCTAGGAGCATAAGGAAGAAGAAGAAGCGTGAAGGTTGTGCGACTTGATATTCGTAAGGCATCGTAATACGATGCTAAGACATTCATGATATGATACGCAAGACCCAAAACGTGGCATTTTATGATTCTGCAGTTTGTTGTAGAAATATTTTCCTGAGTGATGTGGCTTTGCTGTGTGATTGCCCTAAGTGCAGTTTTAGATGATGCATTTTAGCTCGGGTTGTTGTTTGATATCATGTTATTGCGTAATTTTCTTGATATTATTCATCAGGGGCATCTATTTCCCCTAAAAGTGGAGCAGCAAACTTTCCCATTTTCCTCCCCTTCCTTTTCTCCCCCTCCTTCTCTGTCCTCACCTACTCTTATTCTTTTCTTTCTTCCTTAAGCCATCCAAGGTATAGGGAGCGCTATAAGTTCTCCCAGTGGGTCCGAGCAGAGCCCGGTCTGAATCGGAGTACTTTTATATAGTGATATGTAACATATTTTCTGCTTTAATAATCATTGCGCTGTGACGTAGTGGATGAACGTAATAAAAACGAATTTGCTTCGGATCAATCCTCGCCCAAGAATCTTGGGCGGATCCAGGAATTTTGGAAAGGGGGGCGGTAAGGGGGCAAAGCCAGAACCGAGCGCCAAAGGCGCGAGCGCCGGCGGGGGGTCTGGGGGTCTCCCCCAGAAAATTTTCGAAAATAGATGCGATTTCCTGCAATCTGGCATATATTATTGGGATCAGAATGGCCTCGGATATCATTCAAAATTGGGCCTTTGAAGAACAAAAAGCAGTAGCGGCCACGATTTCGAAACCCACCGATATTAGATTAAAAAAACGACTGATTTGTCGTGTAGGCTTATGGGATCACACAGACAGACACACAGACATGCATACACCCCCACACTTCCAAAAACTCCTCGGATTTCAGCAACTATAAAATCAAAATTCAATTTCAAAAATATTTTTCAGCCATTGTATACAATGTAAAAAATAAAATTGACTTTGCCAAAAATAGGGGAGCCCGGGCCCCCCGGACCCCCCTGGATCCGCCCCTGAAGATTTTCCATTGAACTTGCTCCAAAGCTTGTATGGTGTATAGACGCCCTTGTTATTTATCACTGGTATCTGATGATGTAGGGGCAGATCAAGGAGAGTCACTGTCATGGGTACTCTGCCTTAGTAAGGCTTAGTCGTGCACATCGGAAATTCGGAATGGCAAAAAGCGATGCATTAAGAAACACGCTTTTCAGTTTTTTTTCACATACTGTAACGACAGAATTATTTAAAACTGTTCAATTTTATGAATAGCCCACAATCGCACCCAGAAAATGCCTATTGTGAACGTATAGGCCTAATGCAGTATTGTACTATTGTAGGCAAAATTATTGATGTCATGTCCGCAAAACTATGCGGCGTTCCGTTCCCTGCCACTGCTCTTGCAGAACCTCATCCCCTATAGACTCCATCTGTCACCAGTAGTTTCTGGATCGGCCCCTGTGTTCCTATGCAGTAGTTTACTGCTGTATTGCTGTATTGTATAGTCATGATAAACTGATGTGACTTTATTGACTGCCCACAAACTTGCGTTTATTTTATTCGTCTGACGCTGCTAATTTAGCCTAATAAAGAATGCACCTGATGACCTGTACTGTACAAACCATCTTAGAACTCCAAAGGTTTTGCTATGAAAACCTTTAGACATATACGTCTGCTAGGAAATTGGCCTAACATGTGACAAGCACGGGAAATTTAGTTGGCTGACGTATAAAAGCATAGAGAGTGAAAATTGAAGACAAACCGCTACAGAAGTAACGACTGTCACGGTATTAGGCTATCGTAATATAGTGGATAGATCATTGCAAAGCAAGGAAAACACTTTGTTAAGTTTAGCATTGAACATTTTAAACAGTATTTTGTGGCTATCGCGATTCGCGATGACGATTTAGAAGAAGAAACAAATATTTCGATCGTCTGCAAAAGTCCGTTTAGCTCATATGTACTAGCAGTCTAGCACATGTAGTTTATTTTCCCATCTATTCAATATAAGCTGTTAAGTATCGTGATTGCGGATTTTCGGGCTAAATAAGACAACGAGTCTACTGAAACGAAAATTGTCACATGTTACTTAATAATTTAATTAAAATAACATTTCTCTTTATCGAAAAATTCAGAAGTTATTAAACATGTTGCTTAAGTAATGACGAACGCCGTATCGAATCCGTGAGCTAGAGGAAATCGGGACTCCTGTCTGATGTTCTTTTCGTCTTCAAGATTTTTTTTATCCAGGATCTCGATGCGTTCAGCTGTGTTTGCACAGCGAAGCCGCTTGTCAGACAGACAGACAGACAGACAGATAGACTGACAGACTGAAGACGCCCGAGATCATCGCAGCTTTTTCTCCAGGTCTTTACGTCTCCTATCGTACAGACTGATCTCGCTGAATTTGGCCCATCTCTAAGCGTTTTGTATCATTGTCAAGTGCAGTAGATAAAACTCGCCCGAAAATGCCCAGATAGTATTTTTGAGACGGGCGCATTTACTGGTATACGGTAATATACGGTAGTCAGTACTTACTTACTTACTTACTTACTTAAGACTTCTTATTTAAAGTTGTCAACATTTTTGTTATCGATGGTTTTAATGTATACAATGTTATCTATGGTTAAAAATTAGCATTTTTGTGTTTTCGTTGTATTTTTTTCCTAATTTGAAACATGGCTGGAAATTATGGCATGGAACAGTTGATTCCAATCGTGAACAAATTACAAGATGCATTTGCGTCGTTAGGCGTACCTCTCACACTTGATCTTCCTCAGATTGCAGTTGTAGGCAGCCAGAGCGCTGGAAAGAGCAGTGTCTTGGAGAATTTTGTAGGACGGTAAGAAATGTTGCGAGGTTCCATGTATTTCTGTGCTGGATATTGCACTTTATTGTTATTTGGGTAAAGGTGTCCAAGACGTCCGGTGCTGGAAATGGCCATTTTCGCGGCTTACGACAGCAAACGATGCTAGAAAGGCAAAAAGACTTGATTTTTCTACTGGAAATGCAATCTAAGGTCACTACTAACTGCGACAACTCTAGCGGGACCGATTATAAAACATGGGGTTTGGGGTGGGTACATTCTTAAACAAGGACAAAAACGCACAGACATTAGTCTAAAAAGCTGTATGAGCAGCATTTGGAATGGTGGTGCCACCTAGCAAATTAATCAGAACTATTTTAGTGAAAAATTTTGATGCAGGCAATGTTGAAGAATGACAAAAATTTTGAGGGGAAAATGCACATAATGCGTCCATAAACTGAATAAACAGCAAATAGAAAAGTGCCGCCACGTAGTGAATTTATCTTAACTATTTTAGCGAGAAGTTTTGATGGAGACATTGTTAAAGATGACCGAAAATTTACAGGAAAAAATGCACAGAGATTTGTCCATAAACTGAATAAGCAGCAAATAGAATGATGGGGCCACCTGTCGAATTTATCTGAACTATTTTTAGCAAAAAAATTGATAACTGATTTCTACGATGTTTTAGAATGACGAAAAATCGAGCTAAAACGTACAAAAATTTGTCTATTAACTGTATAAGCAGCAAATAGAATTATGAAAAAATATCAAAATAAGCTGCATACAGTGTTAGTGACCAATACAGAATGGCTGTAGAGAATGAGTTGTCACACTTAAGTAGAATACAGTAATTAGCAGTAATAAACTGCATTTCCAGTAGAAAATTAAGTCTTTTCTGCCTTTCTAACATCATTTGGTATTGTTTATAGGTCGCAAAATAAAATAAAATCTACATTAAAACTAGTGATGTTAAACGGCAGCCGGAAAACTGGTAACCATTTCTGGAAGCTGGAGCTGGTTTTGAAAATGAACAACTGGTTGTCAAAAATTTTTGACTGTAATATGCATTTTTATTGATGATTTTTATAAGCAAGTTTTGTAGATGTTGGAATCTTGGAATGACGACAGCCATTACAAGGTAAAGTAAGCATGTAACGTAATGTAAGTAAGTCAGTATTCTTTGTCGTATCAGCTAGTTCAAAGCTTTGAGTTCAAGTTTTAAGTATCAAACAAAGAACTTGTAAGTTCTTGCTCTCTCCTATTGTAGGGTTGTAGCCCACATGAGCATGCTATTTTAGAAGCATTGAAGGCAGCTGTTTAATGATTAAGTATATTGCTTCACTTCTTGCATTTTATGATTTTTGTCTGTCTATCTGTGTAATGTCTGTACTTCTACTACAGTGTTATATAGTGAATAAAGAAGACAATCTGTGTTTGTGTTCGTTTTAATCTCATACTGAACTGATACATAAGTAAAAACGACTATAGAGATAACCTTAAACATGCTCAATGCCTCTATGAGTGCAAATTTTGTTACTTATTTACTAAAAAGCAATGCCAGCAATCGAAATCCAGTTGTTTGTTTACCTCTCATTTTTACTCAAAATTAGTACTTTTATGACATTTAACAATAATTAATAATTGTATTGTTTCTTAAAACATGTTTTAGTCTTGACTATAGGTCTGTTAGCTTAAAGACACGAACAAGTGACAGATGTGGTTTGGCGTTTAAATACCTACAAACCGCTACTTTGCTTAGACCTGTGCCACTTTAATAATAGTACCTTTCGGTAATAATGACATTTTGTTAACCAGTAAAAACCGGTTTTGACAAAATGATGGCCGGTTGTGAAGAAAATCTGCTTTTAACATCACTAATTAGAACACTACAAACAAAATTCAAACACTTACCAGTATATAAGCACGTGCGACGCATACAGGTCTAGACAATGCGCTCGCCAAATGCCCACACACAAATGGCCTGCACGCCTCGCGAGTACCAGCTAGGCACATGATCACATAGGTCACAGGCTCTGTTCTGAAATGTTTGAATAAGATCTGAGGTAGACATAGTTAATATAAAAGCAGCTAATATACAAAAGCTTTTGGAATTTTACCGAAGGCCAAATAATATGTCTCAGCCGTGGCAGAAGGTTGTTGTGGCTAATTATAAATAATTTTTTTGCTACTACTACAAAGTTGTTCTCACTATTTGGTTCATATGTTGTCACATTAATCAGACTCAATAAAGAATGTACCCAATAGCCGAACAGTTTAAGTTTATTTATAAACAGTCTTGTGATTGATGCAAAAGATGCAGAAATGTTTGAAAAATAATTTTTTGAAGTTATAGGTAACTCAAAACATATGTCGCGGCTTACAACAGAATGTAGTACAGCAGTACAGGTACGTCGACACTTAATAAAATGTACACAACAGCCTTAGTACACTCAGTGTTTCGAACTTAACGCAAACGTGAACTTCCAACATGCTGCATTAGAAGTCAGTGTAGACTCATAATTTCTGCTTGTGGGTAGATTATTTCTTCATTTTAAAGTATTTAATGATATTTGCTGTCATTTGTAAGTAGCATAATAGTGGTTTCTACCACCGGACCTGAAGGACACCTTTGCCGTTATTTGCTGCATTTAACTGCAGTGTTGCTTTCGTTTCATGAATCTGTATGGAGTGAAGCCTACTATTGAATTATTAGTAAAATAAAAATTTTCATTCTGTTGTTATTATTTGCTGTCAAATATGAGTTGTTATTTTATGTTATTTATTGTTGCAGGGACTTCTTGCCTCGTGGTTCTGGCATTGTTACACGGCGTCCACTCGTGTTGCAGCTTTTCAATGCCAAGCAAGGTTTGTAGCTGATTTGTGTGTAGTCTGAATTAATACTTAATGCAGTGTCATAAGTTGGGGCAACTGTACTAATGCTTACAGTATATTTACAGCATTAATATTTTGATGCAATGACATTATATTGGTCTACACCATCTCTTTGTGGTAAAACATGATAAAACAGCAAATTGATACAGAAGTCCGACAAGTTACCCGAAAATATGATGATTATAGTCTCCTAACTACAGAAACATGTCTCTACTGGTGTCCATATCAGAATCAGACGATAAATCAAATCCCATTTCAAAGTTTGCAACATTGCGCAGTTGTAAACAACAAGATGCAGTACTAGCAGCACAGTGTATTTCCACAGGTAGTAGTTCTGCAGCTGGTGGCAGTGCAGTGTCACCTCAGGCGCTTGTGCAACAGAAATGGAATCGTCCAGGGGTGATAGACCAAATTAGTAATTTCAAATAATTTCTCAAAATTAGTAACAACACTTGGGAGAATGAGGTGTCGTTAGCAGGAAGAATGGTATGGTCCAAAAGGTGGTGTGACTGCCAAAGCAGCATGATAATATCGATACCAATGTTACCTGAGAAAAACCTGTCCCATGATGTCTGCATGACTACTAATTAAGAAATGTCTGGAGAGGGGGCTATCCCCTTCCCTAGACCCCTCCTGTGTTGTGGTATGCAAAATTTGATGATAAATTTACCTAACGCTCCCCGCAAACCTGACCGAAAATGGATTCGTCCAATATTATAACTCCATGAGCCAGGAAGGTGTGTGAATACAGCAACATAACGAAATCGAGCGCACTCTAACTATAAAACTGTTACTAACCGCAGTATAACTTTACAACTTACCATAACCTATCCATAACCCTAAGCATAACTTATATGTTGATTTTATTGGTATGTTATACACGTGTTTGCTGTTGCAGAGTATGCTGAATTTCTACACACAAAAGGTCGGATTTTCACAGACTTTGAGCTGGTGCGTAAAGAGATTGAGGATGATACTGACCGAGTGACAGGTGCAAACAAAGGCATTTCAAACATTCCAATAAACCTGCGAGTGTACTCTCCACATGGTATGTATTAACATGGTCATAACTACCCTGCCTGGTCTTAGAGAAACTTTTTTCACAATCAGTTAGTTACTGCTACTTCTTTTTTACTTATCAACTTTTGGGCTGTGATTCTTGATGTAGGCCTGTTGTTAAACAGAGCCACAAAGAGATGGTGTAGACCAATATAATGTCATTGCATCAAAATATTAATGCTGGAAAAATACAGAACCGTGGCTGAATAGGGGTGAGCTATTATTGTCTTGAGTCTACGAGAAGTGGATTAATTTTGAGATTTTTGTTGTGTATAACTTCTATAATATTCAAACGGTAGATTATTTTTCTAAATTTGTCATATAATTCCATTGAATGCAGAAGTGTTGAATGTTGATATTCTATTTGGTGACTGTTGACTGTCAACAGATTATTGCAAACTTTTTGTTATAAAGTGCGATTTTAATGTTAAACTGTTATCACTGATAATCTGATGAATGTTACGTGGAATGTTTCAGTGTTGAATCTGACACTGATTGATCTCCCCGGCATGACCAAGGTGCCCGTTGGTGATCAGCCACCAGACATTGAGATTCAGATTCGTGGCATGCTGCTGGAGTTCATTAGCAAAGAAAACTGTCTCATACTTGCCATCACACCGGCAAACTCAGATCTTGCCAACTCTGATGCTCTCAAGATCGCCAAGGAAGTCGATCCACAAGGTCTTGAAGTCCCATTTTGTGTACCAAAAAACGTCCTGCTTGTTATTGGCTATAACTATATCAAATATTAACCGATTTGTAAAATTCTTTCACTGCTAAAAAGCCTATAAAATTTGCTTTAAAAATATATAATATCTCTTAGCACACCCTTAAGTATATTGCTGCATTACCTTGGGTAGTTAAAAGTTCAGATTTGCTGCACATGAGAAAAATGCAAAGTGCATTTATTTTTACATGCACCCATTTTATGTAATATTAAATAGTCTTTGAAAAAGCATACTTTTTATACAAATAGGCCTAATGTATACAGCACCCTGCAGACTGGGCATGCAAAACTGTATGCCTTTTCGACTAGGCAACACCTGTCCGCTGGACCATATCTGTAACTATTGAGCAGCCTGACCTCACTCTGGTCTACAGCACCAAATTTGTCGTTTAACAGGTAGCACTTCCTAAATGCTTAATGTGGCATTAACCACTGCATAACTGACAATACAGTTGACAAGTGGTGTGGTCATCTTTGATTATGTGTACGGCGAAATATGGACACATGAGCAACTGGTGTGACAGTATTAATATACTTTTAACCGCATCATATGTAATGTCTCATTTTTTATCACATACTGTACAATTTTTAAGTTGTATCTTTTGTAAATTATAACAAATTTGGATTTTTTACTTCCCCAGGTAGTGCAGCAACATAATGAAGGTGTGGTGGGAAAGTTTGTCAGTTTTTTTGTAGCCAATGTTATAAGCTTTCTAGTAGTGAAAGGATTTGAAAATTGGTTAAGGTTTGACAGAGTTATAGTCGACAACACACAGGACATTTTTTGGGACACAGTGTAGTTTTTAGAGTAATGTTACTGATATAGTTAATAAATATTGTCTCTCACTTCATGATGCTAAGTTTTGCTGAGGGACACTTGTTGGCTGTATTGCTTATGGTCATAGTTGCTGCATGCATGAACTTTCAGTGGTGCATGGCCAAGTAAAATCTCACTGACAAGAGAGGAACAGCAGATAGAAGAGATAATTTTGTACAAATATAATGTACATATCAAATTATTTAGATCTAAACATCAAGAGAAACAACACTGGAAATAAAACTGGAGTATGGTTGTTATTTTGCTGAACATTATTTTGTACAAATGCATACTGTGAATGCATTTGATAGCCAAAATATGTAAACATATTCCTGTCATTTAGGTGGTGTAAAAGATACTGTAGATAACTACTGTTTTTCTGATGCAAAGCTTACATTATAGTTGTTAACGACTGATGATTTTAACATTGCGGCTCTCTAACCATCAAGTATTTCTGCCTATGTGCAGGTCTGCGAACCATTGGTGTCATCACTAAACTGGATTTGATGGACGACGGTACTGATGCTCGAGATGTTTTGGAAAACCGTCTTCTTCCGTTACGTCGAGGTGTGTAGTGGCATTCATTGGTCTTCTGTTTTAAGTACAAAGTGGTATTTAGAGAGTGCAAGTTTTTTTGGCTCTGTGTAGTATATTTGTCGTGTGAAGTTTTGCATTGTTGACTCAATGTGCAGGTTACATTGGAGTTGTTAATAGGAGCCAGAAAGATATCGAGGGCAAGAAAGATATTCGGCATGCGATGGCAGCTGAACGGAAGTTCTTCTTAAGCCATCCTGCTTATCGGTGAATTTCATTTCTTCACTTGAATTCCATAGGGACTGACAAAATGTTACAAGAAATCTTGCTATATTACGATGATTATTTTTTTTTACTATTTTGCAAGGTTTGCTTAATAGAGATGTTGCATTGTCCGTGAACAGCCCTAGACAGGCAGTTGTAAATATACAATAACCAAGGCAGCAGACTCTAAGCTGCCTAGTGTAATTGTGAATAATAAGCAATGTCTAGCATGCATATACTCGAGCCGCCCTGTGCAACGATACAGAATATCAAAGGCTGCTAATGCGTTGGCATCACTGTTCTCAGCATGAAAGCCTGTTTCTTCTTGTGATGGCTAGAGTGTAGTGCTGCATTCAAAGTGTACTGATTAGAGTTAAATGTTGATTTACTGAAGCTCGTTCAGCATCCGTGGATCTGAGCATGTTGCACAGTCTGGCTGTACTTCAGCCTGGTCATGATATTTGTATTGATGGCTGATGAAAATCTCAACATACCATTTGTGTGTGTACATGAATGAAACAGTCACATGGCCGACAGAATGGGAACGCCGTATCTTCAGCGCATATTGAATCAGCAGCTGACGAATCACATCCGCAACACTCTACCAAGCTTCCGCAACAAGCTGCAGTCTCAGCTGCTGGCCATGGAGAAGGAAGTGGAAGAATATAAGAACTTCAGACCTGATGACCCAACACGCAAGACAAAAGCCATGATGCAGTCAGTTGGCTGTTTATGCTGCTGCTGTTTTTTTAATCAGATAACATTTTTATGTTCGTTACTGTCAAATTGATGATTTTTATGAGTAATGAGTGTTGTAGTTGTGTTGTTGCAGACACAGTTGCATGCTTTAATGTCACTTATATGATTTGCCATTAAAGATAAACCGTTTGTGCATTTTTAGTTGTTATCGTAAGAGTCATGAACACCAGATTTTGTAGTTGTCATGTTTGTGATTATTTGGGCTTTACTTACATGTAACTGTTGTTGAACTGTCTACATTGTATCCGGGAAAAAAGTAAAGCACAGACAATATTGGATAGAAATGTCAAATCTCAACACATCCTAACAAAATTATGTATCCGAGTATATCTTCGAAAGAACCGCAAAATTTCATTAGAAATTACCCATTAACAGTGGAGTTGTTAATCTTTAAATGTTGATGACAATATATGTCAGTTTCTGTCAGGCTTAATAATGCAGCCAGTGGTCTGGCAGTGACCTTTGTTGACAGGACAACGATCCTGCCCATAAATTGTGTGAAACCGTGCAACTGTTAATCTGTGAAACACCACACTTCATCTCTCCAACTAGACTATTGGATCTGGGGGAAGCTGCAGGAGCATGTGTACTGCAGCCAGATTCATTATGTCACCCAGTTGAAGTCACGTTTCATCGAAAAGTGAAAATATTTCAACCTGATGATCAATTGATCATCGTTGAAGCGGTCAGGTAGTGAAGTAGTGAAGTTCATGTCTTCAAACTTGCAGTTAAGCACATGGAGGATATTTTGAACACGAGCTTTTAATATGTCTTACTTTTGCACTTCACAGTCACATGTCTGAAAGTTGCCAATAGTGGACACTTTATGCCTAACAGGTGAGCTCACGGAACTTGCTGTAACTTTTGCAGGCATTGACAGATTATACTGAAATACTTTGGCCATTTGTTTGCAATTAGTTGTTGCATTGGTGGTGCAAAATTTGGTTAAAATCTGACGTTGTTTGCTGGATGTATACTATGGTTTACTTTTTTCCTGGACACACTGGTTGAGGTGAAGTTTCGCTAAGTGGAAAGTCTAAGCAAATGTTTTAGGAGAAAGTTTGGGCTAAGTCTTCTACTCAGACTGAACCTGAACTCTTGTCGAAGATTTGGTCTTAGCAAAAGCTGAGCAAGAAGTTCTGACTTAGAAAATTCTAAGCAGAATTTTTAGACCAAAGTTTGGTCTAAGTCCTAATGTAATCCGAACGCAACAGATGTGTGCTGGGAATTCCCAATGCTAAATGCCTATCTTTTGGACTTAATCACTAGTGCTTGACTTCAGTCTTAGCACAAACAGAGGTCAAGTTTGGTCTGATCATTGTATAACGCATTGATGCATTTCATACCAAAAATACAAAAAGGACATGAAATAAATAATAAACAGATCATACCTCCTGTACAGGTGTGTACCTGTAGCATCTTTAGCATATTTAATAGCGTTGCCTGTAGTAAAAAAGAACCACTTTAGAGATGTGCACTTGTGTTTTAATTGTGTAAACTTTTACCAACTTGTAAAAGTTTAATGAATGTTTTAACGAATATGGCGACTTCGATCCATCCCAGCACCAGTTCATCAGTCACTCACTGCCAACTACTTACTTCATAAAGCAGCACCTTATTTATCACGATCAACATTGACACCATCATTTAATTTTGTAAATGTTTGAACGAAACAGTAGGCGCATCCGTATTAAACGCTCGTCGACTGTTCAGCAGCTCAGCCAATCACAGCGGCCGACAGGCTCGTCGTAGATGACATAATGATTGCGTGCATCATTTGCAGATGTTTATTAAGGATTCCATTCTCCTTTGCATTGCATTACGGTTTGTTGTTGTTGCGATATATTTAATGGCCGTATATGACATTAATTTTGGTTCAGATTCGTTGTGGATTGACAGAAACCAGAGTAAGTCAAAGGCTTAGCAAAAGACTAAACTGAACTCGGGACTGAGTGCAGTCTTTTGAGTTTGGCTGCTCAGACTTTTCTCTTAGTTAAACTTGACCTCACCCACAGTATTATTAGCTCAACATTGGTGTAGGTGATACATCTGTTTTGTAAACTGTGGGACCATTTGTACAGTTAAGCTTTCGTTTATTTCAGCGTGCAGTGTTTTAATGAGTAACTTATTTATATTGCTTATTATACTGTGTTCAGCTTTTGCCAAGTTGGTAACTGTTGGCTTGTATTGTGTCACAGAATGATCACAACATTTGGACAAGACTTGGAGAAGAGTATTGAAGGAGCCGGCTCGGAAATCAGTACCAAAGAGCTGTCTGGTGGTGCTAAAATCAACCGAATTTTCCACGAGCGTTTTCCATTTGAGCTAGTCAAGGTATTAGGCCTACAATAGTGTTAGTGAAATTCTGTGAGTGATTATCAGTAATTTGTGGTCATTTTTTGTGTAACATTGTGGTAGCATTATAATTACTGCTGTTCTGTATTGACCATCGCTGGCTTGTGTGACTAGATTGAGTTTGATGAGAAAGAGCTGCGTCGTGAAATCACTTACGCCATTAAGAATATCCATGGCATTCGGTAAGATATTGAATGTTACCCATCTTCAGAATGTTATTATCACACTTCAAATGTCAGTTGCAGTAACTTTTCTTTGAATGTCAGTCATTATTGGTTACGGTATCTACGTGCTTTAGGTTTTGTTTTATGCTGCATCTGTATATATATATATATATAAGACACTTTGTGTGTATGTCTGTGTTTGTCTGCTCATAACTCGGTGAACAGGTAGAGCGATTGTCTCCAAATTTTCAGAGTGGCTCCAAGGCACCCAGAGATGGTTTTTGGCACCAAAAATTGGGGGTAAAAATCTTGGGATTGTGGATGGGGAGGGTGGGGTGCCTGACTGGGCATGCAGAATGGCTAGTAATTAAATAGTTTTTTATGTTTTAAATTTTTGTTTTCATTTATTTACACTGTGAAATGTGCATTTATGGCATAAGAATTGTTATTTTTCTGTAGGAATAATTTTGAAGTTAAATGTTGTGTAATTGCTGTGTAAGATGTGTCAAAAAAAATACAAAACACCTCAGAGTGGACACAGTGTTAATGTCTTTGGAGATTCACATTGCATTGTGGGTTGGTTTGCTTTATTAGCAGTTGCATCAAAAATGTTAATAATTGGTTAGCATGTATTTTGATGGATGTTATGTAGTCTGATATTGAAGTGTTATTAAAGCAAATTGGACAGTTGACTGACAGTGGCCAATCCACTGTGGTATGCTGTATGCAGTACTGGGCTGTTCACCCCTGACATGGCATTTGAGACAATTGTGAAGAAACAGATTGGGAAGCTGAAAGAGCCGTCGCTGTCATGTGTTGATATGGTTGTTACTGAGTTGACAAATGTTGTTCGCACATGTACCGAGAAGGTATCTTGATTCCATTTACTTGTTGGCTTCGCATGTAAACTGAGTAATGTGCACGTGTGGAGTATTCTTTTGAAGTTTTTGTGTTGAGATGTGTTTAGTTGTTGGATTTAACACCATTAATTACTTCAAAAAACTTTTTATGGGGAACTGCAGGAGCATGTGTACTGCAGCCAGATTCATTATGTCACCCAATTGAAGTCACGTTTCATCGAAAAGTGAAAATATTTCAACCTGATGATCAATTGATCATCGTTGAAGCGGTCAGGTAGTGAAGTAGTGAAGTTCATGTCTTCAGGCTTGCAGATGAGCACATGGAGGATATTTTGAACACGAGCTTTTAATATGTCTTACTTTTGCACTTCACAGTCACTTTTTATGACCTTAGGACACAACACAGTTTTCCTGTTTTGCTTCCTTAGGGCTGAGATACACTAATACTATATATCTTTGTATTTAGCTTTTTCTGATTTATTTATTTTTACTGTTGTACAAGAAACTCGTTGAACGTGTTGCATTTAGATGGCTCGTTTTCCACTACTTCGAGAGGAAACAGAGAGAATTGTCAACACTCGTGTGAGAGAACGTGAGCAGATTACCAAGGAACAGTTGATTCTTCTTGTTGAAATCCAGCTTGCGTACATGAACACCAACCACGAAGATTTCATCGGCTTTGCAAAGTACATACACATCATGTAGTGCAAATAGCAATGGCAGATATTTTTTTAACTTCGATGTGACTGTAGGTCCATGGAACTAATAATTTAGGGATGCCTCTATCGTTGTCTCGTTGTCAGCTTTCACTTTATATCACTACTAGTCCTCCAGACTCCAGTCTTTGTTGGATTGGTCAACTTAGTACCAGCAGTCTTTAGGCTAAGGAATATAAAGTTTGAGACATTTTTTTGAATTTTGCATAACATTACAAATTAAGGCTATTTTGAAAATTTTTTTTTGAAAATGATCATTCAAATATGCAGGCTGAATTATTGTTTGGTTTGTTTTCTTATTTGGTTTTTGTGGTTCCATTTCCAGTTACAGATCTAGAGTTATGTAATATCGTGGACAGTTAACTCAAACTAGCAGCCAAAGTACTTTGGCAAAGGCTGCACCAAATGACCCCACACAGTGAAGCTGAGCCGGGGTCATTTTGTGCATTCGTGACAGATGGACAGACTGACAGACACCGCGAACATCGGTAACAATAGTCTGCATCTCGTGCATTTGATGCAGCCTAAAAAACTTTTACTGCTGACAACATGGTACATGGGTTAAATGGCCATTTTCCAGTTGACGTCAGTCTGACAGTATCTGCATCAGTTACGCAGTTATTTCAAAACTGCACGTTGTGATCATTTATTGCTGTTTGTGAAATGAAAGTTATGTAATATTAGCAATTGCATCATTTGTGACATACGGTTATATATCCATTGACTGCGTGGTGTTTGCTAGTGCTCAGCAGAGCTCCGAGAACACATCCAAGAGAAAAATGAGCAACCAGGTTTGCATACATCTGCATAAATCAGTTAACTATCGCTAATGCTTTTTTCATTGAAAAAATCACATTGTGATTGTGGACTTCTGCTGTAGCCTGTATTGTCAATGAATTACCTTTGATAGATTATCAAAGACTATATCAGAAATAAAGAACATTTGAGGGTGTTAGGATAGAGAAAATCATTAAGTTGTTAAAGAAATACCACCATGTACATTAAGCTATTTGGTGTGATGAATTTGTTACATCGTTACGTTGTCATATGCAGGTGATTCGGAAAGGCTGGCTGTCGATGCACAACATCAGCATGTTCAAGGGTGGCAAGGCAGATCTCTGGTTTGTTCTGACTGCAGAAAACCTCTCATGGTTCAAAGACGAAGAGGTTTGTATGTTTGTCTCACATACCTGTCTTGATTCAGCAGTTCTTGTGCCTGTTGTTGATAAAGTCTATTTTTTATATATTTTGCTATTAACTCCTTCACTTCTTTGCCACTGTCAGTCAGGTGACAAAGTATATACTGCTGTAGAACATATCTTGCATCCCCGAGAGATTTTCTTCATGGGTTTTTTAAGCTGAAGTAAATCTGGTAAAGCAGGCCAGCAAAAAATGAACTAGCAGTTATTTACTCTTTTAGAGACTTTTGCTGTGAAGAAAGAATTCCAAGTTGGCCTCCAATAGGCTGCATTATCATAAGGTGAGTTCTTGTGTACTGATATCTAAAGATGTCATAACTAGACACGTCACTGTTGTTAGTAAAGTATTTTATAGTCAGTGTAGGTCAGTTTTATTGTGTAGGAGAAAGACAAGAAGTACATGCTGTCTCTAGACAATCTAAAAGTCCGTGACATAGAAGCAAGCTTTATGGGCCGACGCTATCAGTTTGCACTGTTTAATATCGACGGGAGGTATGTAACTGCCATGTAGTCATTTCTCTGAATCAGAAGTACTGAAGGTAATAGGGTTGTTGTGCAGTTACGGTAATTTTTTAACCAGGTTAAAATTGTGCAATAAAGTATTTAGATCACGGTTTTAATGTACATTTAATTTATGTCAACTTGTTTTTGTTGAGTTGCAAGTATAGGCATCATCAAACAATAGTAGTTATGGATTTTGAAATTATTGCTTACTTCATATATCTAGCAAACAGCTGACATGTAATGTAGACATTATGAGCTGTTTATGTAGTGTTCTAGCAATGTTAAGTTGTAACTTAAATGATTGACTTCACAGTCGTGGCCTGAAAACTGGTCGAGACTTACTGAAACTGTTGAGATGCTGATCTTTATCTATTTGAGTGCATATGATATGTAAGTTTTAAGTGAATGAAGTTTTGTGTTTGTCATTCTGTGTAGGAATGTTTACAAAGATCACAAGCAGCTCGAGCTGTCATCTGTCAATCAGGAAGAAATGGACAGCTGGAAAGCCTCGCTGCTTCGTGCTGGTGTCTACCCAGAGAAAACACAGGATAAGACTGAATCGTCGGTGTGTTATTATTGCCAGATGACTTATATTGTGCCTTTTCAAGTATATGGTTGCCTATAACTAATATTTACCGGTTTTTAATGCAACAGTTTTGTGATTTTGCATTTACGTTTTTTCTTGTCTATGTTAATTTACAAAGGTCCATGTCTTGCAGACATGTGGGCCTTTACAGCAAGCAACAGTGATGTGTGTAGTTGTGTACGTCTATGTGGCATAGAGCAAAGATGATGTGGGATCCATGGATCCACAGTTGGAGCGTCAAGTGGAAACGATTCGCAACCTGGTGGACTCATACCTCAAGATTGTTCACAAGACGCAGCGTGACGTTGTTCCCAAGACCGTTATGCACCTCATCGTTAACGAGGTATGACACGCGGCAGTGTATTCTACTAGTGCCACCTTAGGCTTGTGACACAGTTGCTTCTTGAGTCTTATATCATGAATGTCTCTTCAAGTTGTTGTACTTTGTCATTGTATTATCCTTCGTCATGAAACATTTTTCGTACTTTGCTTTACTTTGAACCAGTCATAAGCTAGGTTCAAGAGTAATATAGACAGTAATGTTAATTGAGTTTATCTTCTTTCAGCTCTTAGTTTTCTTGGTTAGTAGATGTTTTTTTGTTTTCAGTGACATGTTGCACAGACCTGTTTATATTATTATGTGGCAGATATGACATTTTGATTTGTTAACTGACTGATAACAGTCTGAAGATAATCCAGTACTGTAAATTTGTATTAAACAACTGTGATAATTAGTTATATAAATTTGAAATAATTGTTAATGTTTGTTTATCTTCAGACAGAAGACACGAGATTGATTTTGTGTGTTTTTACTAGATGAAGTCATTTGTTAGCTCAGAACTGCTGGCTCACCTGTATTCATCAAGAGATCAGGTATGACTTTCTGTAGTGAATGATTTTATTTGTGGAAATAGATTATATGCAGCTGTTTACTAGTAGTAGATTCTGCTTAGCTTGCTTCATGTGGATGGATTTGATTGTGTAGGCTCTACCATTAATATGACATTTAAAAATGTCAATCTGATATGCATGGCCTAATATTCATAGATGCTCGGGTGTTGTTGCCATTTGAAATTATTTTGAATTAAAATAAATCATAGTTTTCAGGATATTGATACACACATTACATTGAGATGTTCTAGTGATTTGATGTGTATAATTACATACTGTGTGTGTATATTTGCATTGTGTATGCTGGAATGAATGAAATTTGCTATAGATATTGTAAAAATTCATTGTACACTGTTTTGTAAGTCACTCAGAAAGCAGTTATTTGCAGTATTAGTGACAAAACAGGCGCCTATATACTCAAAAGAGTCACTAAGCTCTTCAGTCGCCAAACGAGTTTTCAGAGACTTTCTAAAGGAGTCGAAGGTAAGTCCCGGCCACCGTAGACCAGGTGGGTCATTCCACTGTTGAGATGGCACGACATGCGAACCAATCGACACGTTAACTTAGTCCTAACCCTAACCTTAACCATAAACTCTAAGTCGACCGGTGCAAATCTTTACCTGACACAACGGAAACCCAAGGGGGGTGCAAAACCACACTAGACCCATCACCACATTCCAAAAAATGGGTTACTGTAAAATTTGTGTAACTTCAATATGCCAAAAATTAGTAAATACATACGTACCTGACAGACGATCGTTGAAATAATTCCGACTCGAAGAGCATTTTTCACACATGACCAACGTCATTTTGCAAGGAAGACTGCTACTAAAATAAGCAAACTAGCAAGCTGCAGAATTGACTGACAAAATGCAAAACAGGTTTTATTTTAAGAGGGGCCATCTTTTCCTCGGAGGAATTCCAGATCGCTTGATATTATGATCCGGGTCGTCCTTTGCATGCAGGTAGCCAAAGGATCGCCCATCCCATCTTGTGCCGATTGCCACATTTTTTGCACTCTGTGATCACAATTCACGAATGTTACGGATGGATGGACGTCATGCTCATCTCATAAGCGCGACATGCATCCCATGCATGTTGTGCTAAAAATGAAGTTGCTAGGTAAAACCATTTGAAAGGTATAGCCTGAGCTGCAAGATACGAAAATAGCTTTCAGAGTCAAAGGTCAAGGTCAAATGTCACCAACTTCCAATCACTTCTAGCGTTCACCATGGGGTATATTCCTATCAAGTTACATCAATCTGTGATCAGTAGTTTTCAAGATTTTGTGCGGACAGACAGACACACAGATGCCAGCAAAAACAATACCTGCTCACTGCATGCGCGGCACATTGCGCATACACGTTTCATCAAGTACACAGAAAATTATATAAACAATCAAACGTACAAATAGGCCTATAGTTACTGATAGTTAGCAAGCGCATAAGGAATAAAAGAATTTCTGAACCGACTAGTATTAATATAAGCCATTTCTTTGCTAGCCCGAAGGCTACTAATTATCTGTGAGTCCCGCTTTCAAGCAAGCGACTGAAACAGTTATCACTCATCGCCATCTTCACAAAAAAGCATTCAGTGAGTTGTTCGCGTTTATCACCTAGCTTTGGTAAATCAGCACGTATACAGTTAAAATCAAGCACTGTCTCCTGATGCAGAGTCGCTATAATGATTTTAAAAGCACGATGCTAAATTGACTCAATTTGGCTGCAAACTTAAATGCCAGACGGGACATGCATACTCAGCGACAGGATTTATTATAGACTTGTAAAAAACAGAGCAGGTCACTGTTGACATGCCGACTCACTGGAGCAGCCTGAGGAAGTGTAAACATTTATTCATTCTAGTGCAAATGTAATATTCATAACATGATTGTTCCACTTCAGCAACATGTTGACGATAACTCGGAGCAGCTTGAATTGTGTGACTCCATCAGCTGTCAGGTTGATGTACTAGTGTAAAGTCCCTTTGCTGCCGTGCTGGCATAAAAAATTCGAGCAGTCATGGGGTTAATGCTGATTTCAGAACTCGCTGATGGAAGAGTCTGCGCATGAAGCACAGCGTCGCGAGGAAATCCTGCGAATGTACCATGCAACAAAGGAAGCTTTGTCAATAATTGGTGAAGTATCAACAAACACAGTGTCAACACCAGTGCCGCCACCTGTTGACGACGACTGGATTAACAAACCGAGTGACACTTCACGCTATGTTGCCAATGGGTTTGTTAACATTGTTCTGTCATTGGCATGTATGCACGAACATTAGCATTTATTAACTCTTTTCTGAAGTTTTGACTAGAACACTGGACTGTCATAAGGACTGTGTAGTTATAGACTGTACAGATTGAGTTTTGAGATGCTGTAATTTAAGTAATTAGTATTGAGTATAGTGCAGCACTTTATGCATGTGTTATAATAGCAACTGTACTGTAGTAGTGTAACTGTGTATATGATAGGCCGCCATCACCGAGGTCTATACAAGGATCCAAGTCTGGTCCACCAGCAAACCCATCAATGCCACAGAGACCAGCCCCAGGTGCCCCATCAAGACCTGCACCAACTGTGCCGACAAGGATGGGTCCCAGTCCGACTCCAACTGGCAACCTGCCTGCACCACTTGTTCCGTCGTACGTGATTACATATTGTAATCATTAATAGTGTAATTAAGTAGTTACACATGCTTGGTGTGGCTTGAAAATTCCCAAGAAAACCTAAATTCATCATGAACGGCATATTTTTAAATCACTAGAATTTGAACCCTTTAATGTCAATCGATATTGACAAAGAATTTAAGTATTTTATTCGTAGTGTTATTAGGAGGCAAAAGTACGATATTGTACAACTGAACAGTGTTATTAATACTGCATTTGCTACATCAGAAATGTAGGGCTGTTGAATTAATGCATTATTGAAGCTTTAAAGAATTAATGGCGATTAAAAAAATAACACAGTGGCAACAAACTACAAAAATTAGTACTACAGACTTCGCGAAATCAAACTACACCGGTCTGCAAAATCTGCTGAGACACTGGGACAGTTAATTGTTGTACTAAGGGGACTGTCACATCATCAATGTGGCCCATTCTGTCGGCGACCACATGCACTAATGAGACCAATAACTACTGCTGTACAACAGCAATTCACTTAGCAAACAACTGCATGGCGTTTGCTGTAACAGGAACTACTCAAGTCTACACAAATACAGTGTGCGTTAAAAGTGAATTAACTTGCGATTAAAGAAATTAATGCATGTGTTAATGCAATTAAAAGATTAACACCTTGACAGTTCTACAGAAATGTGAGTAAAACTTTCAGTTTCATGGTTTTTAACCTACCAAGTTTATACGTTTATTTGTTTTGGATGGCTATTATTCTTAATTATTATCTTTCATTGTTATTTTTCTTATTCACCAAACGGAACTAAAAAGAAAATGACATATTACAGATAATGTCTGTCTTCATCCAGTCCTCGGACGAAAGTGCAAAATTGATAGTTGCTATCCTGCATGTGTTGCTTGCAGGAGTTTGCATTATACAGATTACATGCAACAGCCAGTTGTATGTTAATTGCAGGCGTCCTGGTGCAGGGCAGTCCCCTGGCATTCCAGATCGTCCATCAATTCCTGCAAGACCGCAGTGAACAATGCACTACGTTGGCTTATCGCCAATCCTAGTCAGTACTGTAGGTGGACAGTTTAGCTACTCTTGAGGAGTAACACAGCTATAAGCCATTTGGTGGCAATTGTTCTAGTCTTTGCATTAGATCTCTGGTTGGATGATTGGTACAGATAGTTGCTACACTGCTAGTTTTTAGCTTTGTTTGAATATGTTGTCTCTCTATCATAACAAACTGGAATTTTGAACTATCCTGACAGATGCTAGCCTGCGTAGTCCCACCATACATCCCATTTCAGTTTTACATGGCTTAGTAGGGGCTGTAATAGTTGTCGTGTAGTGCCGTTGTCGAATATGAATACTGGGTAGCGGATTTTGCAACAATCATTCTTTAGCAGCTACCAGTGTAGTATTTTTTGTCTTAAGTTTTTTGCTAAAATTCTAGTCTGTGTGCTAACTGTGACTGTTCCTATGCTGGCTTTGGTCTGCCTCAACTGTTGGGTTATATGCTGTAAAGAACGCAGCCTCTTTATGAACTTGCACGAATCTTGCTCACTGCCGTCACCAGTCACAGTGTTATTAGGGCTGTCAAATTAATGCATTAACTAGTGCATTAACACCATTTAAAAAGTTAATGCATTTACAAAAAAACTACAAAAACTATTTACCGCAAACTTCGTGAGATTGAACTACACCGTTCTAAAATATTCCGGCATGCCAGGACTCAGGGACAGACGCCGCAGTCGATTGCTGTACTAAGGGGACCCTCACATCTGTCAAGGTAGTCGGCTGTCTGCGAACAGCTCATAATCTGGGTCATCCACGTGCCAGCCATACACACTAATGAGACCACAAAGTGCTGCCCTACAACAGCAGCTTACATAACAGTTGCAGATTTCATGCATTCACTGCAACAGGAACCATGCACAAATACACAAATAAAGTATGCATTAAAAATGTGTTAACACACAATTTAGAAAATTTTAACTTCTCGACAGCTCTAATTCTTATATGTAGTTGTGTTTTTTCAACTTGTTAATAGATTAGTCATTATACATGATTGTGCAACAATAGTTGTGATGTTGTCTCATCATCATGCAGCCAATCCTTGTTGATCTCATGTGATATTCTGGCATTCCTATAACTGTTTATATTCATCACTTCTGTATTTTGTTTGTTTATTGTTATTTATTTATCATTTCAGAAAGCTAAGTGTTACGACTGTTTTACATTATTGTTTATTTTCTATTTATGTGCTATCAGGTGAAAACTGTCACCTTGCAAGTCTGTAATGCATAATATGTTTAGATGTTACTTGTTGTGCTAGAAGACAGTTTACTGAAATGGTATTTCAGAGTTCAGTGATTTGTTGTGTGTCAGTCTAGTCACATGTGGAGTTTGTTAATGATGTTAGATTGTGTGTTGTTGATAACTTTTGATGTTGTACTTAGCAATATATTCACATCTGCAGTTGTCTCTATCCGTGTGTCAAGTACTGCTGCATAATAAAGCAAATAAAACATCATGTGTTACAGAATTATTGTACAAACTGGCTCTGGTGCATTGCAGCCAGCAAGGCAATTCAAGTGATTTGCAGCAGATGATTTGACACAAATGCATAACGTAATGTAGTCTATCAAATCACAGCAAGCAAAGTATCAACAAAAACACTGACATTAAACAAGAAACTATTTTAATGTGTATAGCTTTCGGGTGACAGTCGATCCATCCACGATCGACTCGTCCCAAAGTGGAGTCGTCCCTAAGTCAACTCATTAGGGTTTAGGTTATGGCTAGTGTTTGGATTACGATCAGGGTTATGTCCAGGGTTAGGGTAGCCTTGGGGACGAGTTGACTGTAAACCTGCCTTTGCCTGTGAGCACTTGACACAATTTTAGTTAACAAAACATTGATGCTGTTTCATGACAATGTGAGAGATGGGACAGAATCACAGACTGATCTGAGCCTCCAGTATCCAGTTATAGCTTAAAAATAGTAGACAATATCATTATTTTATTTCCTATAATAGTGAACCCTGAAGTTCGGCAAGAGAAGAAAACAGTAAACTTACACAACACTAGACGATCACATCAGGCAGCAGTGTATTACTAAGTATCACAAGTTTCAAATGCATCAATTATGTCGCTGATGCATGTATAACAGAATTGCATAATATGTACATTAATACATCATTATACTAATACAGACACACAAAAATTACAAGAAAAGCACCAAGTTCAGTTCCTACATCTGTAAAAATGTAAAAAGAATATATACACACAAAAATTTGAAAATAAAACCTAAACAAACTTACTGAAACAATCCACAATATTCATTTAAAAAAAATTGGGGACTGTCTAACTGACAAACAGAAAAACAAGCAAAAACATCAAAATTCCACTACTAATCTGTGAAACAATAATACTGTAATAAATGCTGCATAGTGTCATTCAGCCAGGTGCTGCTGATGCTGCTGTAAACAGCAATATGAAGACGTGTTAACAACAATCAATCACCCGAGAAATAACGATGGATGGAGTAGAAACAAATGAAGTATAGGCACAACACCTGAGCTTAAGCTTGTTGTAATTCCACTGTGCCATTGTCCTCTGTCAAACAAACAAATGTGCAGTTGAAGGTTCAAACTAGGTATAATGTAACAATTCTAGTATGGTCTGTAAGAAAACACGAGCAATATGGAATGCACTCATCAACCTGTATACTTGATAAACTAAATGCTGATTTGCCGGTACTGCTTAAATGGATAAACCAATACTATCGCTCACAATATATAAAACTAGCGGAGTACCCATCCATGATGTGTATTAGGTATACTGTGGTTTAAGCCCCATCCCTGTCACTTTCCTGCCCTCTCACCTGCCCTCAGGCGTTACGTAGGTAGCCCCAGCCCCATCCCCGCCTGAGTATGTGTGATGGCCCATCAGCACCAATGCCTCCTAGGCTCAAGCCTGACAGCTCGCGTCTGCGCCTATTGCCCGCCTGTGCTTGTGCCTATAGCCTGTCCAGTGCTACTGCCCAGTCCCGCCTGCAGTGGCGCCTGGCCAGCCGGTGCCGCAATATATAAAAAATGCTAATTTTCTAGTCCCCTACCCATGACATCCAAATTTTTGGTGCCTAAAACCATCCCTGGGGTAAACTGGAGCTACCCTGAAAATTTGGAGGCGACAGTAGCACCCGTTCCCAAGTTAAAGATAACAGACTGACAGACATACATATGCACGATCAGAATTATTATATTAGATAAAAACTCTGCAGACAGAGAAAGATAAATAAAACTATCAAGAACAGAACTCACGAAGAATGTGAACGGATTTCATATACGAAAGAATGATACACCAGAAGAAACTGGCACTTGCAACAAATGCAGTGCGAGTGTGTGGTGGTGCATAACGGAAGTTAATTATTTGTACTGGCGGCCAGAACATGCATCCCGTCTGAACACGCAACACAACACATCACAGTGACCTAATTATGTTAACAAATAGTTCTATTACAATTGTGTGAAAAAAGACATTTTATAAAACAACGTCACAAACTAGTAAAAAAAAGTACATGTCTGGCTGATAAGCACAGTTTGAAGTCTGATGGTTTTAATGTATAAGCAAAAAACTTTTCAGCATAATATCCTATCTCAGTCACTATACAGAAATACTGACTGCAGTGTTAATAAAAACATATTACAATAAATGTTCACACGTAACTATGCTCACAGATCCAACACTGACAGTACATCTGACACTCGGAAGTAACAGTATTTTATCAAAATTACAAATTTAAAACCAATTAAAATTATTTATAAACAGGCAATAGTTATATCCTAGGAGAGCACAGCCTGCACGTTGCTACTCCTGACACTCCTAAGTGACAGCTGACGACACATCTACAGTGCATTATTACAACATTTCCTTATGCTTACTCTTAACAACTAGTTATGTGTTGGTGTCGGTATTTGAAGTCAGTATCGACATTTCAAAATATTGTGATATCGGTATTTTTCCATGTTTGCATTATTTTAAGTCTGTGTGTAACCTATGTGGAAGTATATAGCCTCCTACAGTAGAACAAGCATTATTTGCACCCATTTGTACAATGTGTATTATAAAGTTGCTGATAATAATGCAGACACCAGAAAGCAAGTGCGATGAATGACACAGACACAGCTCATTACAAGTTGTTAAATAACACAGAGTTATCAGTATAGACTACATACTATCACCGGTTATTACCTAATTATTATTAGGTAATTACTGCAAGTGAGAGGCTTGGGAATGGCATGCAACAGGCAATTAAATGCTAGTGTAAAGTACACATACTGCGGCTTTCAATTAAGGGCAGACAATTAGCTCAACTAGAAGCCTAGAACTGACAACAATGTAATGTGCTAAGCTAGGAGCATATTACGCCCATAGCTACATGCTTACTGCTCAGCAACTTGGCAATTTCGCACACCTGTCGTTTAACAGTGGAATGTTGAATGCATCATTATGCCTTGAAAATATGTACTGTGATTTCAATAAATCGCAAAAAGTATAGTTTACTGCGTTTAACTGAAAGCTTGAAACCTAGCACAGTTTCTAATCAATTACCGATTTACCGTGTATTGTGATCATACGACGATATGTACAGCATGACAGCGGGATAGCTGAATTTGCAGAACTTGGCAATGAAGGACAAAGTCGCAGCCTGGGTGGACATTGCAGGACTGGATAAATACAGACTGAAAATGACAGACTGGAAATTGGTGGACAGGACAATGAAAATAAACTAAGCACATATTAATGTTCAGCTCTAAGGTAAAATGTTAACATCAGTAATGTACGCCTAATCAGCTCAGATGCACAAATATTTAAGAGAAAACGCACACCACCATTTGGATGGCAGCTCTGCACAGTGGGCAGTTAGCACTGATGTCTGATACACAATGTGCACAATTTTTTGTCAGCACCCATCTAAGCCTTCGATGGGTGCTGACAAACAAACTTCACTGCACCGTGGTTGTGGGACTGCAGCAGCTGGTGCTGCTGGAACTAACGTGGTGGCGGGTGGGCTGCAAGAACTCGGAATGACAACTCTATGTCATCGTCGGAGCTGTTGGCATCTTGGCTGAGCTGTACCACATCGGTGTGAGCACCAATGGCTTGGCTCACAGCACGAAGGAACTGTAGTGTGTTGTATGTGCCTACACTGCCGACGTTAACATTTCACTTTAGACATGAACATCACTACGTGCTAAGTTTATTTTATGTTTTCTTCTGAAAAATATGATTATCTTAATGCTCTGTAAGAATGACGAGCAAACATTGAGTTTGTGCTGAACATTAGTACAAATTAACTGTGTGCTGTGTTTATGCTGTTATTATATTTGTGCTCAAAGTAATTATAATTATAATATCACCTGTTGTTCATTTCATCACTGCAGTCTAGTCCGTCATTTTCCAGTCCTGCATTGTCCACCCCCTCCCCCCCCCGTTTTTTGTCGGTCCGTCCTTTTCAAACCCAGGAAATTCCAGTCACCAGTGACAGCAAATACCAAACCAACTTACAGTATTTAATCGTCGGTATTTTCTGTACTGTAGATACCGACGTATCTGTACTGACACAAGACTATTAATAACTGACTACAATAGAAAATCTGAACAATGTAAAAATACAAACTAAATATGTCTTTAGGCCCTTTTCTCTAAATTCTTGAAACACATCTTTCTTCCGTTCTAATGTGGACATTCCTACAAACGAAGCAAAAACTGTCAACAATCTGCAAAAAATGCACTACATGCAACTTTTTCACTACCTGTACCGGGTATGTTTTTCGTCCACCACCAGATGGGGGGGGCCATTACAAGGGTATGTTTTTCGTCCACCAGATGGGGGGGGCCATTACAAGGGTATTTTAAGATCCATTTTTACCCCAATAAATTGTTTTGCTTCATCTATATAAACATTCATAGTTTAGCAAAAAAACACAAAAACGCAAAACTAGTGAATAAGATATAAAGTCTGCCAGTAATAGCATCTAATAAAGCAACTTCCTATGCTACATGCTTAAACTGCATCACAACATCATTATGACTTACCAACGTAGAAAATAAAAACGCCAATAGAACCAGCAACCATCTGATCAATAATGACTTTCTTCACAAGGAGTTGTATCGTTTTGCCAGAAACCAGCCTGTCCAAAATTTTGTACCATCCGTACAAGCATGGCGCGAGACCTGCGCCTCCAACTACGGCCATTCTAGCAGTCGTCGTATAGTCAATCTTCGGTGTTCTCTGTATCGTCTGCCGGGCCACATCGCCTCCTCCATACAAACAGCTGTACACGAAAACACTACCCACAAACGAATGGCGCTTAAATAGGGCCTGACATCGTTGAAGAATATACACCACCTTCATATTTCACTTTATCATTGTCAACAACGAACTGGGCCAAAGTTGAAGGTTTGTTTGTCAACAACCATAGAATAGAGATACGCGGCACAAAAATTGGGTCGGAAACTCAGCATAAAATACGGAATCGAGCACTCTGAAGGAGTCTGAACCGAAAGTCGGAACCAGCAGTATAAGTCTCTGGTCGGAACCATATGTCGGAACTCGGAAAATGTGTGTAAGTGCACCGTGTTGGACTAAGTTGGATTTGTACTGTACGAGTTCACTGTGATGTGATGTGAGTATCAAACAGAAAAAAATATTGAGACGTCTTCTGGCTGGGATGGATTACTTGTTACTTGTTACTTTTTACTTGAGGTTGATGGGCTATGTAGCTGTCAGCTTTAATTGCCCATATCTTGCCAATGTCGATCCAGCCTGTTCTTGAACATGTTGACTGATGGTGCCTCCACAACGTCCTGTGGTAGCTTGTTCCACTTGTTGACAATCCTCAAACTGAAAAAGTTCTGTCTAACTGTTGTGCGACATCTTGGTTTAAATAATTTCAAGGAATGTCCTCTGAGTCCGCTGGTGACATCTGCCAATTCAAAGAATTTGCTGTAGTTGACGTGTTCTCTTCCAGTCAGTATCTTGAACGTTTCTATCAAATCTCCACGTAATCTTCGTCTTTCTACGGAATAGATACCTAGCTTCTTCAACCTGGTCTCGTATGGCAGCTTCTTGAATCCTTTGACCATTCTAGTTGCTCTTCTTTGTAATCTCTCCAATAATATTTTATCCTTCTGTAGCTTTGGTGACCATGCCTGTATACAATATTCAAGATGTGGTCTGACGTAGGTCTTATATATTATTCCAAAATCTTCCTTGT
>Ga0126335_1000072_pt1 | contig 44210 bp, 41 predicted proteins | sample OlaspJWI45metaG_FD_108409 | JGI IMG/M metagenome (GOLD analysis project Ga0126335, IMG submission 108409) | Marine gutless worms symbiont microbial communities from Oahu, Hawaii - Olavius sp. 1 OAHU.JWI-45 metaG | ecosystem: Host-associated > Annelida > Digestive system > Unclassified | place... | reverse complement strand
TGAGCCGATCGGCAATATCCCACCCGTTGAGTATGAGGCGCTATACTATCAACAGCAGGAGGTGCCGGCCATGGCGGTCGGACTCAACTAAATCGGTCTCCGGAAAACCCGGGGCGGTTCAGAAGTTACATCACGGATGGCACGACTGGTACACGCGTTTTATTGAAGGGAGCAGCCAGAAACTCAATTCCGATTTCAAACCCGTGGGGATGTTTTACAGTATCTCCCACTGGAATGCGCTTTATGCGCCTTCCCTGCGCGGGTTATTTAAACAATTTGAGATGATCAACATCAGGATGATTGCTCTTTTGTTCATTGCCTTTATTCTGTTATATCTCTTTGTGCGGTCAAAACAAAAAGGCTGGGTCCGGGCCGGGATCCCCTTCTCTGTTATTACAACCGGCTTTGCCGGCATGATATTTGACCTCATGCTAATCTTTACCTTTCAATCTATGTACGGATATGTATTTTCATGGATTGGGCTCCTGGTGTCATTTTTTATGGCCGGCGCAGCTGTTGGCGCCATGCTCACCACCCGCATTTTGGACCGGATCGAAAACTGCTTCAGGCTATTTGTCAAAATAGACCTGGCCATCATTTGTTTTTCTTTTGGCTGGCCGATTATATTTCTGACGGTCCAGGCATATCCGGACAGTCCAGGTGTCACTGCTTTTATGCGGATGCTGTTTTTAGCGATCGCCTGTATGTGCGGACTGTTGGTTGGTTCTCAATTTCCTCTGGCAAACAGGATATATTTAGGGAACCGCACCAGTCTCAGCACGACCGCCGGACTGCTCTATGCGGCCGACCTTTTAGGCGGGTGGCTAGGAGGAATTATCGGCGCTATAGTGCTATTGCCGGTTCTTGGCCTTACCGGTACCTGTATCACAGTAGGACTGCTGAAATTGGCAAGCTTCATTATTTTAACTACCCAAACCAGAAGTATCTATGAGGAAGCAAGCTATGAAAGACTTTCTTATTGAGACATGTAACCGCCGAAACTTTCTGAAACGCACGTCTAAACTCTGTTTCCATGCAGGGTTGTCTTCACTTTTCATCGCCGGCTTGCATGCCAAAGCAGCCGGCGCATCAACGACCACATTTGAACCCGCTTACCTGAAGCTTCACAAAACAGGTGAACTGAAAAGGCGTGCCAATGAACTCTATGCCGCTCTGGAAAGCTGCGAGCTCTGTCCCCGAAGGTGTGGCGTGAATCGTCTGGATGGAGAGCGTGGCTTTTGTCGCACACCCGGCGCAACGCTGGTGGTTTCGGCGGCCCATCCGCATTTCGGTGAGGAAAGGCCGCTGGTCGGCAAAGGTGGGTCCGGAACCATCTTTTTAACCCATTGCAATCTCCGGTGTGTATTCTGCCAGAATTGGGAAATAGCCCAGCTTGGTCGGGGTATCGAGAGCAATATTGGTGCGTTAGTCGTGATGATGCTGCGCCTGCAAAGCGCCGGCTGTCACAATATCAATCTTGTAACCCCAACCCATTATTCGGCCCATATCCTCAAAGCACTGCATCTCGCTGCGAAAAGAGGACTCCGGCTGCCGATCGTATACAACACGTCTGGCTGGGAGCGCCTTGAAGTACTCAAGGTTCTTGATGGAATTGTCGATATTTACCTTCCTGATTTCAAATACTGGGAGGATGACATGTCAGCAAAATATTCTTCCGGAGCCGAGAGTTACCCTGAAATTACCAGCGCCGCAATCCTTGAGATGCACCGCCAAGTTGGCGTGGCCCGCCCTGCAAAAGACGGCATTATGCAAAGAGGGCTGATGATTCGGCATTTGGTAATGCCCAATAATGCTGGTGGATCAGAGCAAATTATCACGTGGATCGTCCAAAATCTGCCCAAAGAAACGTATGTCAATATTATGGCCCAGTACAACCCGCAATATAAAGCCTTTGATTATCCGGAGTTATCAAGAAGAATAACGCGCGAAGAATATAAAAGGGCCGTCCTCAGGGCCAAGAGATTGGGGCTTGTCAATCTTGATATACAGGGGTACTGGTTTCTGTAAGGCCAAGTATCTTTTGACCGCATATCCTCGATATTACCTACTGTACACGCGTTATAGATCTAGTTAGGCGCGTAAAGATAAAAACCAAACGGTAGGTTCAGCACCTGTCCATCCACTTCTGACCTGCTCACCGAATAATAGGCCCCCCAATGACGGCTCAAGAAAGTTCTGCCAGCGCCTCGGCCATGAGCCGGCCGATGGGCATGTTCTGGGGGCACTGATGCTCGGCGGCCGCATAATCCAAAGTCCCCAAGCGGTCGCGGACCGCAGCCGGGATATCGCGAAATTCCACCTGCGCCCGAAAATGATCACCGTAACTGCGTGCATACATCAAGCAGCGCATGATTTTGCCCACCGGAACGGCAGCGGCCAGCTGCGACTGGCAGATAGCGGTGCAGCCCGCGCAATAATTGGCGGCCGTGGCCCGGGCCTCGGCTTCAAAACAGCGACGCTCCGCAGCTGTCAGGCGCGCCTGATTCACGGCGGCTTCGGTATTGGCTTTGAGGATGGTCATGGTGTTCATCTGCGAACAGATGGCCGCGATTCGCTCGTCGGTCCAGACAGCCAATAAATTCGCTTGCTCCTTTGTCACCCCTTTGTCCATAAATCGCTTGGCCAGAGACCGGCTCGCGTCACTTTCCACGCCCATGTAGACCCAGGATGATGAGGCCTGTGTTTTCATTGCGGTCAACCCGATGCCGGCTTTGTGGCAGGCGTCGATGGCGCGCTGCATCTCATCTGTGGTCATGACTTTGTAGTTGTAGGTGGTCATGATCCCGTCAATCCAACCGAGGGTCGCCGCGTGGGCCAGGCTCTTGGCCATATTGGAATGGGTACTGAACCCAAACAGACGGATTTTTCCCCTGGATTTCATTTTTTCGCCCCAGGCTTTGATCTCCGGGGTCAATTCCGCCCTGGCATCATCCACCGCATGTATAAAAAAGAGATCAAGATAATCCGTCTTGAGGTTATTCAGGGAGTCGTTGAGTTCGGCGGTCAAGCCGGCCGCATCCCGGTTGGTTGACTTGGACACCAGAAAGATCTTCTTACGGTCTTCCGGATACTTGGCCAGATACTTGCCAAGTCCCGGCTCACTGCCCCACCGGTTGTAGTACTGGGCGGTATCCCAATAGGTCACCCCCCATTTCACCGCCTGTCGGAGCAACAGCTGATTGGCACCGGTATCGAACATGGTGCCCAATGACAGGATCGGCACTTGAATGCCGGTACGGCCAAAAGGTCGGGTGCCCACCTGCATGGCGGCGGCATCGGCAACCGTCGGACCGTTGGCCGTGCCGACCATGCTGCCGACACCGGCGGCCCCCAGGACTTGCAGAAACTTGCGACGTTTTATTCCGGATTCCTCTGTGGTCATAACGCTACTCCTTTTTTTGAGGGAGGCCGGCCCCGGCGAGCAAGGCATGGGCCCGGCTTCGTGTTTCGTTTTCGGAAGTCACCCGAATAGCCGCCCGGCCGCGCACCGGGCACTCGTGTTGGCAGACCCCGCAACCGATGCAGCGGTGGGGGTCCACAAAGGGTTGCTGCAACCGGACGTGCACAGCGGCCGTTGCCGCCTGGCGGAGCTCGGCCCCGGCCGGATCACCTGCCAGTTCGATCCGGTCTGTCTGGTGACGGACGATTCGCAGCGCATGTTGCGGCCCGGCGGGTCCGACTAAATAATAGTCGCCCCCAGCCAGAGGTCTGCGGGTCGGGGGGAGCTTAAACTGAATGGACCGTGATCTCACCCTGTCCACCACCAACCTATTCAGCCCGTCCACCGGTTCCAACACGGTCCGGGTGATGATGGCCTTGGGGCTGACCGGGCAGTTTTCCTGGCAGACGATGCAAGGGATTCCCATGGCCCAGGGCAGACAGCGCCCCCGGTCCACAAAGGCGGTTCCGATCCGGACCGGACCTGTTGCAGTGAAACGGCCGCGCCCCATCCGCTCATCCAATGCCAGGGGACGGATGGCGGCCGTGGGGCAGACATGGCCGCAGGCGATACAGTTGTGCTGGCAACCGCTGGTGCCCAACCGAAAATCGAGGCGCGGCGTCCAGAGACCTTCCATACCCGCTTCCAACATAGCCGGTTGAATCACATGGGTCGGGCAGACCCGCATGCATTGCCCGCATTTTATGCAGCGGTTTAAAAATTCGGATTCGGTCAACGCACCCGGTGGTCGCACCAGGTCGGGCCGCCAGCCCACCCCCAAGGGATCCCCCAAACGGGCCAAGGGCAGGAGAATCGCACCGGAAGCCCCAGCGGTAAGCACGGCCCGGCGATTTAAATCCGGACCGGCGATCTCACCAGTGGTCGCCGGCGAGGTCGCATACCCCAGAATCCGCTCCGGGCAGTCGCCCGGGCAGTTGTAACAGAGCACACATTCCGCCCACCGGATCTGCTCGGCCGGTGAACAGGCCCCTTCGCAATGATGATCGCATCGTCCGCAAGCGGTGCAGGCATCACCGTCCGCGTCCCGTCGCCCTATCCGCCACACAGACCATCTTGCGGCTATCCCCAACAAGGCCCCCAGCGGACAGACATACCGGCAGTAAAACCGGGGGCGCCAGGCCGAGAGGGCCAGCACCAGAACAAACACACCGCCGGTCAGCAATCCGCCGGCAACGACAATGGTTCCCGTTCCCGGGGCCAGCAGGGGCAATACCACCAACGAGACGGACCGGTAGACCAGGGGGATGGGATCCAAGAGGCCCGTCTGCAACCCGGCTGCCAATAGGCGATGGCCCGGCAACATCACACCCAACACCAGACCAATGCCACCGGCAACAGCCATTGTCCATCCAACCGACACGGTCCATGACCGCTGCCCCCAGCGCCCCATAAGCAGACCTGCCAAAATGGCCGCACTGGGCGGGATCCAACCGCCCCCGGCCAGAATGGTCACCAGGGGCCGGGCGAGCTCGACGGCCGCCATGGTCAGCAATCCGATCAGCAACAGGTACTTGATCCGTTGGCCGGGATGGGTCTGTCGTCCGGTGGCCCGCGCCCGTGGCCTGCGCTGCCTGTCGGCCCAGGCACCGACCATCTGCTGGAGGGTTCCGAGTGGGCAGAGCCATCCGCAAAAAAAACGGCCCACCAAGGCGGTTGCCGCCAACGTAACCGCTCCCCAGAGCAACCCTTTATAAAGACTGCCGGTGGTCAACACCGTGGCCAGCCCCACCAGGGGATCCAACTCCAGGAGCCAGCTAACCGGCCAACCCCGCAGTTCGAACCACCGATCGCCGACGGTCGTGACGAAGCAGCTCCATATCAACAACAGCAGAAAAAATGTCTGGCAAATTCGCCTGACGGTGACAAGTCTCATGAGGCATCCACGGGGTTGAGGGTTCGGTAATCGAGAATGCCCAAGCCGGCATCCGCGGCTTGCTGAAGGTGGGGAAGCTGATCCAGTCGCCGCCCTAGAATTTCTGCTCCCGTAGCGTCCACCGCCACTGGATCGATGCCGGCCACGAGCGTGTTTGTAGCGGCCAGATCCGATAACGACCCGCCGGTGGGACCGTTGTGCAGCATGGCGGTCACGGCATCTAAAATCACCAGGGTCGGGCGCACCAGGGCCGCCAGTTCGGCGATAATGGTGTGAATGTCCTGATGAAAGACATTCCGGCGACCGCCCAGCAAACCGTACCAGTTTTTAAGGGTCATGGATGCGCCGCTCCGATGATGATCCTTGAGAGGCGCCACACCGATGAGACAATCTGCTTTGGCCAGCGGTCCGACCAGCACCGGCCAGTCCCGAATCAGACGTGCGCCGGCCAGGGTGACCGCCGCAAACCGATCGGCTGTCGGCAACACAACCCGGCCACCGGCGGCTTCGGCGGCCGGCCCGATCCCGGTCAACCGAAAACAGCTGGCCGGATCGTTGATGGGGTTGTCGGTGACCACCACATCGGCAGCCCCGGCTTCAAGGCAGGCCATCACCACCGCCTTCACCAGGTCCGGGTGAGAGGTGGCCGAAATTGCCGGCGGTGAGGCAAAGGCCGCATTGACCTTGATTACCACCCGATCGCCGGGACGGACAAACCGGTTGATCCCGCCCAGGGCCCCCAAGGTCCGCCGCACCAAGGCGACCCGATCCGTTCCCTTGGCAATGGCCATGGCCGGACCACCCTCGGACGCTTTGGCAAAATCAGGGATGCCGCTGAGGGCCTCGGCGGATGGTTCCAATACAGGAGGATCCGAATCGTGCAGCCACCATCCCACGCCAAGTGCCGACACCGAAACCAACCCGGCCTTGACCGACCGGTGGATGAACTCCCGACGATTAAGATCCGTCATCACCAATCTCCTGCGACCGTTTCCGGATTCGTTCGGCCAGGGCCAGGGCAATTTCCCTGTCCGGGGCCTCGTGCACACCGATCACGTATCGCCCCTGGTGAAGCACGACCTCGATGGTATCCAGAATATCGATGACGGCAACGCCTTCCGGCCCGCTCAAGGATGTGCCGCCGTACTCAAGATAAAAATCCCGCACGGTCTCAGCCGCGGACTTCGCCGCTGCCGCCGAATCCCGCCGGGCCACGTAGGCGCTGAGGCCGGCCCCATTGTGTTGATATTGGGCCGTGAACACCTGGTTGAACCCGGAAATCCCAAAGGCATCCGAGGCCACCAGTGAACGACTGCCGGACACCCGGCCCTTCTCCGGGAACAGAGCCATCTCCGTCACATTGGTCACATCTGCTCCGATCCGGTCAACGAAAGCTGCCGCCATGGCCTCGGCCGCCGTCATCAGGGAATCTGCCGCTTCGGCGCCCACCAGTTCCAAGTAATAGCGACCGTGTGCCAAAAACCAGCCATTGGGTGTGGCATAGGCAAACTGGGTAGGGCCGCCGGCCTTCAGGGCGCCCCGGCGCTGCATACTGAACACGGAAAATGCGTTGCGGGCTGTGCCCATATCGTAAACAAACATTTCAAACCAGAGGTTCGGATCAGTGGTCAGGACAAACCGCTGAGCCGTCAGGGACCGGAAATCGGCGCTGAAGTAGAGTTCCGCCTTGCCGTTGATCTTGTCAGACAGCGTAGACGGATCGAAGCGCTCCGGAGGAGAGAGCGGTTGAATCTCGGCAGGTGCCAGATTCGCCAAAGATAACGACTCCTTGGCGGGTGCGGATTCCGATAAAGTCTCCCGGGCGGTCACCGCCGGATTGAATCGATACTGCACGGTGTATATCCCCAGGGCAATCGCCACCAGAACAACCAGTACGCCGAATCCCACCGATCGCTCCCCTCGGGTCACGGCATGTTTTTCAGACGCCGGGGTCATTGAAACCTCTTATCGGTTTTGCGCTGTGATCTCAGGCTGAAACGCCAAAGACCGATTGGCTCTAACGGACAAGGTTTTGAACGCCATATGTCTTTATACTTATATTTGGAGTCTTTGTCTTCCAAAATAACAGTATTACGGATCTGAAGTCATACCCTTTCCCAAATGCAAAAAATGAACATAGGTTGGGGGATAAACGAGAAATGAATCGATATCCTGATCTGTCTTCTTTTCTAAAGTTGGAAGAAGATTCTGATAAAATATGGGGAAACCATAAGCGGGACGCACGCATCGATTTAATGAACGTAAAGGGGTCGAAAAGCACCGCTCTCGTCCCTTTTTGCACAAAACGCTATCTAAAAGCTGCGGCAATCGATCCAAGACTTTGTTCAACATCTTTTTCGCTGAAACAGTACCGCATTTCAAGGTAATCTTGTCTCAGGGTTTTTACTTTATCTTTCACTTTTGCATTTTTAAGTATCAGATCGGCCATCAGGCCTGCCAGCGTCTCAAATCCTTCCGGTTGCATGCCAAAACGGGTCATTTCGGAAACACCGATGCGCAGCGCCCCGGAAGCCGTGAAACCTTCTTCAACGGGCGTGGCCTGGTAGTTGACGATGATATTGTTTTCTTCCAGTTTGCGGGCAACGGACGCCCCGTTTCCGTAACCGACATTGACAATGACCTGATGCGTACCGGTGAAGGAGATTGATCGATCGCCTGCCACTTCAAGACCTTGGGACTTGAGAGCCACGGCAAAAGCCTTGGCATTTTGAATAACAGCGGCCTGGTATTCATCTTTGAAGCGGTTCATTTCATATGCAGCGAACAACAAGCCTGTCATGGTGCCCAGGTGATGGTTGCTGACACTGCCCGGAAATGTTCTTCTTTGAACCGCTTCCCAGAGACCCCACTCAAGATCTGTTTCTCCAAAATCGGAGGCAATCACCCCGCGCTGGGTGCCGAAATAGGTCTTGTGCGTGGAACCGGTTACGATATGGGCGCCTTCCTGTATGGGTTGCTGAAAATGCGGGCCATAGAGCCCCAATACATGGGCCATGTCGTACATGACGATACAATGTGGGGCGAACTCGTCCACCAGGCCCCGGATCTGGCTGACCGGCTCTTTTTCAATGATCATGCTCTTGCCCAGGATAATCAGCTCGGGCTGGTGTTCTTTTATGATTTCCCGGCAGGCCTCGATGTCCATCTTATACGGATTGCTTTTTAAAACCGGAAAATTGACCACGGCCGGGCGCTCGGTTTTAGGGTCACGGGCCACAAAATCACGCAGAGCCCCCATGGGCTGGGCACTTAAATGCCCACCCTTGATAATGTGGTTGTTCATGATTTTGGCGATCCGGCGCTGTTCCGATTTGCGGTCTGCGCGATTCATGAAATCGACCAGGGCGCTGAAAAATGCAATATTGGCCATCTGGCCTGAAATCACCCGGGATTCAACATTGCCACAACCAAAATAGGCCCGGAATTGGTCGTTTAGTTTATCTTCGATTTCCTGGATGAGTCCTGTTCCCTGGTAATAAAAAACTTCCTCACCGGAAAAAGCTTTGATTTCCTTGTGTTCTGCGTAGCGGTGAACCGGATCACTGATGGATAGCAATCGCGCGATATAGGATTGACTCATCTCAGAGGGGATCAGGTTGATGCATTCGTTCTGCCGCCACTGATGGTTATCCACCGCTTTAGATACCAATTGAGAGGCCATGGCCAGAAAATCATCACCTTTTTTGGCATCCCTGGTGGCTTTTAAATTGTCATGGGGGATGGAACGAACATGCGGCGGAGCTTCGGAGCTCATGTGGTAGGGAACCACAACGGCTTTAACTCTCTTTTTGCGGATTTCAATTTCGAGCGTATCACCTTCAAGGATATGACTGTCTATCAGCGCCAGGGCAATGGCCCGCCTTTTGGGGTCTGCTTTGAAAACAGCGTTAAGCCCACTGCCGTCAGCCTCCTGAAAAGGGATCATGGTGCCGGAGGTGATGTGCCCCACGTGTTGCTCCCCTTTGAACACCTGGTACCCTTCCCGGGCAATGCCTTTCCCGAGGACAGCAATCGGCATGACCATTCTTGGTAGGGCATCAAGGTCTTCAAATTTTTGATCCATGATCTGCTTAAAGGCGTTGTATTGTTTATTCAGGGCTGTCCTCCCGATGAATTCACTTTTGAGCGGGGAAAAACTGACGGCAAATTTGGAAAGCTTGGAGGCAAACAGTGGAATTTCATTGTCCTCATAATCAATTCCCAGTTCATGACCATATAAGGGCAGTGCGGCTTCAAGCCGCAAGGTGTCACGTGCACCGAGACCAATGGGTTTGGCACCTTTTTCAAGCAGCCGGTTCCAGATGCCGACCGCATCCTGGCTTTCGACGAAAAGTTCAAACCCGATGGGTTCGCCGGTGTAGCCGGTCCTGGCTATCCAGACTTCATGACCGTCCATCTGCGCAATGCTCAAGTTGTTACGGGCAGGCTCAGGCAGAAAACCTTCTGTGACAACGTTTTCCATGATCGACCTGGAATCCGGTCCTTGCAGGGAAAGCATGGCCACTTCAAGCGTTCGGTCGATCATTTCAATATCGCTAAATTGGGGCAAGTGATGTTCAAAATGGGCGATATCCTTTTCACGGTTGGATGCGTTGACCACCAGCAGGAATTCATCTGCTTTAAACCGGTATAGATAGGCATCATCGATTGCACCGCCCTGCTCATTCTGGATCAGGGTATACTGGCTTTCACCCACCTCGAGTGCCGCGGCATTATTGGTGAGGACATATTGTAGAAACGAGAGTGCATCATTGCCTCTAAAATAGAGGCGGCCCATGTGCGATACATCAAAGATACCCACTGACCTGCGCGTGGCCATATGTTCTTTAATGATACCTTCCGGGTATTGAATCGGCATTTCCCAGCCTCCGAATTCAACCATTTTGGCATTCAGTACCTCGTGCTGCTGATGCAGTGCGGTTTTGTAAAGTTTGCTCATAGGAATCTCTCTGGTATTAAAAGTTTGTTATTATGAGAATCTTGTTTTCTTCAGTTGTGGAATATACCCCAATCAACAACGCTGCCGCTTGCGGCCGGGCTGTTGATTCAAGCTTGCGACCTTAAATTGGCCCTTATCTAATCCTAATATTGCAATTCCCATGAGAACCTCCTCATGTTCATTTTCGGCGAGGGCTACTGCGCAGAAGAGGACGCGGGGTTTGGCAATTTGTTATACAATAAGCATTTTTTTGTCAATTTTCGTATGATTATGGAAAATAGTTTTTTTGCCAACATCACAAATCCAAAAAAACTGCATATACAAAAGGTTATCCGGACCGCACATTTCTGCGAATAACCCCTGGTTTACAGTGATTTATCTCAACCGCGGGGGGATTATCTAATCATGGGGAAGATTGGCTATGCCATTCAGATGCGAATTTGCAGCGAGCATCGTCCAACTTGCCAATCAATGACATTCAAAATTATTCAACTAGTTGTTATTATTAAACAGTAAGAGCGTCCCGCTTGCAGGGCGACATGCTACAATGAAAAAGGGGCTTGCGAAGATCGCAAGTCCCTTGTTTCGTCTACCGCCAGAGAATATCACCCCTGGATTTGCTAATGGTCCCGGCCCCAAATCAGAAGCAAGTTCCCTGCTCGTCGAATTATTTGGTAGAAATTGCTCCCAGCCGGGATTTGTAGAACGCGACCCAGCCATCAGCACCACATTCGCTGAAGATCTCCACAGCCTTGCAAAGATTGTCCCTTTCACCACCTTGATCTTTCTTGACGCGACATACTTCGGCATAAATCGCATAGTCTTGACCGAGACACCACTTGGTATCGTTCCGCTGGTCGGCCGCGATGGCGGACTTGACCAAAGACTCCGCTTTGGGGATGAACGCTGGGTCCATGTTTATCAGAATGTCGGCAATTGTCGCGTCGATGATACCTACAACCATCTTGTTTTTGTTTTCCTGACGGCAGACCATCGGATCAAAGCCGGTTGCTGGAAAGCCGCCATCCGCGATGATGGCCCGTTCCAACGAGATTCTCAAATAGGGCAACCATTGTTGCAGTTGGTTCGTATTCTTCCAGGTTGCAATAGCCCTTTGGAAAAAGAGGATGGCCATCTTGTGGCGCTGGTTATAAAAATGAATGTGCGCCAGCCATAACTCCACCCAGCCCATTAAAGCCAAGTGATTTGCTTTGAGACACAAGTCGACCGCCTCTGATAGAAAACGATGGGCCCTATCGAAGTCGCCTTTAAAAAAATTGGCGGCGCCATAGGCCCCGTAAGCAATTCCCTTGGTATGCGCGTCCACACATTCTTCTGCAGCTTTTAAGGCGTCTTTAGATAAATTACACGCGTCGTTCACGCGTCCCGTAAAAAGACAGGTATATGCGGTCATTGCCGCTTTGGCCGCGGATAGTCCCCGCAAGTGATTGCCCATCTCACTTAGCGCCATTGAAGCATTGTAGCACTCAGCGGCTTCTTTAAAACGGCATTCCGTTGAAAGCGCTGTTCCGAGAAAAAAATTGCCAAACCAAAGATAAATGATATCACCAGTTTTTTCGGCGACATCAACCGCTTTTTGAAGGTATTCCAGCGCCAAGGCAGAGCTCTGGTCAACCCAGTAATAATAACTGCCCAGCGCCACGTAGATACCGGGCAATCTTTTCTGGTAATCCAATTCAACAGCGATATCTACGACGGGCGCCACCGCCTCTTTGGCCTCCGAGTATAAGTCTAAAGATAAATAGTAATTGGCAAGGACCGTCCGGGCGTCGATGATCCGTTGCCGGTCCACTTCATTAGCCGGCAACTGTTCAAGGGCGTGGACCTGGCTCTGCTGATGGGCGATCGCATCGAGGTAGGCCCCGGACCGCGTGGCCCTTTTAGCGGCCGCTTTGGCATAGATAGCTGCTTCCTTAAAGAGACCGGCTTCAGAAAAATGTCTGGCCAGCGCCGCGCTGTACTCATTCAAACCGTCCGGATGCAGCGTCTCGATTGATCTTCCCACCTCGCTGTGAATCTGCCGCTTCTGAGAGGAGAGCAACGACGCGTATACCACTTCCATGGTAAGGGCATGGTTAAAAATGTAAGCGGCCTCCGGACCAACACCACGCTGGTAGATCAAATCGGCCTTTTTCAGCGCAGCCAAGCCCGCTACAAGGCTTTCAGGCTCCAAACCGGCTGCCGCGCTAATCAGCGCGTGACTGAATTCTCTTTCAATCACGGATCCTGTCTTTATTATCTGCCGGGCCGCCTCCGGCAAAATACCGACCCGCGCCATGATAATGTCCTGAATGGTGGAGGGAATGCGAAGGGTCTCCGCGCTGGTTTGGCGGACCCCCTCCCCATGATTGCGGGCGAGAATAAAATCTTTAATGGACCGGACGAACTCCTCGATGTAGAATGGCACACCTTCCGTCTTCTCCAGAATCTGACGGGCGATATCGCTGCCAACGGCCTGGGTCTCAAATAAGTGGCAAGCCATAGACAGGCTGTTGTCTTTGGACAGTCGCCCCAGAATCATCTGGCAAAGGTTTGATCTGGTACCCCAATCCGGGACAAACTCCGGTCGATACGTAAGCAAGAGCAATATCCGCTCCGCGTGTATACTTTCCAACAAATGGCTGATGGTCTCCCGAGAGGCCGAATCGGCCCAGTGCAGGTCTTCAATGGCAAGGATCAGAGGTTTTTGTTGGGCCAGGGCTATTACCATGCTGATCAATGCGGCATTAATCCACTCCCGACGGACCTCTGGGATCGTCATCGCCATATCAATACCGCTGTCTTTGACGGCCAGCAATTCCAGCAGATAGGGTAGAGAATGACTCGAATCTATCTCGAGCGCGTTCAGACCGGTGATGAGCTTGTCACTGATTTGCTCGTCGGTTTGCCCTTCATCAATATGAAATAAAGATTTGATTATATCGATGATGGGGTGGTACGCCACGGTACGACTGAAAGACAGGCACTTACCCTCTAAAAAAAATACATCCTCGTTGGTGATGGATTTACGAAATTCATAGAGCAATCTGGATTTACCCATGCCGGCCTCCGATATGATGGACACGGCTTGACCAAAAGACTCGTTACTGAGTTGGAAAGCCTTTTGGACATACTCCAAGTCACTCTGTCTACCCATCAAAGGCGTCAGACCACGTTCAGCATTCACATCGAACCGGGTACGACTACTACTGGACGCAATCGGCATGTAAACGCCAACAGGCATTGTTTTACCTTTGACCGTATGTTGGCCTAAATACTCGAACCGGAATAAGCCTTCAGCCAGCTTAAATGTGTTTTCGGTGGCATAGATGGTGCCTGGTTCGGCGAGAGCCTCCATTCGCGCGGCCAGATTGGCCGTGTCCCCCTGGGCCGTATAGTCCATCCGCAAGTCGTCTCCGATGGCTCCCACCACGACTGGCCCGGAATTTAGCCCTATACGCATGTTTAAGTCGATTTCATAGCGGTCCTTGAGCTTTTGCCGGTATGGCGGCAACGCTTTTTGGATGGCCAGCGCTGCCTGGCAGGCCCGCTGGGCATGATTCTCATGGGCAATCGGTGCACCGAACAATGCCATTATGCAGTCCCCTTGGAACTGGTTGACTGTGCCCTCGAACCGGTGGATCTGGTCCATTAGGATGCGGAAACACCCATTCATGATCTTGTGGACGGCCTCGGGGTCGAGGTATTCAAACAGAGCGGTAGAATCCGCCACATCAGCAAACAGGATCGTGACCGTCTTGCGCTCTCCTTCTGAAGCAGCGCGACTGCTCAGGATTTTTTCAGCCAGGTGTTTTGGCGTATACTCTTGAGGGTGTAATGGATCGATGTGGTTGCGAAGCGTTGACTTATTTAAGTCTTTACCGCAATTGAAACAAAACCGGCTTGCTGACGGTAGGACAGTTTCGCAGTCAGGGCAGACAACCTCCACCTGTTGCCCGCACTGGTTACAATACCTGGCCCCACCCGGCAGATCTGCACTGCATTGTTGACATCTCATTGGTCTTTCCCAGGCCTATTATAAGGTTGACATCAACCCACGGGCTTCAGGTTTCCCCTGCCAGGGACACTTCTCCACGGCCCACATTATAAATCATAGATAATTCGTTTCATCATAGTATCGACAGTCCACGTTCCAGGGCGGTAAGGCGGATAGCACCGCCACCAAAACGCCGCATGGCCTTGCGCTCAATCAGTTCGACTCAACAACCAGTCGGTTGCTTCTTGCTGAGTATTGAGCGTCGCCTCCATCCACCCCGGATTCGCAACAATTGTGCCGAAGCCTTCCAAATCTTTCCGGGACTGCCCACCGACGGCAGACAGCACCAGGTCAGTTTGGCGTTCCGGGATATCTCCGTGCGGTCTGCGAGCGTGTCCATCAGGCTATACCCCTGTTCCATGGGAATCACCACTACCGACGCGGAGTGGTCCGCCAAGTAGAACATGACATCGGATTTGATTGCCAGCTCAACTGCTTTTACTGAGGAATCCTGGGCTTCCGGCCGGGATATGAAGCCGGAGTACTCAAGCGCTGTAAATCCGTGTTCGTCATAGCTCAGGGTATATGTCATTTTTATCGCCTTTTTCAGGTCGCCAGGATAATGACAAGTCCCAATGCTGCTGCTATCAAGATGGCGACGATCATTTTGCGCTGATGTGGTTTTGCGGAGTCAGCCGACGGATTCTCGAGCTGTGATTGACCCTCAGGGTTTGCCGTGTCCAGAGACTCCACCAGCGGCAATTGCTGGCCACCGAAGAGTTCCCCGGCCAAGCGTTGCTCACGTTCTTTTTCCAGTTGAAAGCGGGCCACGGTTCGGGCATGCAGCTTCTGGTTGATTTGGCGGGCCGGGATGTGATTTTTCGGCCCCCCCCATGCTTCGACAATCCATTTGACGTCATTAACGCCCAGTATGTCCAGGTGTTCATATCCGATCAGCTTGTAATCACATTTAATCCGCGGAATGAACTGGCCGACCACCGTGCAAGACGTGCCCTGTTCTTTCAGACACAGAGCGTTGATATCCCCGAAGAAGTTCTCCCAGACCGCGGCGTGATAGAGCTGTCGCAGCAGATCGTTGTAGCGTTTATGCGCTTTGCGTCTGGCCCGGATCTGTTTGCGTAGCGCGACGGCCATTTCATTGAATGTACCAGGCAGCGGCAGATTCTGTTTGGTGACCGCCACTATTTCAGCGTTTTTACCGGCCCGTTTGAGCCGCTTGACTGTAACCGCCCAAAATTCTGTACCAAGCACCATGGCGATCTCCTACTTCCGGACGGGGTTGCGGATCACAATCGTGGTCTCGGGTCTTAGCTGCGAAATTGGGTTTGAAAAGCATTTTTAGAGATGCAGGTGGAAAGAAGGGACAAATCAACGTAAATCGTATCTGTTCACGTCGCCCGATTATTCTCCCTGCCATCTGTATTAACCCTAAACGTAGTGGATTGTCAATCTGTGCATGAAAAAATTGCCCTTTTTTTCGACATCATAACAGTTAGTTACCAAAGAACACAAACACCAGGTCAAAAAAAATCACACTTGCGGGTTGACAGCTAATCAGTCCGGGCTTACCATCATTTCGATAGTTATCGAAATTTAAATATGAGACAATCTGATATGACAACCAAAAAGCTGGCCAAAGTCCTGAAGGCACTTTCCCATCAGAAACGTCTGGAGATGTACCTGGAAGTTGCCCGACAGGAAGAAAAGGATTTCAAAGCCAGCGAAAAAGGCTGCTTCGTGTCCGAAATAATGGAATCGCTGAACATTGGGGCCCCGACTGTATCGCACCACCTGAAGGAACTGACCAACGCCGATCTGATTACCACTGAGAGGCGCGGGAAATTCCTGGTGGCCAGGGCCAAAAGAGAGACGCTTAAGGAAGCCCGCAATATATTGAGTATCATCCAGTAAGGTTTGCGAAGGCGTCGCGACCAATTGCCAGCAACTTCAGCGTTTCACCCCATGCTGAAGTGTGAACCTGAAAATAATGGCTATTAGGCCTGGATAAGGAGTCAATCATGAATAAAACAACCAAAAAAGCTACAATCGCCCTGGTCGGAATTCTGATCTTTTCCCTGCTGGTCGGCAACGCGCTCTTTGCCGGGGAAGAAGGGCCCGGATTAGGTCTGGTCGATTCTGATGCCGCAACATTCATCACTGGTAATTGGTCTTCCGGTAACTCCTACGGCACAAGTGAATCAAATGCATCCTGGGAGGTCATCACTGCAGAGGATGTCGAGTTTGCCGCGAGCCCCTATAATGGCGCGTTGGTTACTTCGGGACCGTTCAGTAAGGGAACGAGCCAGAACGAGATAAACACAGCCGATATTAACTTTATTCGCAACGGTTGGGCTGAGGCTACTCTGGTATGCGTGGTTGACGGGGCTCAGGTCTCCGGAAAAGCATGCTACAACTAAACGAGATCGACAAAGCGGTCTAAGTCAAGATCACCAAATCAAGAAGATGACCGGGTAGTGATATTGAAGAACCACTGTCCGGTCATTTTATTACCGCACAGCAAACCTGATATTCTAAAATACGATCCCGCAATTATACTTGGCAGTATGCAATACCTCCGAACACAGTGACAGGTGCGGATGCACCCTGCTGAACACTTCCTGCTGAATGCTGAATCCGCCCCACTGGGTGAACGTGCAGTAGACAACATCGGCGGATGTTGCCGTCAGTTCGATACGGGGCTCCGGGTCAAGGGCCATGGCAAGTTCGGCCTGCGCCGGATCGAACTTAGCCGGGCCTAGCTCATCCAACGTCGTGACGATTTTTAATATCTCCTCCTTGGCCGTGATAATGCGCAGGTCATTGTAGGCGGCGTGCCAGTAAAGGTAGAATTGATTGGCCACCTCCCGAAAGACTACCAATTCAAAAAAGCTCTCCGGGGTACCATCCGAAACCAGAAAATCGGATACATTGTGTTTTCGTTCCCAGGCCTGATGTTCAGTCATGGTCTCAAACGGGACGTTGTCCGTTGGGCGGGCGTAAAGACAGGGATGGCCACCCAATCCTTCCTGGTAATCGTATGTGAAATCAAGCACGAAACCTTCCAAGAGTGACAGGTGGGTGAGAATCTGTAGATAGGTGTTGGGATTGAATTCGGCATCAGTGCGCTGGGGGGTGCTGCTGAGCAGGTTTCCCGGCAACGCCATGTCCTGTGCTTCTCTAATGTCCCTTATTAAATCTGTGTAATAACTGGTACGCCCCATTTTAGACCTTTTTCACATGCGCCGCAGCCAGAGGTTATCGCATCATAGACCCAGACCAACTAAGTCAGGACTTCGTGAAAAACAGGAAAATCATCACTGGTCAGACAAAGCCATACCAAAGTAATGTTGCTTTTCCGATTGATCTCCCAGTAAGCCGACACGGCAATTTTAAAGGCAGTCGCACATACCTCTTTGGAAATGCCGAATATGCCGGTGCTGATGGCGGGAAACGCCACCGAAGCCCAGCCTTGCTTCTCCGCTACTTTCAAGACATTTAAGATGGTCGTTTCGATCCGCTGTTGTTCATCGCCGGTGCCCATACGCGGGCCGACGGCATGAATGATGCCCCTGAAAGGCATATTACCCGCCCTGGTTGGCACCGCATAGGTTGTCGGAATCTGCCCCACTTTCGCAATGATTTTTTCACACTCGGCATCCATTTCCGGGCCGGCCTCAGCTGATATGATGCCGGCCAGCCCCGCACCGTGTGACAGCCCCGAATTGGCCGGATTAACAATGGCATCCACCGGCGCGCCGAGCAAATCACGAACACCCACCTTGAATATGCGTTCATCTTCGGTTTTTATTTCGATCGCATCCATGTAGATACCCCAGATGGCTGTTAGAATTCACAACCATAGACCGTGTTAAAGCGCGCCACCACCTTCCAAAGATCCGGCGTAAGACTCTTTCTAACCCCATCCACGACGTCCGCCGGTATCTCTTTGTACCAAGCCTGGGCTATACCCCCGGCTATACATGCCATAGTGTCGGCGTCCCCACCCAGGGAAATAGCATTTCTGACGGCATCCATGTATGAGCTGGAATCGAGAAAGGCAACAATGGATTCGGGGACCGAACCCTGGCATGAGACGTCGAAAGCGTATCCTGGTCGGATTTCATCCACTGTGCGGCCCAGGTCATAGCCAAACATAGAAGTGATCTCGCTGCGAATATCTTTTTTGGTAGTTCCCATGCGAGCCATATAAATCGCCAGGGCCGTTGCCTGGGCACCTTTAATTCCCTCCGGGTGGTTATGGGTGACCTGAGCCGAACGTTTGGAAAACAGCAAAACTTCATCGACACTGTTGAAGGCAAAACCAACCGGCGAGACCCGCATGGCCGATCCATTTCCAAAACTGTTATAGGGTTCACTGTCCGCGGCCTCGAACCATTGTCGAAACGATCCCCCGTAAGGAAGGTTTCGATACTTGCGGGCATATGCTTTCACGGTGGCAGCGCAATCCGTATCATTCAAAATCCAGTCCGCCACGGCCACAGTCAACACCGTATCATCCGTAAATTGGGAGACAACTGCAGCGAACGCTTTGCTTTTTGTGGGGATTCGCTCGTATGGCGCCCCGATCATATCACCGGCAATGGCCCCCAGCATCCAAAACTCCCCTTCGGGATATTTATAAACAGATTTTAATTACCCGGCTTGTAACATCACAGCCGAATCTACCTGGCGATCCCAATCACGCCACAGGCGATCCGCGCACCGGCATTACCGGTGGGCTGTGTCTTCAAATCATCTGGATCTGCATGCACAATGATACTGCGGCCGATAATACCATTTGGTCCTTCCAGATCAGGCCTGGCAACCAACAGATCCAATTTGCCTACCCCGGATTCATCGGCCACAATATTGCCCAGGTCGCCAACATGGCTGGGATCTGCATTGGGGGCACCATGAGAACTATTATCCGGATTGAAATGTCCACCAGCCGATGAGCCGTCCGCAGCCCGGCAGTCGCCGAACTCGTGGATATGGAATCCATGCGCGCCGGGTGATAAGTTGGACACTTCGGCGATAACCCGCATGGCCTTCCCGGATTTCGCGAAAATGACGGTGCCTGAGATTGTATTTCCGGCCGTGGGCATCAATACCGCAACGGCATCCGCTTTCGGTATGGGCTGATAGGCATCACCGCTACAACCCACAATAAGCCCCACGATTGCAAACAACATCGCTATCAATACCAGGAGTTTTCTATACATGCGCCGTCTCCTTTACAGGTTATAATTTCATAGTATAGACAGATAAATTATTTTTTCACAAGATGGAACGATCATCGCGATTATATACGGGGAACTGTCCCATGGCTGGGAGCCTGCAGATTTGAAATGCTCACTCTCCGCAAGTGAGCCTTTATGCAATCTGCACATTCGCCGGTCAAACTCATGGGTGGATTAAAACAGCAAAACTGATTACTATTTATAATCACAATACCCCATATAGCCTTCAGGAGAACGCACATGTCACATGTTAAACTACAAACTACCATCACCGGCAGCCTGCCCAAACCCGCCTGGCTGTGTAAACCGCTTAAACTCTGGTCCCCCTGGCGACTGGAAGGAGACGCTTTACGTGAAGGCCAGCAGGATGCGGTGCGCCTGGTACTGCAAGACCAGGAACGGGCCGGCATCGATATTGTGAGCGACGGTGAACAGACCCGCCGGCATTTTGTTACCAGCTTTATCGAACGCCTGGCCGGGGTCGATTTTCAGCAGACCCGCACCATGCGTATTCGCGACCGCTATGATGCCCAGGTTCCGGTGGTTAACGGGGCGGTGGAACGCAAAGAGCCGGTCTATGTGGAAAACGCGCGTTTCCTGCGCTCCCAAACCCGGCGATTCACGAAATTCACCCTGCCCGGCCCCATGACCATGGTGGATACGCTCTACGATGACTACTATCACAGCCGGCCGAAATTGGCCGCTGCGTTCGCCAGGATTTTAAACGCGGAAGCACGGGAGATCGCCGCGGCCGGCATCGATGTGATCCAGTTCGACGAACCGGCGTTCAACGTTTTTTTTGACGAAGTGCGGGACTACGGCATTGCAACCCTGGAGCGGGCAGCGGAAGGCCTGGCTTGCAAGACGGCTGTTCACATTTGTTATGGCTACGGCATCAAGCAAAATACAGACTGGAAAAAGACCCTGGGCTCCGAGTGGCGCCAGTATGAGCAGACCTTCCCCCTCCTCCAACAATCGAAAATCGATCAGATATCCCTGGAGTGCCACAATTCTAAGGTACCCATTGATTTGATCGATTTGCTTAAAGGCAAGGATATCCTGGTGGGCGCCATTGATGTGGCCACCGAACAAATTGAAACCCCGGAAGAAGTGGCGGCCACCTTACACAGAGCGCTGCGGTATGTGCAACCAGAAAAACTATTTCCCTGTACCAATTGCGGCATGGTACCCCTTTCTCGCAATGTGGCCTTAGAAAAGCTCAAAGCCCTGAGCGCTGGAGCCGCCATAGTCCGGCAATCACTGGCCTAGCCGGAGTCTATAACGCCTGCCCACCTAAGCTGTGATGCCTTCAAGGGGTGCAAATACCATTTGAATGTATATGTTGTGAGTTGAAAGCACGCATGCGACGTTGGAATTCCTGCATATCGTGTGAAAATGCATGGGATGTATGAGAGCTGCAAGCTAAGGAGAAATGCGATGAATACGCACCTCATGATATTGGCGCTCGTTGGCCTGGCAATATTTACCCTGTTCGGAACGGCTGCCGCCCAGCAGCCACAGTTGGAAGAAGCCACTTTCTATGTCACCTGATACGATGTGGGCAAATCCGCCCTGGATGGGCGGCCCGGCGTAAAAGAGGTTACCCGCGGATTTCGCGGTTTTAAAGAAATTAACACCGTAACCTACGACCCGAAGATCATATCGGTGGATAAAGTGGCCGAACATTTAGATGATGCCCGGACCTTGATCAAGGTTGCTGAATAGAATGGATGGCTTGCCCCGGGGTTTGAGGGGGCGCGGCAAATGGGGAGCGCTTGCGGTCCACCTTTACGGGATAGCAGCGTATCCGCATGGGTATGGCAGCCCCGGATAGCCGCCACCCACTGGGCCAGCCTGTGCTAACTGCTATCCTATCCTTTCCACTCGTTATTATTCTTTCATTTCCTGCGCTCGTCGGCGAGCGGCGAGAATAGATGCTTTATCTTGCCGACCGGTCAAGAAATAGGAGGTCATCGGGCCGACGCCTTTGACATTGATCTTTTTATCCCGTTGTTCCAGTACGAACTTGTCCCGTAAATATTTCCTGCTCGAGTGGGTCACATGAATCTGGTCGGGCAGTCCATGGGACTCCATCCGGCTGGCAATGTTGACCGTATCTCCCCACAGGTCGTAAGAGAACTTGCGGGTACCGATGATTCCCACCCGAACCGGTCCGGTGTTGATACCAAACCGCATGGAAATGGGTTTACCCAGTGATGTCCGGTATTGTTTCACGATCGCTTTCATATCCAGGGCCATATTGGCAATCGCTTCCGCATGATAGTCAAAATGATTCGGAATGCCACCAACCACCATATAGGAATCCCCGATGGTTTTGATCTTCTCGAGGCCGTGTTTGAACGTGAGCTCATCAAAACTGCTGTATATCGAGTGGAGGAGTTTAATCAGTTCATCTTCGGGCAGGGCGGTGGACATCTTCGTATAACCGACAATATCAGAAAACATAACGGTTACTTCTGAAAAATAGTCTACGATAATGCGCTGTCCTTTTTTCAGCTTATCCGCGATGGCCTTGGGCATGATGCGCATCAGCAACCGATCCGACATCTGCTTCTCCTCTTCAACTTTCCTGAGCATCATTTTCTCCTGCTCACGGAAATTCTTTTTTTGGATGCAATTGTGGATTCTGGCCTTGAGGAGGGTTTTGTTGTGGGGCTTCACCAAATAGTCGTCGGCACCAAGTTCGATGCAATGGGCGGCACTCTCAGTGTCGTTAACCGAAGTCATCATCAAAACCGGCATATAATTCAGGCGCGGATTGGCCCGAATTATTTGTAAGACCTTGCTGCCATACATACGCGGCATCACGATATCCAAAAGGACAAGGTCAAACGGTTCGCTATCCAGGACATCAAGGGCTTCCAACCCATCTTCCGCACAGCGGACATAGAAGCCCATTTTTCTCAGGAACTCTCGTAGAATCTCTCGATCCAACCTAACATCATCGACTACCAGTATGGAATAGCGGTCATCCGGCATATTGACACCTCTATGATGCCTGTAAACACTCGCTCCTAAATCAAAAGCTGCCGTTTTTCAGATGGGATTGAAATGTTTGAAAATGGTGTTCGCGCGTTCGATATTCCGGCATGTGTGGTTCGAACAATCATGATCGTGCCGGCGCCATCAGTATCGATAGTGGCGGTCAAAAAGCAAATAGACAATATCATTCCGAAATTCCAGGCAAACTTTATCTGAAAATAACATACTGAATCTTATATGACAATTTTTTTCAGTCCGGGCTTCACTGGAACACGAAACTCACCTGCTCGGTCCGCGCTCTCGCAGTACCAGATTCGGATGCTACCGAGATACGGGCGTCCCATCGTCTGAATGCCAGGGTCGAACAATGAACATGGTCCCCCTGGTAGGCAAACCGGTACAAATGATTATACTATGGTTCAGGGCTGGTACTTACCAGGCATTACCCATTTAAGTAACTATAATGATTTAATTAATCGCCACATCACGGCAGGTAACACGCTATAAGCGGTTTAAACCAGGCGACACAAGCCGTCCGCTGATAATCGTACCTGATCGGTTTTAATACCCAATCCTCATATCGTAAGGATTCAACGGTTGTAGCGACTATCACTGTATGAACAAAACAATCCGGATCGATTTCAAGGCGAAATCCTTTTATGCACGCTACTTGTGGAAAAAACCGGTCGTTCGACACCTGGCAGGCCAATCGGATTCAACGTCCTTTCCGGCAGCCAAGGATCCTTCACCCCCGAGCAAGCGCGTCCGGGTCGCATTTCACCGGGCACCTGCATTGGGGCACCCTGATTGCCCTGTTCGCACTTTTCTTCTGGTATGGCTGCGCCCCTGATTCGGATCAACCCCCGAATAATAATGCCAACAAATCTGTTTTTAACCTGCGCCCGCACCCGGGTGCCGAGGCGGTAGATGCCAAGCTCGTTGCAAAATTCAGAAGCATGCATGCCAAGAAAGGGGGCACCTACACGCCGCGGACCAAACACCGGGATCAAAACGGATGGGCCCATTACACCAATCGCCTTTTTTTGGAATCCAGTCCCTATTTGCTGCAACATGCCCACAACCCGGTCAACTGGTACCCCTGGGGTGATGAGGCCTATGCAACGGCCAGAAAGAAAAACCGGCCGGTGCTTCTTTCCATTGGTTATTCCACCTGCCACTGGTGTCATGTGATGGAAGAAGAATCTTTTGAAGATCTCGAGATCGCCGCCTATATCAATGCCAACTATGTAGCGGTAAAAGTGGATCGAGAGGAGCGCCCCGATGTCGACGCCATATACATGAGTGCCGTACAGGCCATCACCGGACGGGGCGGGTGGCCCACGACCGTATGGCTTACCCCGGATCGCAACCCGTTTTACGGGGGGACCTATTTCCCGGCCAGGGATGGTGACCGGGGCGCCCCGACGGGGTTTCTGACCCTCCTGCAGAAAATAAAAGCAGGGTATGATCAGAGGCCGGAGGCAATCAGGCAGGCCGGGGCCCAACTGACAGATGTTATCCAGCGCATGTTAACCCCGGGCAAAGGGGGGGCGCCGCCCCTGGAACCGGTCCTGCATAAGGCCATCGCGCATTTGAAATCCCGCTTTGACGAGGTGAATGGCGGGGTGGTCGGCGCGCCCAAATTCCCCAGCACCATGCCGGTCAGACTACTGCTGCGATATCACCGCCGAACAGGGGACAAACCCGTACAGGGGATGGTGGAAAAAACGCTTTTGAAAATGGCAAACGGCGGGATTTATGATCAGGCCGGTGGCGGATTTCACCGGTATGCCACTGATGATAAGTGGCAGGTGCCCCACTTTGAAAAGATGCTTTACGATAATGCGCTTCTGGCGATGGCGTATCTCGACGGCTACCAGGTCACCGGCAACCCCATTTTTCAGCGGGTGGCAAACGAAACACTTTTGTATATCCAGCGGGACATGACGTCTCCTGAGGGTGGTTTCTACACTGCCACGGATGCCGACAGTTTGACCCCAGAAGGGGAAACCGAAGAAGGCTATTATTTCACCTGGACTCCCGGAGAACTTGAGTCCGCGCTGGGTAAAAGAGATGCGGAGATAACTGCCCGTTACTATGATGTCACCGCATCCGGCAATTTCGAAGGTCGGAACATACTGAACCTGAAGTCCTCGCCGGAGGCCGTGGCAACTGACCTGGGCATTTCGGCAGAAGTATTGGCCACCACCATAGAAAAAATAAAACCCAAATTGTACGAGCACAGAAACCGGCGCCCGCCCCCGCTGCGCGATGAAAAGATTCTCACGGCCTGGAACGGGCTGATGATCTCGGCCTTTGCCAAAGCCGGCCTCTTGTTCGACAACCCGGACTACATTCAAACCGCCCGCAGAGCCGCTACATTCATCAGGCAATATTTGTACGCCGATAATCGTCTGCTGCGATCCTACGTGGACGGTCAGGCCAGCCACACGGCCTATCTCGATGACTACACCTTTTTTATCGCCGCCTTATTGGACCTGTTCGAAGCAGATCCGGATCCAGACTGGATCAAGGCAGCGATTGAGATTGAAAAAACCCTTTCCAGACACTATTGGGACAGCGACGGTGGTGGCTATTTCATGACGGCCAATGACCATGAAAGCCTGATTGCCCGGGAAAAACCAGGCTACGATGGTGCCCTGCCTTCAGGCAACGCCATTGCGGTAATGAACCTGCTGAGGCTGTCAGAATTTACAACCGACGACCGCTATCGCCAGAAGGCCGTCAAGACCATGGCTGCCTTCGCGGCGTTATTTGAGTCCAACCCCCTGGTGCTGACCGAAATGCTGGCGGCCCTCGATTTTTCACTGGATTCAGCCAAAGAACTTGTCATCGTGTCACCCTCCGGGAAACCCCGGGCAAGCAAGCCGTTTTTGGCCCGGCTGCGCAATACGTATCTTCCCAATCGTGTCTTGATCCAGGTGGAGATGGGAAAACACGCCCGTAAGCTGGCAGACATACTGCCCATCGTAAAGGGCAAGACCGCCAATGGCGACCAACCGGTCGCGTACGTATGTGAAAAAGGGGTTTGCCGGTTGCCGTCAGTGACACCGGAGGACTTTGCTGAGCAGATTGCGCCGGTGACTATGATGGCCGCAGAGGGTTAGGCAATAATCTATATGTCCGAATTATTCATATATAGCCTATTCGCTTTCTTAGCGGGTATTACGTTTAATCTGATGCCCTGTGTCTTGCCGGTAATGCCTTTTAAGATTCAGGCGATGCTGCGGGAAATCGAATCAACCCTGACCGCCCGCGTTCTGGCCGCAGCTGCGCTTTTGGGCGGTAGCATCGGGTTCTTTCTGTTGCTGGGGATGGCCACCATTTCGCTTGGGCTGCTCTGGGGCGAACTGTTTCAGTCCAGCTGGTTCCAGGGGGCTTTAAGCCTGTTTCTCCTGCTGGCAGCCGTTGCCACGTTTGCTGAATGGTCACTGTCTTTACCCCAGTTTCTCTATCGGATTCCGGCGCACAAATATGTGGGCGCGGCCTTGACCGGTGCGCTGGCCGGCATTCTTTCAACACCCTGTTCCGGACCCTTTTTGGGTTCTGTCCTGGCTTATGCCGTTGCCCAACCTCCGGCCAGCGTCCTGATGCTGTTTATTTCCATCGGCACCGGCCTGGCTTTTCCTTATGTGGTGCTGTTGACCTGGCCGGGACTTATGGACCGGTTGCGGTTTTCAGGACCCTGGACACTCCAGGTAAAGCAGTTTCTGGGGTTTATTTTACTGGGCGGTGCCGTTTTCTTCAGCCGCCCCCTGATCCCGGACATAATCCATTCCGCCGGTTGGCTGCTGTTGGGCGGAGCCCTGATGGTATGGGCTTGCCGGGACCTGATTAAATCACAAAGCTGGGGGCAACGGGTTATGCCTATCGTGTCCATGGGTTTGGTAATCATGGTCATTTCACTCAGCACGGGCATTTTCAAAATCGGGGAAGGTGAGCTCAACTGGCAGCCATTCGAGGAAGCCGCCCTGGAACGGGCCCGAGCAAATGCGCAGCCGGTGCTGATTGAGTTTACCGCCGATTGGTGTTTGAACTGTAAAGTGCTGGAAAGCACCGTCTACAAAACTACCAAAGTGTTAAGTGCTGTCCGAGAAATGAGCATGCTGACGCTGCGGGTGGATATCACGGACATGAGCGCCGCTAAAAAAGCCCTGCTGGGGCGGTACGGGGGGTTTGCAATCCCCTTTCTGGTTCTGTTGGACCGGCACGGGCAGGTATCCCAGACCTTTACCGGTTTAATGACGGATACAACGCTGGCGGCAGCCATAAACAAGGCGGGTGGTACGTCATGATCTTAAAAATCGTTTCAAACAATTTGCGCGGTCGACAGATCGCGCTTATACTTATACCGGTACTCATTGCCTTTTTGGGTTCCATGAAAATCGCCGTGGCCTACGAAAAATACGGTATTCGTGGAAAAACCGCGCCGGAGCTGGACCTGCAGGGCTGGATCGATGGCAATGGGAGAGACAGGGAACCGCTAAAGCTCGCGGATCTGAGGGGCAAAATCATCTATCTGTATTTTTTTCAGGCCTGGTGCCCCGGCTGCCAGTCCCATGGTTTTCCCACCCTTAAAACCCTGAGCGAGCGTTTCGGCTCCAATGCGAACGTGGCGTTTGTGGCCGTCCAAACCGTATTTGAAGGTTTCCATTTCAATACCCGCGCCAAATTGAGGGAGAGTCAGCTCACCTACGGCATCCGGGTCCCCATGGCGCACGATGCCGGGACCCCTGGCAAGGACCATCTCCCGACCACGATGCGCAGGTATCGGTCCGGCGGGACCCCTTGGACTGTAATCATTGACCACAGCGGGACCGTGGTTTACAACCAGTTTCATATCGAGGTGGAGCAGGCGACAGTCATGATTCAAGATCTCATTCAAAAGCGTCTGATCCATTTCAATGAGGTAGGAAAAGATGGCTAATACAACCGGAATCGTCATTCGCACCCTGCCCGGCAGCCGGGCTCATGTGGTGGCTGACAAACAGGGCGGCTGTGCGTCCTGTTCGTCTGCCAAAAGCTGCCACACTACCCACGCCACCAAGAAATTGACCACTACGGTTATCAATCGGATTGGAGCCGAACCCGGTGATATCGTCGCCATCGACGTAAGTAGTGGCAAACTACTGGGTGGCCTGGCAGTTATCTACCTGCTGCCCGTGTTCGGGCTTATGGTAGGGGCGGTCCTCGGAGCCAATGTGAAAGAGGTCGTCTCGCTGTCCGAGAACGGCAGCGTGCTTTTATTCGGCGGTATCGGCCTGGCGCTCGGTTTTGGACTGGTTTTTTCCATTTCCAAGCTGCTGGCTGCAAACGATGCCCTTACACCGGTAATCAACAGGGTCATCCGCAAAGGCGCTGTGCAACCGGTTCTCAGTGAAACTTCCGCAACAGTTACCGCAGATTGTGCCTGCACCAATCCGTGAATTAAGTATAAGAGAGGCCACAACCCCACCGGGGCCTGAGGTGTCGGATTCTGTTGGCGTCGCCAGGTATCAACAGGCACCCAACATAGGGCTTGTCTTAAAGCCCCTGTTCTTTTAAGGTCGGCCGTATTGAGTCAAGGTTAAATAAATATGACCCTCACCAAAATTATTTCCGGCGGATTGACGGACACAGAAAGGGCCGCGCTGAAAGTTGGCCGCCATTCGGCCCTGGACTGCGAAGTGAGTATCGACCCGGTACACGATGCGGACGGCATCCTGATTATCACCAGTGGGCCTTTCAACTTTCAATTGAAGAAAATCGGGGATGATTTCAAGCGCGGCGACAAGCCGATTCTGCACCTGAATCTAAAGGAGACCCCGGCCCACGTCGCCCCCTACGAAGTGAATCCCTGGCTTGAAAAACATGCCATTCAAACGCTCTACGTCACCGGTCCCAACACGTCCGACACGCCGGACATTGTCGAGACCACTCGCCTGGTTCTTGACGGACTCTTGATTGTCAGTGAGCAACCGGACCCTGCAATAACCGCCGGCATAGCCGCCGAGATTCTGGCCGATCTGCCCTTGCGCGAGAAAAGCATCATTGCCAATATGAATGCCATCGAACTGGACACCCTCCAGACCATCCTCGATCGTTACGTGGAGGGCAAAGGCATCGGCATTCGCGACGGCAAAGGGGTGATGCAGGCGGTTTGGTCACAATTGCGCGAAAGCCATCGGATCAAACTGGTAAAAGAATAGAAGCTGACTAAAGCAGGGCATCCTGGATGTTCTCAAACCCAACCCGGTCCACGAAGCGGGCGGTTCGCTCCTTGCGTTTGGCTTTTTCCTGGTAATACTCAAGGAACTTTTTTGTGAGGTCAATGACCTGTTCCCCGGTTAGGTTGTCAACCAGAACGTCCCCGATACGCGGTCGGCGGGCGGAACTTCCACCGATGGTCATGGTCCAGCCTTTCTTCTTGCCGAACACCCCGATGTCGCGAACAAAGCTTTCACCACAGCAAAAAGGGCAACCCGATATGCCGATCTTGACTTTATGGGGCAGATCCATACCCGCAAAAAAACGTTCGATTTCAATGCCGAGTCCCAGTGAATCCTGCACGCCAAACTTACAAACAGCGGTACCCGGGCAGGCTTGGACATAGTGCAGGCAGAGCTCGGTTGCTTTGCCGACATCCATTTTCAAGTCTTTCCAGATATCCTCCACATCTTCCTTTTTCATACCGACCAGGGCGAAACGCTGCCCGGAGGTAATCTTTATAACGGGAATGTCATACTCCCGGGCGACTCTGGCTATGTTCTCGAGATCATCCGGCGTCACCATGCCTACCGGCGTTCGGGGAACAATGGCATACGTTTTCTTATCGCGCTGTAATATCGCGCCTTTGGGCTGCTCGGACATGGTTCGCCTCCTCATTTATTGTCCAGGGTTGCAAGAGTGTGCTGCAGGTGCAGGATCAAGTCCCTGACTTTAGAGCGCAGCCGGTGCAGATCAGCTCTATTCTGCTTGCTTAAGGTGGTGTTGTAAACAACAGAGTGCGAATAGGTGTTTTGCAGTTGGAAAAGAAATTCACGAATGTAGTAACGCGATCGGCGTGATTCCTGGAGGTATGCAGTGGTAAAAAGGTCGAATAGTGATTTTAAAGCAAAAATGATACGCTCCCAACGCGCGCTCGCCCCTTGGGGCCAGCCTTTACCGGACGGCGTCACCCAGAAATACCGGACGGCACAATCAATTCCCTTGCATCCGTGCCGCAGGGCCACCACGAATCGTGACAGGTCGGGCACAGGGGCGGTGCCCTGGAGCAGATCCGATTCTGCCGGAAAGATGATATCCTCCCAGGTTTCCATTTCCGCAATGGTCGCTTCCAAATCGTGTCCCGACGTTCTGGTCCGGCAGCCCGAGTGCTTCTGCCAGTTTAAAAAGTGCTCGAAAATACGCACATCCTCAAATCCCCTGGGCGGGACGCGCAGGTTTTTCCAGAAATGGGCTCTATAGGCAGCCATCACCAGGCAAACGACCGCCTCCCTTGGGTAGATGGCGTCTGCAAACCGAATGGTATAGTTTGCCAGGAATTCAATGGCGATACGACTGAAGATGTGAAGGGCTTCTTCACTGGTTTCAGCGGCAATCAGTTCCAGGTAGGCCGGCAAGTAATGAACATGATCGCGCTGCAGTGAGGCGTAGGCTCGCGGTAAGACGATCCAGGGAGTGGTAATTTCCTCTATCAGCTGGTGCAGGTTGGCCGGATCCATGGTGGCCTGCAGCTGGTCATATGCCTCCTGGGGCGTAAAAAAAACCGGTCCCGCCCGCAGAGCCATTTTCTTTTCCGCTTGAATTAGCAGTCCCTGCCTGACCTCGGCGATATCACGCTGCAGGTTGGGATCCAGGTGAACGACGCTGTCGGCTTCACTGGCCAGAGTTTGCCAAGCCTGCGACGCCAGTCCGAAGAGAAGCCTGCAAAAGTCTTCGTCCACACCGATTCTTGCAAGGAGGGGGACAATCCGCGCGTTCAGGTAGTCATTTTGAGGCAATGACGCCCGGGTGGGTATCAGTTGACGAACATGCTCCTGATAGGCGCTCCAGGATCTTTTTTCAAATACCTGCAGCGCTGCGTGTACCTCCAAACGCGCTGCCGATGAATCCCGTCCGTAACCTGACACGCTTTGAAGATGTTGTTTCATGGAGAGTCCTTCCTGGGCAAGTGCCTTCAGAGTAAGGACCCGGGACCGCTTTCCTGACTTATGCGCAGTTACAGTCCCATGGCTGAGCGGGGTCTCATTTTTCGCCACCCTTCGTCCGAAAATCGTCTCTCACGCTCAATGCCCCAGTTCTTCATGGCCTCAATATAAGCCCGCAAATCGGTTCTGGCCAGATGCTGCAGAGCATCCCTTTCGCGATTCCGCCTTTCCGTGTCATCCGGGGTGATGCCGACCCAGGTGGCGTAACCGGCGTCGAACACCCACTCGGCGGTGACACCCGCTTTGGACAGACCGAAAGTCGCCGCGTGCGGGCGGACGACATCCAGGTCCAGTTCGAGTACCCAGCCATTGTCCCAAACTTGCGCAGGATTAATGTCCTGATACGCGTGGCTGCATTCCGGACAAAAAACCGCCGCCACGGCGGATTCATTCAGAAGCATATTCCCGAAGAAAATTTCCGCGGTGTTGCGGCCGCATTCACATTGGCGTTTATAGCTTTGACACATGGTCATCTCCCCGGACAGCCCGGCCTGTCTCTAGAGCCACTCTTCCTGTAAAATCTCGCCTTTGACGCCGACCACCAGGCTCTTTACCGGTACTTTACGTTTGGATTCGGCCGCGGCCTGCTGGGCCAGTTGCAACAAACCCATACAGCAGGGCACCTGCATGATCATGACCGTGAGGGTATTGATCTGAGCCTCTTCCAACCAGGCTTTAATTTTCTGCTGGTATACCTGTTGTTCGGAATCCAGCTTGGGGCAGGCAATGGCCAGCGCTTTGCCTTTAAGGTGTTCCCGGTGAAAATCACCGACGGCATAGGCAACACAATCGGCGGCCAGGACCACATCTGCCCCCTGGTAGTAAGGCGCCTCGGGAGAGATTAGATGTAATTGGATGGGCCATTGCCTGAGCTGCGAAGCAATCGTGCCTTTCGGCTCGGATCCGGCCGCAGGATTTTCGTTTTGGAAATTCATCATCTGTGAGCCCGGACAACCGGTAAATCCTTTCATTTTACTACCCCCTTATCGATCCATTGGCTTTCCAATCCAGCAACAAAGGTTTGGTACTCTTCCGGGTCTACACCGGACTGGGCGTCAGCCGCTTTAAATTGCGCATACAGTTCACCTACCTGGCTGGTGGTAAGTTTCTTATCCAGCCAGGGGAACAAGATGTCATCCTCTTTATTGATATGCTCCGCCAACAATTCCCTGTAGGCGGTCAGGTGCCTGACGACCTCAGGATGGTCATTGTTTTCCAACCCGGTGAGAATAGCCTGTACATGCCGGCGCGCCTGCCGGTGGTCCTCGTAGATGACGGTGAATATTTCACTGGTATCATCGAAATACTTAAAAAGGATATCCTCTTCCTTGCCGTGGTGGAATGTATCCGCGTAGCTGCGGATCATGTCGACACCGGCCCTTACAAGCTGTCGTCCCTTTTCCGGCTCTGCCAAAAGCAGGACGCCAACGTCCGGGATCCGGGCCAGCCAGCGCTTGATAAGCACATGTTCATCCACCAGCATCTTCATCGGCGGCGAATAGCTGATAGTGCGCTCATTTGGTACGGCCGGGGCCGTTTCAGAGGGCGCTGGGGATTGAACCTGAGGCTCTCTATCAGGGTAAATGGTCTTTTCAATCCGGATCATCAACTCCTGCTCTTTTTCCGGCGGCAGCCGGTGAATCTCGACAATGTCTTTCAAGAGGCAGGTTCCGACATTACACGGTCCGCAACCGATATCATATTCTTCCAGAATGCTCTCCAGGGCCGGAAATGTTTCGATAACATCCTTGATTCCCTGGTTCAGGTATTTTTCCATTTTAGTGTTCCTTGTTGCCAAAGCCGGCAGACGGAGATGAAAGTTTAGGAACGTGAAATGTCGCTGGGCGAATCATACGGATCCGCCGAGAAGGCCGGTGAGACCAGGTGTCATCGTGTACGGCTAATTCCGGTCTGTAAGTTTAGCTATAATTTACCTCGTGTGCTGTTTAGGCGCATTGACTTAGATCAATAAAATAAAAAAATGGCAGGATCATACATAACCCTGCCATTTTTCATTAATTTTTACTGCTTAGCGTGTTGGTTTACAATTCTATGCCCAGCCGTTCCCAGACCGATTCGCCGTCCTTGATTTTCGCAGCCTTCAGGTGCGGAAAGGTCCGGATGAGAAAATAAGCCAGAGGTAGGACACCCAGTACAATGATAATCGTATCCGGGAGCGCCCGGTACGTTCCGAGAAAGACGACAAAGCCTCGTTCGAAAAAGTCCGCCGAGCGCGCTACCCAGTAACCCTCCTTAAAAGCGATCCAGGTCTGCAGGGCTCCCACCGGCAGCAGGGTCGTAAAGGCCATGATGAACAGGCCGCCGTTGAGGCCCCAGAAGGAGAGCTTCAGGATGCCGTCGTTCCAGTGGGCTTTGTCGACCAGGCCGCGCCAGGAAAACAGCAGCAAGGCAACCGAGAGCATTCCGTAGGTCCCGAACATGGCCGTGTGGCCGTGATGCATGGTCAAATAGGTCCCATGTTCGTAGAAGTTGATAATCGGCAAATTGATCAGGAACCCGAAAATGCCCGCACCCAGGAAATTCCAGAAGGATGCGGCCACCAGAAAGTACATGGGCCATTTGTAGCTGAACTCCTTGCCCTGTTTCTGAATCTCCTGGTACTCCATGAGCCCGCGTACCACCAGGGTAATCAAGGGGACCGGCTCCATGGAGGAGAATATGGCCCCCCAGCCGATCCAGAAAGCGGCCCCACCGTACCAGTAGTAGTGATGCGCGGTACCGACAATTCCGCTGATAAACGTTAACGCTGCTGTAAAATAAGCGACTCGTAGAGCATTTTTGGCCGTCGCCAGCCCCATGGCGACCATCAACATGGCGATAACCGCGATGCCGAAGAACTCGAAGATACTCTCAACCCACAGGTGCACCACGAACCAGCGCCAGTAATCTGCCATGGTGAGATGAGAGCCTTTGCCGTAAAAGAGGCCGAAACCGAAAAAGGCCACTACCAGGACGGCACTGAATACATAAAACCAAATCAGGGCGCTGAATTCGTCCTTGTGCGCCTTTAAGTGATTACCGACGGCCCGGTACACGATCAAAAGCCAAAAAATCAGTCCGCCGAACAGCAGGATCTGCCAGAGACGACCCAGTTCCAGGTACTCCCATCCCTGGTGTCCCAGCCAGAACCACATATCGCCCAGCATCCCCTTGATGCCCAGGACCTCACCAGTAAGGCTGCCCACAGCAACCAGCAGAACAGCGACAAAGAGGACCATTACCAGCAGGCCCTGTTTGACCGGTTCTCGTCCACCGATGATCGGTGCGAGATAAATGGCCGATGCAAGCCAGGTTGTGGCAATCCAGAAGACCATCAACTGCAAGTGCCAGGTCTTGGCCCAAGAGTAGGGAATCAGGTCGGCAACAAAGGGCAGAAAAAAACTGCCGGGGTGGATGGTATAATGGGCCAGCAGGCCACCCATAAGGGTCTGCAGGAGAAAGAGCATGATGACGACCACAAAGAACTTGGCCGCGTGCAGCTGGCTGGTGGTCAGGGGCATTTCAATTAATTTTTCCGCCAGAGCGACACCCTTGGGAGCGCCGTACCATAATTTGTAGCGGTGAATCCAGTAAACGAACAGACCCAGCACAACAAGCAGCGCGAGGACACCGGCTATGGAATAGAAATAAGTTTCCGTGCTGGCAGTGTTGCCCACACGGCGTCCGGAGGCCAGTTGTTGGTATAGGAATAATCTTCACCCGGTCGCAGCGTGGAGGCAACCCAGGCAGTCCAGAAAAAGAACCGCCCCAGTTCCAGGCGCTGTTCAGCCGTTTTCACCGTATTTGGTAAAATACCGAACCGCGGATGCCCCTCCTTGAAGATCTTTTCCCAGTGCTGGACAACCGCGTTGAGTGCATCTATCTGCGCCGCCGTGAGGGTCAGCGTATCGGCAGCCGGATCATAGCGATTGGGCTTGACTTCATGCTTGGTCCGGACATCGATCATCCCCTGTTTCACGTCATTCAGTTCGGCATACGGCCGACCATATTCTTTTCTGGCGAAGGTATCGCCCACGGCTTCGGCAATCAGGTGCAATGAAGCCGCGGAAAACTCCGGCCCGCGCTGGGATCCGTGGCCCCAGACAGCACCATGGTCCATGAGACCATAACGCTGATAGACATTCTGGCCGGCGATGATGTTGTCCTTTTGGAACAAGACGTTGCCGGCCTCATCCACCACCTTGCCCGGGTATGGCGGCAGTTCCTTGCGCATGGCTACCCCACCACCGAGCAATATGACCATGGCGACCACAAAGCAGATTATGGCGGCCCACTTTAGACTGTTTAGAGACATCCGGCACCTCCTTTGGTGACCATATTTAATGATTTGTTCATCCTGTTATCATGTTTTGTGTCCAAGTTTAGCGCGTATTCCCTCCTTTTATTTCGGTTTATAGACGTTACCTCAAAAGACCTGATCGACAGTCGTATCGTGCAACAACTTTTCAAACTGTTCCGATATAATCCGCCAGCGCAGGTGCAGGCCGCAGCCCCCGTCGCAGGTCTTAAGCCCCATCAGGCAGTGACGGGTAGCATCAATTTTCATGAATAGCTCAACAACTTGTGATAAATAGATTTCCGATGCCGCCCGAGCAAGCTTGACCCCACCGCCTCTTCCACGAACGGCAGTTACCAGACCGGCCTGGACGAGACGGTTGATTATTTTGGACAGAAAGTTACGGGGAATGTTCATATCCTCAGCGATGGTTGAGGATAAAATCGGAATGTCGGATTCCTGTTTGGCCAGAAAGCCCATAGCCCGGACAGCATATATGGCGGTCTGATTCAGCACAATACTTCTCCCGCTCGACGGAATTAGCTGTTGGGCTATTTTTACGATTTGTTCATCGTCTTGTCAAGTTTTAATTGTTCCTCAACATTTTTTGCCGATATCCTGTGCTCGGAGCCTCCCTGCCGGTACATTACCATTTGCTTTGCATCCGGTTTTAGGCTAGAACCACATCGACTCGTGACAACAGCGTTTCTCATACCTTAAACGAAGGATAACAGATGAATCGAATACGTTTGCCTGCCTGGATACTCATAGCAGCGATGTTTTTCGTAGCAGCTGCTGGCCAGGCAGAGGTCCCAGCCGGCGTTACCATGGAAGATCCCGAGCATCCCCTGGTCAAAATGAAGACGGACAAAGGGACAATCTACCTGGAGCTGTTTCCGGAAGTAGCCCCGCTCCATGTCGATAATTTTCTGCGACTGATTAAAACCGGCTTTTATAATGGCTTGATTTTCCACCGGGTCTTACCGGGACAGATCATTCAGGGCGGGTGTCCGGAAGGGACCGGACGGGGCGGACCAGGCTATACCATTCCTGCGGAGTTTAACTTTCGGAAGCACAAGAACGGGACCCTCTCCATGGCCCGCGCCAGCCACCCGGACAGCGCGGGCAGCCAGTTTTACATCTGCCTGAAAAGGATGCGCCAGTTGGACGGGAAATACACGGTTTTCGGACAGGTCGTCAAAGGCCAGGACGTGCCGGCGAAAATCAAGAAGGGCGACCGGCTGCGGAAATTAGAAATTATACAGGATTTTTAGGGCCCCCATCGCAGTCCCCTTAGTGCTCCTCCTTAGAGCATATACGAGCGGATGAAATCACCCACCCGACCCCGCCCCTCGATAATACCGTAATGGCCCTCCAGGAGCAGATCGGCATCCAGATCGAGTAACCTCTGTAGCGACGTTTGGTAAGCGGACATATCCGACAATAAGGAGGGGTGGATCGGACCGTGCACGTCCTGACCGAACAGCACCAGTTCACTGCCCAGTTGGGCGGTCAAGACCATCGAACCCGGGGAGTGCCCCGGCCAGTGCAAGGCTGTCAATTCACCGTTACCAAGGGAGATCTCATTCCGGGCCGCTTCAAGCTTGATATCGACCGCCAGCGGTTTCATTTGCGAGCCGTACCAGGAAGCGGCCGTCACGTCGCTGTCTCCGGACTCAAGGTACACCGCATCAAGTGCATGGGCCACAATTCGGCAGCGGTAAGCATCCCGAACGGCGGCAGCCCCGCCAGTATGATCATAGTGGCAATGTGTGAGAATCAAATACTCCAGTGACGCGTCGGGCAAAAGGCAAGTGTCTATATTGGCTGCCAGGCGCTCATGCTGATCGCCAGTCCCGGCATCTATCAATGCGGCCCGGTCGCCAAAGCGTACCAGGTAGGCGGCCGCGTCACCACCGCCGGTGAGTTCATCGCCGCCCACCTGCCACAGATTTTCCCGAATCTGGGTGGCCATCGCAGGGTTTCCTTCCCAAATGCTGTGGGTTTGATTTTCCTTGTTTTTAAGCCGCCGCTCATCTAATGTCAATCCGTAACGAACACGCCGGTACCTGCCGCCGGCCCATGGCGGACCAGAAATCATCGGCCGAAAATACCAATCCTTGCGACGTAGCCGCAAACGTCTAAAGGCGGCAAGGAGAAGCCCATATGTCCAAACGAATTGTAGTCGGCGTCACCGGAGCCAGCGGGGTCATCTACGCGGTCCGGATGCTGCACCATCTGAAAGAGACCGACTGCGAGACCCATTTGATCTTATCGGAAGCCGGGCGACTCAACATCGAAATTGAAACCGGCTATCGTACCCCCCAGGTTGAGGGCATGGCCGATTACACATACGATTACAGGGATATAGCTGCTGGACCGGCCTCCGGCACGTTCCTCACCGATGGCATGGTGGTGGCTCCCTGCACCATCAAAACCCTGTCCGGGATCGCCAACTCCTATACCGAAAATTTATTGGTCAGGGCAGCTGATGTCACCCTCAAAGAGAAACGCAAACTCGTCCTGATGGTCCGGGAGACACCCCTGCACAAAGGACACCTGCAGTTGATGACCCGGGCCGCCGACATGGGCGCCCACATCCTACCCCCGGTTCCCGCCTTTTACCACCAACCGAAGACCATTGAAGATATCATTGACCACACCATCGGCAAAGTGTTCGACTACCTGTGCATAGAACACGACCTGGCGCAACGCTGGGGCGGTCAGTAATGTCAAATGGTTCCAATTTTCAAATATACCGTCACTGAACCTCAACAGAGAGGGAATTCCATGCGAAGCAATCTTTCACGCTTGCAGCTTCCGTCCATCTGGATTATTGCGCTACTACTCTTCCTGGCGATGGCCTGCCAGACAACCGAAAAGGCCATCACCCTGGATGAAGCCAGAAAAATCAGCCTCGATTTCCAGAATCGTACATTTACACCACCACCCCGGACAATCAGTGATTTGGAAAAAGAACTGCGCGTGTATACCGGCGGTGCCGAGTGTGACGCAAGCCCTATTAAAATGCTAAGCCGCCGGGAAGTTATTGACCAGTTGGGCGGGGGCGGTTTTTGCACCACGGAACCATGGTGTAACTCCAAGAAATTTTTTCGAAGAGCCCAGTTTTATGTCAGCATGGGTCATTTTTCTGAAGCCATCAAATACATCAAGATGGCCATTGCTGAATTCGAGCCCTACAGGGGGCAATACATACCCACCGCGGCTAAATGCTACGCCTATCTGGGTGATTTTGTAGCAGCTGGTCTCAGAATTGGTACCTCCCCAGGTAGGGGTGGGTCAAGTGAAGCCAGCCAGGTACGTGCCAAGCGAAATTACTATGCCGGCCGGGCGGCCATTCACCAGATCAAAGGTGAATACATCTTGGCGGAGGCCAATATTCGCAAGGCGATCAAGGTTTCCGAGGAAGCCCACGGAATATCACCTTCCGAACGGATCTACGAACTGTTGATTGAGCGCATCGAGCTGGCGGAGATTCTAATGTTGCAAGGGCGCTTGCTTGAAGCCGAAGTGGAACTGCGTGATGTCATGACCCACCCGATCAGCCGCGAACCGGTGCGCAAATCCCGGGCAGCCTTGGTATTAGCCCGCATCTATTTCGAACAGGGCCGCTATGCGGACGCCGAACGGGTAGCAAAAACTTCTGTGGATGCGTTTATTGCATCTGAAGCCCATTGCTCATCTCTCTATCTGAACATGGCGCGCCACGTGATTGCCCGCTGCCGGACAGCAATGGGAAAATGGCAGGCCGCATTACAAGAATTCGATACGATCAAGGAGGCACTGGCCAGCCAGCCCGAACTTTTTCACATCCGCTTCGACGGTGATCCGGACTGGATCATGGCCCTAATCGGGGCCGGCCGCCTCGCTGCCGCGGACAAGATGATAGAGGCCGCGATGCTGAAAAATAAAGATCTGTTCGGCCAGGATCTATATGCACAGGCTGAGATTCAGGGGCTTGCGGCGGTAAACCACATCCTACGCGGGGATCAGGAAAATGCCCTGAAACTATTTGCGGCCTGCACACCCGCTCTCCTTACAAAAAAGATTCAACCTGGTGCGGATACCGGCGGCGCCAGTGCTTTCAACCAGAGAAGGACCTTTATCCTGGAGCACTACCTTGAACTTCTGGCGTTGATCCACACTGGCAAACTAAACTCAGCGGCCATTGCGAATCCGGCCGCAGAAGCATTTAAGCTGGCAGAGGTCCTGCGGGGCAGCTCCGTTAAAAAAGCCGTGGGCGCCCTGAGCGCCAGGATAGCAGCGGGGAATGAAGATCTGGCCGATCTTGTCCGCCGCGAACAGGATGCCGGCAAGCAGATCAGCGCTCTGCGCAGTGTTCTTTATAATGCGCTTTCGCAGCCCGAAAAAAATTATGACATTATCAATGAACTAAACACAAACATTGCGGAGCTATCAGCGGCCCGCGTCGCCATCCAGGCTGAAATCGAGGGTCGGTTTCCAGAATATGCGAATTTGACCAACCCCAAACCAACCGGTATTGCGGACATCCAGAAATACATGCACGCCAATGAAGCCCTGATTGCCTTCTACGTAGGTGAGCGGCAGACATTTGTATGGGGCTTCCAGCAAACCGGAAAAGCGGCTTTCACTGCTGTAGATGAAGGCCCGACAACTGTCACGGCACGAACCGACCGGATACGCAAGTCGTTGACTCCTCAAGCGGACACGCTCAGTGACCTGCCGGCATTCGACCTGGATGCCGCTTATGAATTGTACGACAAGTACCTAAACCCGGTAAAACAAGGCTGGGGTAAAGCCGAACACTTGTCCGTGGTCCCCCATGGACCCCTGGGATATCTCCCGGTCAGTTTATTACCGACCGACCAAGTATCTTTGAGACAGGATTCTACTTTATATCTAGCCGGCTATCGGTCCATCCCATGGCTGATACGCGATCATAGTATCACGGTCCTGCCTGCAGCGGATGTTCTCATTACGCTTCGCAAGATGCCGGCTGGAGCTGATGAACGCCAGGCCTTTGCCGGGTTTGGGGACCCGCTTTTCAGCAAACACCAGCTTGATGATGAAACGCGGTTAAGCGCAGGTCCGGTCACGCGTGGTGCCGGGATGGGACAGCCGGGATTGCTTTCATTCAATACTCGCGCCATTCGGATCACCGAGAACACGACGCTCGATGATAACGGCCTCAACACAGCCAGTCTGGATATGCTCCAACCCCTGCCGGATACGCGTGATGAAGTGGTAAGTATCGCCACAGCGCTTCAGGCAGATCCCGGCCAAGACATTTTCCTTGGCAGACAAGCCAGTGAAAAACAGGTAAAAAGCCTTGATCTTTCAAACCGGCGCATCCTCATCTTCGCAACCCATGGGCTGGTTCCAGGAGACCTGGATGGATTGCATCAACCGGCCCTGGCTTTATCGGCTCCCCAACTGGCCGATGATCCTGAAAATGACGGTCTGCTGACCATGGGTGAAATCATGGGGTTGAGGCTGGATGCCGATTGGGTTGTGCTCTCCGCCTGCAATACGGCCGCCGGAGAAGGGGCCGGGGCCGAAGCCGCCTCCGGTTTGGGAAGAGCGTTCTTCTACGCCGGCACGCGCGCCATCCTGCTGAGCAATTGGCCGGTTGAAAGCCAGTCAGCCAAATTGCTCACCACCGATGTATTCAAAAGGCAATCCGCCGACCCCCTGCTCTCTCGGGCCGCAGCCCTGCAGGCCGGTATGCTCAATCTTCTGGATAAAAGTGTTTACAAGGACCCGTCAACAAAAAAGCCTCTATTTGCCTATGCCCACCCTATTTTCTGGGCACCGTTCACCCTGGTTGGAGATGGATCAGGGGCCACTGCAGGCATGCCTCAAGACCAATAGTGGCAATGAATGCTATCCATGCACGGCCTAAACGCACCTGATGCCTGGTTAGAACAAAAAAGGAGATCTAATGACAGCAGCGATTTACGAAAAGCTTACCGCTAAAATCATGTTGACCGGATCTAAAATCATCCCGCGCCTTTTCGAGATGATAGCCGACCAGGACGAGGCCGCCTTACTGCTGGCTATGCCCGGAACACCGGAGGCGCTGGCTAAAAGAGTAAACCGGCAGCCGGACGTAGTGGAGCAAATGTGTCTGGAACTCTACCGTAAGGGGCTTTGTTTCAAGTCCTTCAAAGGCGGCTCACTGGGGTATAAAATGTGCCGGGACATGATTCAGTTTCACGATGCCACCATTTTGTGGGATGCCGCGCCGCAGGCCTACCTCGATCTCTGGCAGGCGTTCATGGAGACGGAATGGCCGGATTTCGCCCGTCTGGCCGAGCAGTTCTTTCCCAAACCCTTCACCCGGGTTATCCCGGTCAACAAATCCATCGCTTCCGGCAAACAAAAGATCCTGGATGCGGATAGTGTCGATAAAATCATTGAATCTGCGGACGTAATCGCCGTTACCAATTGCACCTGCCGGGTCATTGCCCACAAGTGCGACCAGCCCCTTGAGGTCTGTCTGCAGGTGAACAATGCCGCCCGCTACACCCTGGACCGCGGCAGCGGTCGCGAAGTCACCAAAGATGCGGCGCTGAAGATATTGCGCCAGTGCGAAGAGGACGGCCTGGTGCACGTCACCATGAATAAAATGCACGTCGGGCACTTCATCTGCAACTGCTGCGACTGCTGCTGTCAGGCTTTGCCCCTGGTGATCAAGGAGGGACTGAAGATTTGTGATCCCAGCCGCTTTGAAGCTGCGATTGACGATGAATTGTGTAGTGCCTGTGAGACCTGCTTGGACCGCTGCTATTTCAATGCCATCGAAACACGTGAGACCGCAGGCGGCCGCGAGGTCATGCAGGTGATCGGTGACAATTGCATGGGTTGCGGACTATGCCAGTTGACCTGTCCGGAAGATGCGATCAGTCTCAAAGAAGTCCGTGCGGAAGATTTTATCCCGGCCTGAGAAAACTTGGCCGCCGATTCATCGTGAAGACGAATCAGACGGGTAAAAGCGATGGACAAGATTCAGTACAATTAAATTAATTTAGTATGTATTTTAATTTACTTAATTATAATTAAGTTTAATACAATATAATTTATATTTATAATAGTATAATTAAATTTTTTATATATTTATAATAACTGTATATACATCTAATCTGGCCGGTTTAGAATCAGGGACACGCCAATTGTCCACATGACGCCGCAGACCAATCCGTCCAGAACCCGCCAGGCCAGCGGCCTTTTGAAAAGCGGTGCCAGCATCCGCCCGCCAATACTCAAGGAGAAAAACCACAGAATGGACGCCGAGATTGCACCGGCGGCAAACAGAACCCGCCCAGATTGTTCATACTGTCCGCTGACGCTGCCCAGGAGAATAACCGTGTCCAGGTAGACATGGGGGTTGAGCAGCGTTACTGCCAGGGTTGCGGCCACCACCGCTTTCAGCGTGGGGGCGGCGACCTGGTTGGCCTCCAAGTGGCCGCCTTTGAGGGCCGACCGCAATGCCCGGGCTCCATACCAGAAAAGGAACGCTGCCCCGCCCCAGGTTGCCAGCCCGGTCAGCTGCGGACTCGATGCTACAATCGTGCCGACCCCGGAGACCCCGGCGACGATCAAGACCGCATCACAGACGATACAGATCACAGGAATAATTAATAAATAGTTGCGTCTGACCGCCTGGCTGAGGACGTACGCATTCTGGGCACCAATGGCCACAATCAGGCCGCCCCCCAAACCGAAACCCTGTACAAATTGAACCAGCATGCATCTTCCTCTTCGTTTTGAGTTCGTGTTAAAGGGTTCATAGCTGGATAAACAGTTAAAGTAAAATTAATTCTTTTTTATATTTATTAATTTTGCTAATAATAGATCCATGTTCGATTACAAACTCATAGAAGCCATGGCGACGGTGTATCAGGAAGGGGGCTTTGATAAAGCCGCTCGCTCGCTGCACCTGACCCAGTCAGCCATCTCCCAGCGCGTAAAACTGCTGGAGGATCAGGCTGGTCAGGTGCTGCTCGTGCGCTCGACGCCACCAGAGGTAACCTCCGCCGGACGGCGCTTGCTGGGCCATTACCTCAAGGTCAGAAAACTGGAGGACGATCTGCTGGAAGACTTTTCAACGGAAGATGAAAAGCATTTTGCATCCCTGGCTATCGGCGTGAATGCCGACAGCCTTGCCACCTGGTTTCCCCGGGCAATAGGGTCATTGTTCGAATCAGAAAAAGTGACCCTGGACATCCGGACCGACGACCAGGAACAAACCCACCGGATGCTGAAAAACGGTGAAGTGGTCGGCTGTATCAGCAGCCGCAAACAGCCCATGCAAGGCTGTCGTGCATCCTATCTCGGCAAAATGGACTATCGCCTGTTTGCCACACCGGCATTTGCCGCCAGGTGGTTTCCGGACGGATTCAATTTAAAAAAAGCTCGCAAAGCGCCGGCCCTGGTCTTTAACCGCAAAGACAACCTGCATCGGGAACTGTTCAGCCTAGCTCTGGGAGAATTACCCGCCCCGCTACCCTCACACTATATTCCCTCTTCAGAAAAATTCGCTTTTTTCATTTCGTCCGGATGGGCCTACGGTATGTTGCCGATACAGCAAAGCCGGCCGCTTGTAAAGGCAGGCAAAATCATCAACCTGGCCCCCGGCTGCAGTGTGCCGGTGGCGCTTTACTGGCACTGCTGGAATCTTGAATCGCGACTATTAAAAAAATTGTCCCGGGTCTTGATTGACGGCGCCACCCGGTTGCTTGAACAATAACCCATCGCCACCTGTGTGAACAGCGACCGGCCTTGTGTTGACAAAGCACTTAGCGGGGTGGTAGCAGCAAAAAACATTTCTAACCGATAGGACATACCAGCATGTCGATCCGACTCATCGCACGTGAGCTTTATCAGCTCCGGCAAAAAGTAGAAAAGCTTGAAAAACAAAGAGAACGCGCACCCCTCGATCAACGGGTGGCGATGGACCAACGGATTCAAGAGGCCAGAAAGGAACTGCAGCAGATGCAGAAGATTGAACCGCCCCGGGTTTGACGGAGACTCCACAGTTTGAGAGGATGGAGTCATGTCAAAGTCAAACAGATATTCCCCAGAGGTTAAAGAACGAGCAGTTCGGATGGTTTTCGAACATCAAC